>WNGA01003215.1_pt1 | contig 24565 bp, 20 predicted proteins | sample 5400061 | NCBI WGS metagenome assembly WNGA01 (sample SAMN13153366, study PRJNA577476) | soil metagenome | isolation source: 100 cm soil or saprolite under grassland replicate 2 | place: USA:California | collected 2016-06-15 | reverse complement strand
CGAACATCGAGGGGGTGGCCCACTCGGAGGTGATCACGGTGTCGTGGTTGAGGTGCCACCACACGTCGTAGGCGAAGAACTGCTCGCCGCGGTCGTGCTCCCAGGCGCCGACGACGTCGAAGGTGTCGTGGTCCAGCAGCGCCACGCCGCCGGGGCCGTCGTCGCCGCCTGCGCCGCCGAGCGCGGACAGGAAGATGCCGCCCGGACCGCAGTGCAGCGTGTGGGGCCGCGAGTAGCCTGCCTTGCTGGCCAGCTCGTCGGCCTCGATGGTGCGGACCACCTTGGGGTTGCGCGGGTCGGGCTTGGTGTCCAGCACGTAGGTGCGCGAGGAGCGCAGGCCGGGGACGATCAGGAAGCGCCGCTCCAGGGGCTGGCCGCCCTCGCCGTGGCCTTGGTGGCACAGGGCGCTGGAGCAGGCGTTCCAGCCGAAGTGGTGCAGCTCGTTGCCGGCGGTCGGCAGCTCGCTCCAGCCGACGAGGCGGCCGTAGGTCGGCGAGGACGGGTCGCAGTCCAGCACCGTCATCGCGTCCTTCGACTGGCCGGTGGGATCGAACGCCGCCACGTAGGCGAGCCGCTCCGGCGGGGCCGCGATCGCGTCGGCCGGGGTGCGGTAGAACGTCGGGTCGGTGGTGTCGGGCATGAGTCTCCCTCCCTGGGACTATGTCCGGAAATCAACAGTTCGGTCGTCCGACCGAGCACACGGATTGTCTTCGTATGCTATGTTGTTGTCAAGATCGGTCGAGCGACCGACCCCATGAGCTTAGGAGAGGATGCCCGTGGCGGATGCGGCGGTGGACACCCGCACGCTGATCCTCGACGCCGCACGCCGGCGGCTGCTCGCCGACGGCTACGCGGGCCTGTCGACCCGCAAGGTCGCCGCCGAGGCCGGCGTGCCGCTCAGCCAACTGCACTACCACTTCGGCTCCAAGCAGGGCCTGGTCCTGGACCTGTTCGCCGAGGAGAACCGCCGCCGCCTGGACCGCCAGCGGAGCATGTACGCCCAGGACCGGCCGTTGTGGCAGCGCTACGAGCAGGCCTGCGACTTCCTCGACGACGACCTCGACTCCGGCTACGTGCGGGTGCTGCAGGAGATGGTCGCGGTGGGCTGGTCCAACCCGCAGGTCGGCGACGCGGTCCGTGAGCTGCTGGGCGGCTGGTTCGCGCTGCTGGCGGACGTCGCCCGCGAGGCCGAGCGGCGCTACGGCCGGCTGGGGCCGTTCACCGCCGAGGAGGCGGCGACCGTGATCGGCAACGCCTTCCTCGGCTCGGAGGCGCTGCTGCTGCTGGGCTTCGACCGCCACATCCTGCCCATCCGCTCGGCCCTGCGCCGCGTCGGCGTGCTCATCAGGGAGCTGGAAGAGCGCGGAAGCCAAGCGGAGGTGCCGCGCGGGCGGTAGGCGAGGGGTCCAACGCAACGAGGTCCCCGCTTGGACGCTGGACCGCGCTCTGCCTTCCCCTTACAGAGCGAGGCCCGTTGCCCTCCCGGAGACCTCGTGCGGAAGCACGATGGCACGGTCGCAAGAACCCGTCAACGCGCGTTTCCCCAGGTCTGGGGATGAGTCTGTGGAGAACTCGGTGAGGGTGTTGATGGCCGGGGCGCCGCTTGTGGACAACTGCGGCCGGCGCTGGGGACGGCGCTGGGGACGGAAATTGGGTCCGCCGTTCTGAGCTGGACGGTTGCCTTCGGCCGGCTTGTGGACGAGAAAAAGTCCGGCGGGGACCGGGCGGACTCGCCGTCGGGTCCGCGTGGCATACTCGACGGTATCGAGCGGGTCGCCCGCCGGACCCGGGGATCCGGTACGGCTGGGCGCCGGCGACTCCGCCGGCCCGTCCGGCATGGCCCACACCCGAGGTGCGCATGGCTTCGTCATCCTCCCCGCGGCCGCCCCGGCACGACCCGCCGTCCGCCGGTGCGCAACCGCTCGTGCGGGTCGAGCGCAGCGCCCGCCGCCGCAAGACGGTGACCGCCTACCGTCAGGGCGACACCGTGGTGGTGCTGCTGCCCGCTCGCATGAGCCGGCGGGAGGAGCGCCAGTGGGTCAGCACCATGCTGGAGCGGCTGGCCGAGCGGGAGCGCCGCCGCCAGCCGCCCGGCGACGAGCAGCTGCGGCGCCGGGCCCAGCTGCTGGCACGGCGCTACCTGGACGGCCGGGCCGAGCCGCGCTCGGTGCGCTGGGTCGGCAACATGCGTGCCCGCTACGGCTCGTGCACGCCGGAGGACCGCACCATCCGGCTGTCGGACCGGCTGGCCGGGTATCCGGGCTGGGTACGGGACTACGTGCTGGTGCACGAGCTGGCCCACCTGCTCGTGCCCGACCACTCGCGGGCCTTCTGGGACCTGGTCGCCCGCTACCCGCTGGCGGAGCGGGCGCGCGGGTTCCTGATCGCCAAGGGTCTGGAGGACCACGACGGACCGGCCGGGGAGGCGCCTTGAGGAGCTGGACTGAGCGCCGAGGATCGCGTGGAGGCGAGCAGCATGGGTGAGGAGAGCGGAGCCGCCGGACCTCCCGCGGCACCAGCGGAAGGGCGCCGCGCACCCGCGGCCAGGCAGTCCAGCCGGGCACGGCGCGTCCTGGCGGTGGCCGTGCTCGCCGGCGGGCTCGGCCTCGCCCTCGCGGCCCCAGGGATGGCCGCCACACCAGCCGCGCCCAGGTCGGTGTGCGGCGCTGCCGTGGCAGGGGTGGCCAGCGCGCCAGCGGCGGCTGCGCCGGTCATCCGGGTGCTGGTCACGGGCGAGATCGACCCGCTCATGGCCGACGCCGTGAAGAAGGCCGTCGCGCGGGCCGAGCGGGAGCACGCCGGCGTGGTCGTGCTGGAGCTCGACACGCCGGGCGGGCTGGCCAGCTCGATGCGCGAGATCATCACCGCGATGCTCGCCTCGGACGTCCCGGTCGTCGGCTGGGTCGGCCCGTCGGGCGGCTACGCCGCCTCGGCCGGCACCTTCATCCTGGCGGCCACCGCCTACGCGGCCATGGCCCCCAACACCACCATCGGCGCGGCCCACCCGGTCGGCCTCTCCGGCGAGGTGCTGGAGGAGAAGGTCACCAACGACGCCGCCGCCTACATCCGCGGCCTGGCGCAGAGCCACGACCGCAACCCCGGCTGGTACGAGAGCGCCGTGCGGCGCTCGGTCTCGGTCAACGCCGAGGAGGCGGCGCGCATCCACGCGGTCGAGTCGGTGCAGAACGACGAGGCGGCGTTCCTTAAGGCGATCGACGGCAAGGTCCTGCGCAACGGCACCGACCCGGGCGTGCTGGTGCACACCAAGGGCGCGGCGGTGGAGACCGCCGGGCTCAGCCCCGCGGCGGCGCTGCTGCACAGCCTGGTGGACCCGAACGTCGCCTTCCTGCTGTTCCTGCTCGGCGTGGCCGGAGTCGTCTACGAGATCGTGCACCCCGGCATCGGCGTCGGCGGGGTGGCCGGCGCCCTCTCGCTGATCGTCGCCCTGCTGATGTTCCAGGCCCTGCCGGTCCAGCTCGGCGGGCTCGCCCTGATCGCCCTCGGCGTCGGCCTGTTCGTGCTCGACCTCAAGCTGGCCGGGCACGCCTTCCTGTCGCTGTTCGGGGTGGTCTCGTTGCTGCTCGGCGGCCTGCTGCTGTACGAGCCGGGCTCGCGTGCCCGCGTGCACCCGCTGGTGCTGGTTGCCGTGGTCGCCTGCGTGACGGCCCTGTTCCTGGTGGTGGCCAGGTCCGTGATGGCGGCCAGGCGCGCCCCGCCGGTCACCGGGACCGATGCCCTGATCGGGGTGGCGGGCACGGTGACCAGCGCGCTCGGCCCGTCCGGGCGGGTCCGCGCCGCCGGCCTGGAGTGGCGTGCCCGCAGCCGCGACGGCAGCGACCAGCCCGCGGGCACCGAGGTGGTGGTGGTCGGCCTCGACGGCCTCACCCTGGAGGTGGAGGCGGCCGCCAAGCGCCAGCTCGGCAGCCCCTTCCCCGCGTCGTCCCCGCCCGACCGCCCCGGCCGGCCATAGCCCGGCCAGGCCGCGCACCGCCCCGGGGTCAGCCCTTCTCGGGCCGGTCCGCACCGCCGGACGGCCCATCAGGCCCAGGCTCCTCGCCCTCGGCCGCGATCTCGGAGGACCCGCCGGGCTTGTCGCCCACCCGGGTCTCGCCCTGCTGCTCGGCATCCGCGGAGGCGCGCTCGGGCGGCTCGCCTTCCGTGGTGGTCTCGTCGGGCTTCTCGTCCTCGGTGGTGCGGTCGAGCTCCTCGGTGTCGGCGGTCGTCAGGGTGTCGGTCTCCAGCAGCGTGCGCAGGCCCTCGTCGAGGTCGACCTCGGCGCCGCCGACCAGGCCGCTGCGCTCCAGCCAGCGGCCTGGCGCCGTCAGCTCTTCCTGGGTGGGGAGGAAGTCCGGGTGCGCCCAGAGCCGGTCGAGGCCCTCGATGTCGGTCGCGGCCAGCACCTCGCGGCAGAAGCGGCGACCCCTGGCGGCGCCGGCGCTTTCGGAGTCGATGCGCAGGAGCTGCGCGAACAGGCTCTGCGGGCCGTCGGCGTCGGCGAGGCGGCGCTCCACGGCCGCCGTGATGGCGCCGAGGGCGGGCAGCCGGCCGGTGAGCGCCCGCTCGCAGATGGTGAGCGCGTAGCCCTCGGTGATGGCCATGGCCGCCTCCAGCCGCCCGACGGCCGCCTGCAGCGCCGGCGTCGGCGGGCCGAGCAGCCCCTCGCCGCCTTCGAGCAGCTCGCGTAGGTCCTCCGCCCCGCCAAGGTCGAGCGATTGCAACCGGTCCATCAGGCCGGACGGGTCCGGGTCGGTCGCGTTGGCGATCTCCACCACCACCGTGCGCAGGTGGTCGGCCAGCCACGGCACGCCCACGAACAGCCGCTGGCGCACCACCTCGTGGGCGGCCAGCCAGAGGCGGAACTGGTCGGCCGGCACGCCGGCCGCCTCCTCGAACTCGGCCACGTTCTCCGGCACCACCAGTATCCTGGCCGGCTCGCGGTTGGGCAGGCCGAGGTCGTACTGGGCGAGGACGAGCTGCGCGAGCTGCCCGACCAGCGCGCCCACCTGCAGGCCGGCGAGCAGGGCGCCGAGCCTGGTCATGACCTCGCCCATCTCCCCGGGCGCGGCCCCGGTCGCCTCCGGGCCGAGCGCCTCCGTCAGCCGCCTGGCGCCCGGCTCGACCAGCGGCGCGAACTCGGGCAGAACGGACTCGGCCCAGTCTGGCCGGCTGACCGGCTGCGCCACCAGGGTCAGGCCGCGCGCGGCGAGGCTGGTGGCCGGGTCGACCCAGAGCTCGGCCAGGCGCAGGCGCTCGTCCCACTCGCCGCGCTCGCCAGGAGGCGGGCCAGGGGTCGGCTTCGGGAGCTGTGGCATGGTGCCGAGCGCGTCCGCCCCGGCCGCGGTGGCGACCGCCACCTGCCTGGCCAGCTCCCAGTTGACCGGCCCGGACTCGCCGGCCAGCAGCCGGGCGAACTCGCGGAACAGCGGGATGCGGCCGAAGAAGTCGGCGCCGCCGGGGAACTCGGTCATGCGTCAACTCTAGGCCTGTCCCGCGACCTCCACACGGGTGCCGGGCGGCGACCTGCCAGGCGCCGGCGCTGCCTGGCGGCGCGGCCACGGGTAGCCTGGGCGGACCGGGGGCGAGGACGAGGAAAGGGAGCCTCATGGCACGAACGGTGGCGCTGGTCGGCGCGCTCCACCCGGCCGCGCGGGGCCTGGCCCTTCGGCTCGAGGACGACCCTGCGGTCGAGCGCGTGCTCGGGCTGTCGGCCCAGGAGCCGCCCCTGCTCGGCCCCAAGTTCGAGTTCGTCCGGGCGGCACCGGGCAGCGACCGCTTCGCCGCCGCCCTCGCCGAGGCCGACACGGTCGTCCTGTTCCCGCTGGTCGACGCGGGCGAGCGCGACCCCGGACGGGCCCAGGCGCTCGAGGTCGCCGAGCTGACGCTGCGCGCCGCCAGCGGCGCGTCCACCGTTGTCCTGTGGTCCAGCGGGGTGGTCTACGGCGCCCACCCGCACAACCCGGTGCCGATCCAGGAGAGCCAGCCGCCGAGGCCGAGCGACGACTTCGCCCCCGCCGGCGTGCTCGCCGAGGTCGAGCGGGCGGTGCTCGACGGTGCCGGCCAGGACGGCGGGCGCACCGTCACGGTGCTGCGGGCGGGGGCCATCTGGGCGCCGTCGTGGGGGACCTTCCTCGGCCGGGCCCTGCAGGCGCCGGCGCTGATGGCCGTGCGCGGCTACGACCCGCCGCTGCAGGCCCTCGACCCCCAGGACGCGACCGACGCGCTCGCCCTCGCCGTCCGCGGCGAGCTGCCAGGGACCTACAACGTCGCCCCGGCCGACTGGGTGCGGGCACGCGACGCGGCCAGGTCGGCAGGCAGGCGCCGCCTGCAGCTCCCCGAGACGGTCGCCTTCGCCACCGCCGAGCGGCTCCGGCGCCTCGGGGTCTCCTCGGCCGGGCCGGGGGAGCTGCGCTACCACATGTACCCGTGGGTGCTCGACTCGAGCCGCCTGCGCGCGGCCGGCTGGTCGCCGCGGAGCGGGACGGCCGAGGCCTTCGCCGCGGCGGCCCGGACGCCCTCCGACGGCGTCGCTGTCGGCGGCGTGCGGGTGCGTCGCAGCGACATCTACAAGGGTGCCGCCGCCGGCGTGGCGATGATCGCCACCCTCGCCCTGGTGCGCCGGCAGGCCCGCCGCCGCTGAGCGCCTCCTCCCGCGGCATCCGCGAGGCGCCAAGCGGGTAAGGAGGCACTAGAATCCCTCGGCGTACGCGAGCGGTGCCTCCAGGCCGGGACCCTGCAGGGCGCCGGCCGGGTGCGCCGCCCGACCGTACCGGTCCCCGACCCCCCGGAGGCCCCCGTGGCGCGCCTCACCCGCCCCTCCACCCTTGGCAGGGGCTAGCGGTCGTGGCCCGCGACGTCGCCATCGACCTCGGCACCGCCAACACCCTGGTCTACGTGCGTGGCAGGGGCGTCCAGCTCAACGTGCCGACGGTCATCGCCATCAACGAGCGCACCGGCGACATCCTGGCCATGGGCGACCAGGCCTACAGCATGATCGGCCGCACGCCCGCCCACGTGGTGGCGGTGCGGCCGCTGCGCGGCGGCGCCATCTCCGACTTCGACACCACCGCCGGCCTCATCAGGCTGCTGCTGGAGCGCGTCGGCGCCGGGCGCGTGGGCAAGCCGAGGATGGTCGTGTGCGTGCCTTCGGCGATCACCGGGGTGGAGCGCCGGGCGGTCCACCAGGCCGCCATGCAGGCGGGGGCCAAGGCCGCCTACCTGATCGAGGAGCCCATGGCCGCGGCGATCGGCGCCGGCCTGCCGGTGAACGAGCCGGCAGGGAGCCTGGTGGTCGACGTCGGTGGGGGTACCACCGAGGTCGCCTGCATCTCGCTCGGCGGCATCGTCACCGCCAATGCGATCCGCGTGGGCGGCTTCGACATGGACGCGGCCATCACCCAGTACGTCCGCCGCGAGTACGCCATCGCCATCGGCGAGCGCAGCGCCGAGGAGCTGAAGATCACCATCGGGTCCGCCAACCCCCACCAGAGCAAGGCCCAGGCGCAGGTGCGCGGCCGCGAACTGGCCACCGGGCTGCCGAAGACGGTGGTGCTCGCCAGCGACCAGGTGCGCGACGCCCTGGAGGACCCGGTCTCGCAGATCGTCCAGGCGGTGGTGGAGACCCTCTCCGAGGCGCCGCCGGAGCTCGCCAACGACGTGCTCGACAAGGGCATCTTCCTGACCGGCGGGGCCAGCCTGCTGCCCGGCCTGGTCGCCCGCATCGCCCAGGAGACCCAGGTCGCGGTGCACCTCACCGAGGCCCCGCTGGAGTGCGTCGTGCTCGGCGCCGGCCGCGCCGTCGAAGCCATGGACGAGCTGGCGCCGCTGTTCGTCGACGCCGCCGTCGGGCGCTGAGCGCCACGCGGCCCGAGCGAGCCCCGGGCGATAGGATGGGGCAAAGGCCGTCGGTGTGCAGCCGCGTCGGCGCTGGGAGGTCTGGTGCGACAGCGCGTCACCACCGGGATCGGTGTCGTCCTGCTGGTGGGGATCATCCTGGCGCTCAACTTCTACCGCCTGCCGGTGGTGGCGCTCTCACCCGGGCCGGCCGAGGACGTCCTCGCCAGGGTCAAGATCACCGGCCGCACCCCGGTGTACGAGTCCAAGGGCGACCTCTACCTCACCTCCGTCGGCATCGACGACGACGTGCGCTTCTACGAGGCACTGCTCGACCTTGCCAACCGGGACGTGCAGATGCTGCCGCGTGCCGACCTGTACCCGGGCGACGTGAGCCCGCAGGAGATCGACCGCCAGAACACGGTCGACATGGACACCTCCAAGATGAACGCGACCGTGGTCGCGTTGCGCGAGCTCGGCTACAAGATCGAGCCGTCGCGCACCCAGGTCCAGGAGGTGGGCAGCGACGCCCCGGCCACCGGCAGGCTGCGCGTGGCCGACGAGATCCTGCGCGTCGACGGCCACAAGGTGCACGACGTCGCCGAGGTGCGCGAGGCGATCGCCAAGCACCACCCGGGCGACGAGGTCACCATCCGCGTCCGTCGCGACCGGTCCGACCTCGACGTCACCGTCGGCACCCGCGCCTCAGGCGACGACCCCGGCCGCGCCCAGATCGGCGTGGTGCTGCGCGACCTCTTCGACCACCTCCCGGTCGACGTCAAGATCGACACCGAGGGCATCGGCGGGCCGTCGGCTGGCCTGATGTTCACCCTTTCGATCATCGACAAGCTCACCAAGGAGGACCTCACCGGCGGCCGCCGCATCGCCGGCACCGGGGAGATCCTCCTCGACGGCGAGGTCGGCCGTATCGGTGGCATCGGCGAGAAGCTGGTGGCGGCCAGGCGCCAGGGCGCCACCGTCTTCCTCGTCCCCGAGGGCAACTGCGACGAGGCCCGGCGCGCCGCGCCTGACGGCCTCCGGCTCGTCAAGGTGGCCAGCCTGCACGACGCGCTCACCTACCTGCGCCAGCGGCCCAGCACGGCGGACGGCCACACCTGCTGATCAGCGCCGCGACGACCCCCCGGTCATCGCCAGGGCCAGCGCCGCCAGCAGCAACACCACGGCCAGCATCAGCACCACCGCCATCAAGGCACCTCGATTTCCGCGGCGCGGACGCCGCCTCGCGGTCGGGCGCCGGCCCCGACCCCCCCGTCCCCCTTGACCCACCCGGGGGGCTACCGCTTCGCTCCTCGAGCCCCCCGGACCCCCGTGCGAGAGGTGTGATCTTCCAGGCGTCGGCGACCACCGGAAAGGTACGGGTGGATCGGGGCGCCGGCGCCCTCTCGTAGGCGCTGGCGGCGTGCTAGGGTCTGGTCGTGGTTGCAGCCAGACGTCCCCCACGCCGCTGGACGCTCGCCGTCCTGCTGTTGGCGTTCGTCCTGCTGGCCGCCATCGGCAGCATCACCCGCTTCTACACCGACCTTCTCTGGTTCCGGGAGGTCGACAAGACCCAGGTGTTCTGGGGGCAGATCGCCGCCAAGCTGACCCTCGGCCTGCTCGCCGGCGTCGGCACCGCGATCGTGATCGGGGCGAACCTGTGGCTGGTCGAGCGGCTCTCGCCCCGCTACGGCCTGTCCGCCGTCGGGCGCCCCCAGGTGGACCGCTACCGCGCCATCCTCGGCCCCTACCTGCGACCGCTGCGCATCGGCGTTGCCGCCTTCCTGGGGCTGGTGACCGGCCTGCAGTCCGCCGGCCTGTGGCAGACCTTCCTGCTGTGGCGCAACTCCGTGCCGTTCCACCAGTCCGACGCCCAGTTCGGTCGCGACATCAGCTTCTACGTCTTCGAGCTGCCCTTCCAGCGGGCCGTGTTCGGCTGGCTGTTCAGCACCCTGGTGCTGGCAACCTTGCTGTCGGCCGCCGGCCACTACCTGCTCGGCGGCATCCGTCCCCAGGCCACCAGCGACCGGGTCGCCCCCCAGGTCCAGGCCCACCTCTCGATCCTGGTCGGGCTGATCGTCGCCCTCAAGGCCTGGGGCTACTGGCTCGACCAGTTCCAGCTCGTCTACTCCACCCGCGGCGTCGTCGTCGGCGCCTCCTACACCGACGTGCACGCGCAGCTCCCCGCCCTGCGGCTGATGTTCTTCGTGGCGATCATCTGCGCGGGGCTGTTCCTCTGGGGTGCCCGCAGCCGCGGGCTGGCCTTCCCGGTCGCCGGGATCGTGCTGCTCGGGCTGACCTCGATCCTGGTCGGTGGCGTCTACCCCGGCATCGTGCAGCGCTTCAGCGTCGAGCCCCAGGAGCTGCGCCGCGAGCGCCCCTACATCGCGCGCAACATCGACGCCACCCGCAAGGCCTTCGGCCTCGACGCCGTCCGGGGCAAGTCCTTCCCGGCCGCCACCAACCTGAAGGCCAGCGACCTCGACGAGAACAAGGACACGATCAGCAACATCCGTCTCTGGGACCCGGACGTGCTGCAGCCGGCCGTCCGCAACCTGCAGGCGATCGCCCCCTACTACTCGTTCAGCGACGTCGACGTCGACCGCTACCCGGTCGACAAGCAGCAGCGCCAGGTGATGATCTCGACCCGCGAGGTCGACTCCAACCTGCTCGCGCAGCAGGCCAGGACCTGGCAGAACCTCCACCTCGGCTACACCCACGGCTTCGGGGTGGTCGCCACCAAGGTGAACGACGCCGTCCTGCAGGGGCAGCCCGACTTCATCGACTCCAATTTCGACATCAGCGACGCCCCCATCCCGGTCACCCAGCCACGCGTCTACTTCTCGGAGCCGCCCGCGAGCTCCCCGTCCTACGTGGTGGTGGGCACCAAGCAGGCCGAGATCGACCGCCCCTCGTCGGGCGGCGGCGGGACGCCGGCGACCACCACCTACGAGGGCCGCGGCGGCATCCGCATGTCCAGCCTGCTGCGCCGGCTCGCCTTCGCCCTGCGCTTCCGCGAGTTCAACCTGCTCATCTCCGGCAACATCACGCCGCAGTCGCGGCTGATCTTCAACCGCGACATCCGCGAGCGGGTGGAGAAGGTCGCGCCGTTCCTGCAGTGGGACGGCGACCCCTACACGGTGGTGGTCGACGGGCGCATCAAGTTCGTCCGCGACGGCTACACCACCACCGACCGCTACCCGTACTCCCAGCGCATCCCGCTCGAGGACGCGGCGCGGCGCACCACCGAGACCGGCAGCGGCGTGGCCGGCTCCGGCAACTACATCCGCAACTCGGTCAAGGCGGTGGTCGACGCCTTCGACGGCACGGTCACCCTCTACGCCTTCGACGAGAGCGACCCGATCCTGCAGGCCTGGCGCAGCGCCTTCCCGGACCTGTTCGCCCCCAAGGACCAGATCCCGCAGTCGCTGGCGGAGCACTTCCGCTTCCCCGAGGACCTGTTCTCGATCCAGACCGACCGCTTCGCCTCCTACCACATCACCGACGCGGACGACTTCTACTCGCGCGAGGACTTCTGGGCCCTGCCCGACGACCGCTCCGGCGAGATCCGCCAGGGCGGGGCCAGCCTGATCCCCGGCGAGCAGGCCAAGATGCGGCCCTACTACCTGCTGACCAAGCTGCCCGGCGAGGACAAGCTCGGCTTCCACCTGGTGATGCCGTTCACACCGAACGGCAAGGAGAACATGATCTCCTACATGGCGGCCAGCTCCGACCCGGACAACTACGGGCGCGTCACCCTGTTCACCCTCAACCGCAGCCAGACCGTGTTCGGCCCCACCCAGGTGAACGCCCGCATCCTCGCCAACCGGGAGATCTCCTCGCTGGTCTCCCTGCTCAACCGCGAGGGCTCCAAGGTCATCCTCGGCAACCTGCTGGTCGTGCCGGTCAAGGACTCGCTGCTGTACGTCCAGCCCCTGTTCGTCCAAGGCTCGGCGGAGAACTCGATCCCGCTGCTCACCAACGTGGCGGTCTTCTACAACGACCGCGTGGGCTTCGCCGACGACCTCAACGGTGCCCTCGGCGAGGTGATCTCCGGTGCGGGCCAGCAGCCGCCTCCCGAGGAGAGCACCACGCAGCCGCCCGCCGGCAGCGACGTGCAGCGCCTGCTGCAGCAGGCCGACCAGGAGTTCAAGGCCGGCCAGGAGGCGCTCAAGACCGGCAACCTGGCCGAGTACCAGCGCCACGTGAACCAGGCCGGCAAGCTCATCGAGCAGGCGCTCTCAGCTGGCGCCAAGACGCCGGCGGCAGCCGGCGCCACCACCACGACCACCGCACCAGGCGGCTGACGGATTCGCGTTGCGGGGCCGCTTCGCGCTGTGCTACGGTGCGCTCCCGCAGCGCGGGGTGGAGCAGTCTGGTAGCTCGCTGGGCTCATAACCCAGAGGTCGGGGGTTCAAATCCCCCCCCCGCCACTAGTCCTCACCAGGGCCTTCGCCCCTCACCTCCTCTCCGGGGTGGGGGGCGTTCCCCGTTTTGGCAGCAGAATTGGCAGCGTCGCCGCCTGGGGCGCCCGTCGGGGTGGTGTCCGGGCCCTCGAGGATGAGCCGCGCGACGGTCGCCGCCGCCTGCTCGTCCAGGCCCGGGATGACGTGGCTGTAGGTGTCGAGCGTGATCTGGACGTTGGCGTGGCCGAGCCGCTCGCTGACGATCTTGGCGGGGATGCCGGCGGCCAGCGCCGCGGTGGCGTAGCTGTGGCGCACGTCGTGCAGCCGGATCGCCGGCAGGCCGGCCTTCTGGCGCCCGTCCTGCTCCCAGGTGGCCCGCTTGGCGTGGCGCCGGAACCAGTCGGTGACCAGGTCGGGGTGCAGCGCCCGCCCGTCCGGCCAGGTGAACACCAGGTCGTTGCGGTCGACGAGTTCGGCGACGGCGCGCTCCGCGGCCTGGCGGCGCCGGTGCTCGCGCAGCGCCTCAAGGGTGGCGGGGTCGAGCGCGAGGGAGCGCCGGCCGCTGGCCGTCTTGGTGCCGGACTCGTGCACCTGGTAGTTCACCACCACCCGCGGCGCGCGCGGCGTCAGCCGCGCGCGGGCGAAGTCGACGTCGCTCCAGCGAAGCCCGGCGAGCTCGGCGCGGCGCATGCCGGTCGTCGCCAGCAGCAGCCACAGCGCGTACAGCCGGTCCTGGCGCACGTGGGCGAGGAAGGCGCGGAGCTGCTCGGGCGTCCACACCCGCTGCTCGGGCGAGGCGCCGTGGGGCGCGTCGACGTCGTCGGCCCGGTTGTGGGGCACGTAGCCCCAGCGGGTGGCGTCCTTGAGCGCCCGGTGGAGCAGCGCGTGGACGTTGCGGACGGTCTTCGGGGCCAGGCCCTTGCCGTCGCGCCGGCCGCCGGCGAGCAGCTCACCGTAGAACGCGGCGATGCGGGGGGCGGTGAGCCGCTGCAGCTTCAGCGCCCCGAGGGCCGGAAGGATGTGGACCTTGAGGTTGGTCTGGTAGTTCGCCCGGGTGGAGCGGCGCAGCCGACCCTCGACCGCGGGGAACCAGTGCTCGAGCAGGAACGCCTCGAGGGTCAGCTTCGACGGCTCGACGAAGGCGCCGGTGTGGAAGCGCGCGAGTTCGGCGCTGAGGGCCTCCTGGGCGGCCTTCCTGGTCGCAAAGCCGTTCTTGCTGTGGAAGCGGCGCTTGCCCGTGGCCGGATCGGGGGCGGAGAAGAACCAGCCCCAGCCCTTGCCCGTGCCGACGCGTGCCGCCCCTCACGGGAGCCCCAGCTTCCGCTTGAGGGGGGCGGTGGGCACGAACCATCGCTCGCCGAGCTTGAACGCCTCGACCTGCCCGGCCTCGATGCGCCGGTAGGCCGCCGAGCGGCTAAGCCGCAGCAACCCAGCCATCTCCTTCACCGTGATCACGGCCGGCAGGTCCGCGCGACTCTGGGTGGTGAGCGGAGGGTCGGCCAGATCGATGCGCTCCACGAAGCCTCCCTGCTGGATGCCCTCTCCCCGGGGGCGATGCGGCAATGTCGTCATGAGGGGTTGGCCGACTCCGTACCCTTCTCGGATTCTTGGGCGATCTCATCCGGCCTGTGGCCTCGGCACCAGAATGCGATACAGGGTGGCTTATAGATAAGCCGCTGTCAAGTTCACAAAGCAACACCGCTGCCGACCCGCGACGGATCGGCCATACTGCGGCGGGCATACCGACAGGCAGGCCGGTTGGGGAGGACGCCGCGAGCATGACGACCGACGAGCAGCGAGAGGCGTTCAAGCAGGCAGTGATCCACGCACGCCGGGGCCATGGCTGGTCCCAGCGCAAGCTCGCCGAGCTGCTCGGAGTCAGCCACAGCACGGTGGCCTTCTGGGAGCAGGGCAAGTCGCTGCCCACCCCTGCAAACGCCGTCGACCTAGAGCGCGCCCTCAAGCTGGAGGCGGGCACGCTGGCTCGCCTGCTCGGGTACATGCCGCCGGAGACCATGCGCCGCGAGATGGCCAACGTGCTGGACGCCATCATGGCCGACCCGGAGCTCGGCCAGCGCGAGCGTGACCTACTGCTGGCCATGTATCGGGAGCTCGTCCGGCAGCGCCGCGCCGATCAGAAAGCGGGTCAAGCCGAGGCCGGCGACCTTGGGGGCAACGACCGCTAGGACGGCCGCGAGCTGGGCTTGCTGCTCCTCAAGGCTGGCACACCATGCACGCATGGCCACGAGCTCTCGCCGGAGCTGGTCGACCTGGGTTCGCAGCTCAGAGTCGGACTCAGGCATGGATGGGGCTCCACTGCGCGTATTTCCGGTCTGTCCCGAGCATGGAAGCAGTTGGCCGCGTTGCCGGGAACGTCTCGCGTTGGGCACGCCACTGGGCACCCGATGGGCACCGATTTGGGCAAGCGCGAAGAGGCAGGACCGGGCGATAGCTACACTGCTGCCACAGGCCAGGTCCCAACCCGCCCGCCTTGAGGAGAAGCAGAGCCATGCTGACGTCCGCCAGGGAGGCTGTCCCCAACCTCGCGCTCGTCAACCTTCGAGAGGAGCATGCCTGGTCTCAGCAGGATGTCGCTGACCGAATGAGTGCCGCCGGCTACCAGCGCGGCTGGAAGGAGAAGGCCCCGGTCACGGCACACATGGTCAGCCGGTGGGAGCGTGGCACGGTTCGCCAGCCGAGCAGGCGAAACTGCCAGCTCCTCTGCGATGTCTTTGGAGTGACGCTCGACCAGCTCGGGTTCGCGCGGCGGCGGCCCGACCGCCAGCCGCCCATCTCGAGCCCACCGCCCGTCATCGCCGCCTCGTCAGCGGGGTTTGCCCAGCTGGCCCTCGCTGGCGATCGCTCGATGATGGGAGAGCGTGTGGAGGCAAGCCAACGATCCTGGCTGGCGGTCCGGCAGGGACTCAACCAGCACCGTGCCGAGCTAACCGAGGTCGCGGCACGCCGGCATCGTACCGAGCGCCGAGTCGGCACGACGGCGTTGCTCACCCGCGATGACTGGGTGCTCCCCGCACCGGTGGATCTGGAACGGCTCGAGCTGGCCTGGTCCGACGGCCAGGTGCCCGTTGAGGTCACCGGGACCGAGCGGGAATCGCGCCATGCCCGGCCGCTACTATCGGCCGAACAGCGCTATCGCCGCTACAGCCAGGCCATCCGCGATCTCGATCGACCGAGGCTGTTTGAGAACCGACTGAGCTACCGACTCCTGGACGTTGCCTGGGCCGAGAGCGGGGGGCGCCTCACATTCGGCACCACGACCTACTTCGACATGGTCGATGTATGCGAGGCCTTGGCGCACGAGCTGGCCGCAACGCATCTGGCGGCCACTGACGATGGGCTGGTCGTGCAGCAGGCCCCGCACGGCCGAATGCCCTTCCGCCGGCTCCTCGGTGACCCATTCGACCTGCGCCGTCGCCCCCTGCTGCCCTCGATCGACACGCTCACCATCCGCCGCAGCGCATCCGGGGCGAGGTTTATCCTGCACCAGCGCGACCCCCGGCGGGTCGCGGTCGCCGGCGGGATGTACCACATCATGCCGGCCGGGGTGTTCCAGCCCGCCAGCATTGCTCCAGGGGTCCTGGCCCACGACTTCGACCTGTGGCGCAATATGCTGCGCGAGTACTCCGAGGAGTTCCTCGGCAACCTGGAGCACGAGGGCAGCGCCAGCGCGCCGATCGACTACGACCACCAAGAACCGTTCCGCACCCTCAACCAGGCACGCCGGGACGGCAAGATTCGGGCGCTGTACTTTGGCATCGGCCTTGACCCGTTGACGCTCTGCGGCGAGATCCTGACCGCCGTGGTGATCGACGCCGACGTGTTCGACGACGTCTTCGGCGCGCTGGTGCACGCCAACGAAGAGGGGGTCGTGATGGGCGCGGACAAGGCCGCGGCTCGGCGGGGCGCACCGTTCGTCGAGGATTGCGTGGAGCAGCTCCTTGAGTCGGGGGTCATGGCCCCGGCCGCCGCCGCCTGCCTCGAGCTCGCCTGGCGACACCGCGACCAGGTGCTCGGCGGCTGAGCGCCTCGACAAGGAGGAGTCGGCGTGCGCGTTCTAGTAACCGGCGGGCTCGGCTATGTCGGTCAGGCGGTGACGACCCGGCTGCTCGAAGCCGGCCACGAGGTCACCGTCTTGACCCGCCGACGCCCAACCGAGCTGCCGGAGCCGCCAACCGGAGCCACCTTGCTGGAGGGAGACCTCCGGGACCGCGACGGCATTGCAGCGACTGTGGGCTCCCACGACTTCGACGGCGTCTGCCATCTGGCTGGCCGCGCCCGGGTGCGCGAGTCGTTCCAGGACCCGGTCGGCTACTTCGACACCAACACCTCCGGCACCGTCAACCTTCTTCGGGCATTCGCCGCGCCCGCGCAGCCGACCCGCCGGGTCTCTAGGCTCGTGTTCGCATCCACGATCGCGGTCTACGGTGAGCCAAACGGCCGCCGGCTCGACGAGACGTGCCCTACCGCGCCGACCAGCCCGTATGGGGCCTCCAAGCTCGCCGCCGAGCAGGTGATCGCCTACCAGGCCGCCACCAGTGCGCTCGGCGCGGTGAGCCTGCGGGCGTTTGCCGTGGCCGGCGCCGTCGGCCGCCACGGCGACCCGGACCTGAGCCGTATCATCCCCAAGGCGCTGGCGGTCGCAGGGGGCCTGGCGCCCCATGTCGAGATCAATGGCGACGGCTCCGCGGTTCGAGCGTTCACCCATGTCGCCGACATCGCCGAGGCTTACCTGCTCGCGCTTGAGGCCGCGCAGCCGGGCAAGCATCTGGTCTACAACGTCGGCGCCGGCGACGCTGTCACTGTTAACGAGGTCCTCGACACCGTCCAGGCCGTGACCGGGCGCCGCATTCCGATCGTCCGGCGGCCCGCCCAGCCTGAGCCCGCCAGCCTGCGTGTTGCCTCACAACGTATCGAGCAGGAGCTTGGCTGGCAGCCGGCGCGATCCACTCTGCGGCAGATCGTCGAGGATGGCTGGGCGGCGCTGGCTGCCCCAGAGCTTGCTCGGAGGGGAGTTGCTCCCCGGGGGGATCCGACCTCCCAGGGGAGATGAGGACGTTCACCGCCGAATAGCATGGTGTCCAGCGGGCCGCCAGCGGCGTGGCCGACCTGCGCACCGGCCGGCCGATGCGGCCCTGGCTGCACTACCGGGCCAGCGGCGGTGCTCCCCTGCATCGTCGACCATGCCGTCGAGGGCTACGGCCCCGTCCTCGGCGCGCTCAACGACACGGTCGAGGAGGTCGAAGAGGCTATCTTCTCGTCGTCCGCCGAGTCGCGGTCGACCGAGCGCATCTACCAGCTCTCCCGCTAGGTGCTCGAGTTGCGCCGGGCCATGGTCCCGCTCAGCGAGATGCTCGACCGCCTGGCTACCGAGTCGCCAACGCCGACCGGCGAGCGGCTCAGGCGGCGCCACCGCGAGCAGCGCGCCCGCCTGCTGGACCTGGTCGAGAAGGCCGGCGGCCTGGGCAACCTGCTCTCCAACGCGCTCCAGGCCAACCTGACCGAGGTGTCGGTGCGCCAGAACGACGACATGCGGCGGATCTCGGCCTGGGTCGCGATCTGGGCCGTCCCGACCCCAGGCGGCTGCGCCTCAGAAGGCGAAGTCGATCCGCTTACCGCTCCCCTTGGCGACATCGACGAGCTTGGTCTGCCGGTTCGGTGCCGGCAGCAACCTGCAGGTCACCTGGATCGAGTAGCGCTGGGAGGGCGCGCCGCAGCGGCCCGCGGCCAGCGGTGGCGTCCGGTAGTAGGTCGCCGTGCCCGCACGGCCCTGCGCGAGCTGCTCGGCCGAGGCGGCGAACCCCTCGATGCCGCACTCCGGCCCCCGCCCATGCGACCAGGCGCGGATCACCAGGTTGTCGCCGAGGGGGTCGGGCACCGGACCGCCCCGGTAGGTGACGTAGCCGTTGACGTAGCCGGTGTTGCCGCCCTGCTCGTAGCGCACGGGCAGGCGCAGCAGCACGCGGTTGTTCCGGCCAGGCTGGATCGGCTGGTGGTAGTGGGCGGCCGCGCCGTAGCGGGTGAAGTCGGTCCTGTGCCGACCGGACTCGTCGGTGGCCTGCGGGTAGACCTCGATGAACACCTCGTCGATCGCGGCGGAGCAGCAGCCGTCGTCGCCGGTGCCCCAGGCCCTCACGGCGGCGGGGTCGGTGGTGCCCTCCGGGCCGACGTCGGGGTTGACCCGGATGACCCAGGAGTAGGTGCGTTGCGAGAGCGGGCGGCCGTCCCGGTCGACCTTCACGCCGCCGGCGTGGGCGTCCACGCCGATGAGCGCGTTGACGGCCCGGCGGTCGGAATAGCCGTAGATCTCCCCGCCGATGCGCGTGGGGTGGCCGCCGTCGCACCCCGGGGCGATGGCCACGGCGGGCAGCGGCCCGCCGGCCACGCGTCGGTCCTGCATGGAGGCCCCTTTTCCAGCATGGGGTCCCCGTCCAGTTCGTAATGGCAACACCCGCGACCACCCCAGTCAAGGCGAGGCCTCGCGGCCGGCGAGCGGACGTCCGGCGGACAAGGTTGGCCCGCTCGGAGCCGTGGGCCCCTACCGCCGGGAGCGAAGACCACCAGATCGAAGCTGGTGGTCTGGGCCTTGTAAGCTTGGCTTGCTCGGTCAACGACGCGGCCGACGTTCTGCCTTGTTCTACCTGCGCCTACCTTGACGGCTCATCTTCCTGACCTGCGTTGCCTTCCCGGGGCGACGCCAGGTTTCCGGCCACCCTCCGGCTAGGGATCTGGGGCTGATCGGCGGTCAAGGCTAGGCGACGCTGAAGCCGGCGACGATCTCCCGGAGTTCGGTTGTGGTGCGGGTAAGCTCCTCGGCGGTCTGCTGGGTGGTGGCCGCGTCGCCGGTGGTCTGGGCGGCCGCCTCCGCGACGCCGGTGATGCTCACGGCGATGCTCTTGGAGCCACCGGCGACCTCGCTGATCGTGCGGCCGATCTCGTTGGTGGTGGCGGTCTGCTCCTCCACCGCCGAGGCGATGGTGGTCTGCAGGTCGTTGATCCGGCCGACCACCTGGCCGATCCCGCCGATGGCCTCCACCGCCGCGTGGCTGTCGGCCTGGATCGCCTCGATCCGTGTGCCGATCTCTTCGGTGGCGCGGGCGGTCTGCTGCGCCAGCTCCTTGACCTCCCCGGCGACGACCGCGAACCCGCGCCCGGCCGCGCCGGCACGCGCGGCCTCGATGGTGGCGTTCAGCGCGAGCAGGTTGGTCTGCTGGGTGATCGCGGTGATGACCTTCACGACGTCGCCGACCTCGGCGGAGCTCGTACCGAGCTTGGCGACCGTCTGGTTGGCCTGCTCGGCGATGACCACCGCCTGGGCGGCGACGTCGGCCGCCTGGCTGGCGCTCTTGGCGATCTCGGAGATCGAGGCGGTCATCTGTTCGGTGCCGGCCGCGACCGTGTCGACGTTGTGGGAGACCTGCTGGGCCACGGCGCCGACCGTCTCGGCCTGTGCGGAGGCCTCCTCGGCGGCGGTGCGCAGGCTGCCGCTGACCGTCGACAGCTCGCCAGAGGAGCCGGCCAGGCCGCCGGCGCTGCCGCTGATCGCCTGGACGGCGTCGCGGATGCGGGTGATCGCATGGTTGAGCGCGCCGGCCATCTGGCCGATCTCGTCACGGGTCTCGGTCGGTACCGACCGGGTGAGATCACCAGCGGCGAGCGCGCCGAGCGCGGCGACCATGCGGTGCAGCGGCACCGTGGCCGAGCGGTAGAGGCCGACCAGCAGCCAGGCCACCAGCAGCACCGCTAAGGCGATGGCGACCTCGACCCGCCGTGCCTTGGCCTGGAACCCGCCGATGCGCACCTCGATGAGCCGGTCGAGCTCGGGGGCAAGCCCGGTCGCCAGCGCGACGGTCGCGGCGCGAGCCTGGTCGCCCTGCCGGCTGCTGAGCCTGGTCATGTCGCCGCTCTTGGCCGCCTGGGTCGCCTGGTCGATCACCTGGCTGACGGCGTCGTGCACGGCCTTGCTGCCCTCGGCGCGGCTGCGCAAGGTGGTGCTCGCCGTGTTGTCCACGGCGGTCGCCAGCCCGGCGTCGATCGAGTCGCGGGTGGTTGCCAGGGTGCCGGCCGCGATCGCCAGGTCGACGCGGCCCTGGCCCTGGTCGGCGGCGTCGCCGGCGGCGCGCACCAGTACCGCCTGGTCGACCGCGCGGCCGGTGGTGGCCAGCAGGATCGGCAGCCGGAACACCAGCGCGTCCATCAGGTAGTAGGTGTCCAGGTCGGGGTCGAGGGTGAGGTTGGAGTCGTCGCTGGTCTTCACGATCAGCGCGAGCAGGTCCGCGACCGCTGTGTTGTCGGCGTCGAACGCCGCCTGTGGGCCATCCGCGGTCCCGGTGCGGGTGAGGGCCTGCTTGGCCTTGTTCCAGCCGTCGACGGTGTCCAGCTCGGCGCCGTAGCGCTCGGTGGCCGCGTCCACGCGAGCGACCGCGTCCTGCCCCTCGGCGGCGGCGGGCTCGCCGCCGGTGATGGCCGTGTGCCTGGCGGTGACCACCCTGGCCGTCAGGTCCAGCAGCGGGACCAGGTAGGCGACCCCGTCGCGCTCCTTGGCGCTGAACGCGACCTGGCCGCGCTGCAGGTCGACGTACGCCATGGCGACGAACCCGAGCAGCAGCAGCAGCACCACAGGGACCACCAGGATCTTGTAGGCGTACCGCAGCCGGCCGAGCATGCCCGCAGCCGGGGAGAAGAGCCAACCCACCGGATCACCCTCTAATTCATCGATCACTGCCACCACTGCAGCGACTGCCCGTGTGACAGCAGTCGGCAGCCCTAATCCGGCGGTTGAGGACTCCACCTGGCTACCGGCTGATGCTCGACGAGGTCGCCAAGTACGTCTTGGACGGTCATGTGCCTTGCGTAGCGGCTCCGGCGCGTGGCGTGGGACCCCAGCGCGCTCCGGGCGTCCGGTTGTTCCTAGGGCACCAGATTCGCAATCTTGTGCTCGACGCTTGCGGCGGTCGCGTGGCCCGGGGAGCACTGAACGCAGCATTCCGAGCCTGATCATCCGGTTGGTCATCCGCACGATCCGACGGGACCGTTCTCGATCCGCCCAGACCGACGGCGCATCCAACGTGAGCAGGGCAGATCCGTCTAGGGCCGACCGGTTCGACGCTGAGCGCCAGGCTACGGATCTGGCGGTTGGGGTTCGAATCCCTCGCGGCGCGCCCCCAACAGCCCAGGTCAGACGGTAGCTGCTCGCCTTGCTTGACGCGAGGAAGCAGTCGCCGAGGGACCCCATGAGACCAAAGGCCGGCGACCTGTGGGAGTCCCCTCGTCAGTCGCGACGCACGCCGCCCGCGCTCCCCGTTCACCGTCCGAAGGCGGCATCCCGCCGGTAAAGCCCCTCTGGGGAGTGGTACCGCCAAGCCTCGGGGACCTTCGGCGCGCGGCTTCGGCGGCACCTGAGCCTGCCCTGGTTGCTGCCCAGGTGGTGGCGGATGGAGTGCGGTTGCGGCGCGACGCCCGGGCCGATGGACGCGAGATGGACATGGGGGGCATGTCGGAGGATGCTGCCCGGGTTCGGACGGAGGGGGCGCGCGGATGCGGTACAAGGTAGGCGCCGAGCAGGTCGAGCAGGTCCCGCCGTTGGCCCATCGTCCCGATGAAGTCGTCAGGTCGGCCAGGACCGCCCCGGTCGGCCCGACCCATGCGGTGGACGCCGCGACCGGCGCGGTCGCCTGCGGGATCAACAGCGACGCACTCGACGTGCTGGACCAGGACTGGGAAACGGCGTTCTTCGTCGAGAAGTGCCCTGGCTGTTACGCCGCCATCGCCGCCCAGAGCTAGGCGTGGCGTGGCAGGAGCTAGCGGGCGAGGGTCACAGCTTCCTGGGCGAGCCTTTGGTGCCGCGCTGTCTCGGCCGATGAAGCGGCTGGCGCTCGGTCGGGTGGTGCCGAGGGGTGCGGCGGCCCCAAGGCGCCGGCTCGGCCGAGCGCCACCGCAGCCGGACTGGGCCTGGTGGAGCGGCGACCTGTCATTCCGCTTGCCATTCCACCTGGCGCTACTCGGCGCCACAGGACCGCACCGGCTAGGTGGCCGCTGTCCTGTGTCTGATTCGTCCGTGACCTGCTGGGCTGGCAGACTCCGGCGCGTGATCGCCGACCCGGAGGACCTGCTGTGACGCTTGGCCGCCAGCTTCGCCGCCCGGATGTGCCTGCTGCTGGTGCCCGCTGGTGTGAGGCGGCGCTGCCGGCGGGGTCGGTCTACCGGTTCTTGGCCCGGGAGCGGGCCAGGTTGTTCCCGGCGGAGCTGTTCGCCGACCTGTTCCAGCCGACCGGGCGGCGCTCGGTGCCGCCGTCGATCCTGGCGGTGGTCATGGTCCTGCAACGCCTGGAGGGGTTGAGTGACCGGGAGGCGGCCGACCGGTTCTCCTTCGACGTGCGCTGGCGCTACGCGGCCGGGGTGGCCGACGCGGTGGCCGGCGAGGAGACCGCCAGCTTCGCGTCCACGGTGCTGGTCGACTTCCGCGCCCGGCTGCGCCGCTCGGAAGATCCGGACCGGATCTTCCGGGTCACCTGCGAGCTGGCCCGCCAGGTTGGGGCTGGTGGGGGCCCGCCGCGTGCTGGACTCCGCACCCTTGGAGGACGCGGTCGCCACCCAGGACACCGTCACGATGCTGCGCGGCGCGGTCCGGGGGCTGCTGCGCGCCTGCCCGCCGCCGCTGGCGGCCAAGGTCCGGGGCCTGCTGCGCCGCGATGACGACTACCGCGCGCCGGGCAAGCCCGCGTGCGACTGGGCCGATCCCCGGGCCAGGGAGGAGCTGGTCGACGCGCTGGTCCGCGACGCCTACCGGGCCGGCTATGCCCTGCGGGGCGAGCGGCTGGACCCACGGGCCGCCGAGGCGGCCGTGCTGCTGGCCACCGTGACCGGCCAAGACGTCGAAGAGACCGACGACGGCCGCTTCCGGATCTTCGACGGCACCGCGCCCGACCGGGTCATCTCCACCGTCGACCCGCAGGCCCGCCATGGCCACAAGACCGCCGCGCACGGCTTCGACGGCTACAAGGCCCACCTGGCGGTCGACCCCGACTCGGAGGTCATCACCGCCGCCGAGGTGAGCCCGGCAGCAGTCGCCGACGCGGCCGTCGCGCCCACGCTGCTCGGCGACCTTGCCCCTGGAACCGAGCGCAGCGGGCAGGCCGCCCGGGCGGCGGTCTATGGCGACAGCGCCTACGGCACCGGCGCCAACCTGGCCTGGCTCGACCAGCACCAGCTCACCCCGATGGTCAAGACCGCACTGCCGACCGCGCCCGGCGGCCGGTTCGGCAAGCACCAGTTCCGCGTCGACCTTCAGGCTGGAACGGTGACCTGCCCGGCCCGGGTGACGGTGGCGATCCGCCCTGCCGGTCGGGGTGGCGGCCGGGCCCGGTTCGGCGTCGCGTGCAGCGTCTGCCCGTTGCGCGCCGCCTGCACCACCAGCGTCCGGGGTCGGGTGGTCGCCGTCGGCCCGCACGAGGCCGAGCTGGCCGCGGCCCGTGCCCGCCAGCGCGATCCCGCCTGGCTGGCCGACTACCGCGCGACCCGGCCGAAGGTCGAGCGCAAGCTCGCCCACCTGCTGCGCCGCCGGCACGGCGGCCGCCGCGCCCGGGTGCGTGGGCTGGTACGGGTGGGCCAGGACTTCAAGCTGCTGGCCGGCGCGGTCAACCTGGCCCGGTTCGCCACGCTCGGGCTGCGCTCGACGCCCAGCGGCTGGCAGGTGCAGCCGGCCTGACCGGGCGGCCACTCGCCCCTACCCGGCGGCCCTCAACCGCAAAACCAGTCCAAGCCGTCAGAGAACAGCGCCCACCTAGACGAGCTACCCGACCTGAGCTGCCCAGATGCCACGAGATGGGGCGCGGTGGACGGGTTTGCGGCAGTCTTGTAAACAGGGGCGGCGGTGGGCGCCATCAGGGCAGGACAGTCACCTTGCGCCGGGCCGACGCTGCTGACGGGCGCGGTGGGGGCTACGGGGGACCGGTTGGCCCCACCAGGGGATGCTACGAAAGCCAGCGTGCGGAGTGGAAAAAGAACTTGGATGCTGCGACAGCGGCCAGCGCCGCACGCTGCCCCGGTACGGGTCCACCGCTGCGCGGTGGCGTCGACCGAGCGGACGGTGGGCGCAGCGGCCGGGGAGCGAGTGCCGCAGCCGGGCAGCGCACGAACCAAACTGCCGGGAACCGGTGGTCGGCAAGCCGGTCGGGCTCGGGCGGGGGGCGTTCCGAGCCCGACCGGCAGCCGGTCACCCGACAGCCTGCTCCCAAGGCCCCGCGACGACCAGGATCGTTTTGGATGCTCCAACGACCCGAGCGGGAATCGAGGCGAGACAGCGGCGGTCACGA
>WNGA01003213.1_pt1 | contig 24570 bp, 24 predicted proteins | sample 5400061 | NCBI WGS metagenome assembly WNGA01 (sample SAMN13153366, study PRJNA577476) | soil metagenome | isolation source: 100 cm soil or saprolite under grassland replicate 2 | place: USA:California | collected 2016-06-15 | reverse complement strand
TTGTCCTGACGCGATGCGCGAGCGCCAGGACGTTCTCGTAAGCTCAGGACCAGTCTAGCGTGGGACCGTCCCGGCGCCGTCGCCGCGTGCGTCCCCTACCGCGTCCCTTCAGGTGTCTTTGGCCTAGCCCTGATATCCGCAGAGACGCACCTCCCTCAAAAAGGACGCAACTTCAGCGAAGGAGGGAAGTCTTTGATGAACGTGGTGCCGGCTGCGTCGCCCGGCCGAAGGTGCTGGCGAAGCGCCCAACGAGTTCGGCCTTTGGGGTTTGTCCGCGCCAATGATCGCGAGCAGTGAGAAGGCGATCAGGGTGCGTATGAGGCGCTCATGCAGGATGAGCCAGGGCAGGAACAGGAGGATAATCAGTGTGGCTGCTTAGAGGAGTGTCGACCTGCACGACCGTGAGCAGGTCAAGCCGAGCAGGCTGAAGGTAGAGGCCAGGCTGGATTGAGGGGGCCAATGCCGCCAGGCCGCACGGTGTCACAACGCAGCGGCAGGCATGGCCGTTGCGCGAACAGAAGGAGAAAGCTGACGCTAATCGTCAGTTGCAGCACCAGCAGAGTGAGCGGTGGTATGTCCGTGAGGGCGTGCTTCGTGACAACGATGGCAGCGCCCCAGCACACCGCAGCCAGCACGGCTGATGGTTGGGTGCCGAGTTCAACCAGTCGTTGCGCAATTGCAGCGCTCCCCGCTTTCGGAGCAAGCGCGACGCGACTGGTAGTCAGTGATCCGGCCGAGGTGGTCGAACTGAAACTGGCAGCAGCTGAGGAGTTGCTCTTTAATCTTCACGCGCGCGCGCTGCACTCGCGACTTCGCGCCCGAGAAAGAAATCCCCAGCTGCTCGCTCAATGCCTTCTGCGACAGATCCTGATACTCGGTCAGGCGCAGCGCCTCACCGTAAGCCTCGGGCAGCGCAGCGACCATTGCTGTGACACACGGGCTCAGCTCGCGCATCACATCGTCGTCGGCTAACTTCTCCATCTCAGGTATCGTCTCAGCGAGTTCGGCGGTAGGTCGCCGCGACCGATAGTAGTCGGCAATCGCGTTGCGGGTGATCTGGTAGATCCAGCTCGTCAAGCGGTCATGCCTGCGCAGTGTGTCGATATGGGTATGAATTTTGAGGAAGACGTCCTGCAAGATATCTTCCGCGCTGTGGGCATCCGGCACCCGGCGCTGGATGAACTGATAGAGTGGACCGCTGAAGGTTTCCCAGAGTTGTTCGCTTGCGATGGTCATCAGGGTGGCTCCTTGTTTGACGGGCTCGGCACGTTCACCCGCCACAGTAAAGCTGTAAACCTGCGTCAATTGCTCCGTCCTGTGCAGAAGCATACCAAGTAGATTGATACCCGTCAATACATATCACGGAGGAGTCATGGCCGATGCACAGGTATGCCCTATTCAGAGCACTATACCAGCGAGCTGGCACCGCCAAGTGCCGGGTCGGGGTCGCCGGTCGTGCGACCCCGACCCGGCGCCGTGTTCGTACTACTTGCAGCCGCAGCTCGTCGAGCTAGCACTGCCGCAGCACGATGCCTTCTCGGACGGCGCGCAGCACGATTCCTGCTCGCTTGGTGAACAACAGGCTGAGCCACCGCCGGTAGCAGGTGCGGTCGTCTGTTTCTGTTTGTCTGTGTTCATGGTGAATCTCCTTTATGTTTTATGGTCTGGTCGAGATGAGCGCTCACAGGCAGAGACGGACGATCGACAAAAAAGACGCAACACAGTGTATCGGCAGATGAAGCAGACAACCAGCGGATAGCCTGTAAGGCGTGGCAGGACGTGCTGAGCAGCACAGCCGGCACGTCGACACAAACGCTGGCTCGAGCCACAGCTCGCGGCTGTCCGCGTGCCAATCGAGTGAAGCTGCTGCGTCCTTTTGTTCCATGATTGTCTCTATACACGATGAAGCTATTTCGAATGCGCAAAGGAGTGAGAGATATGCAGAACCGTGTGAAGCGGCACAGGCAGCCGCGACTGCTGGGGGTCTTCGCGCATCCCGATGACGAGACCTTCTGTGCGGGCGGGACGCTGGCGAAATACGTGGCGGCTGGCTGGGAGGTAATGGTGATCTCGGCGACCCGTGGCCAGGCTGGCCAGATCCGCGACCCACTGGCGGCGACGCGTCGTACGCTCGGCCAGGTGCGTGAGCGCGAATTCTATGCCGCGTGCCAGCAACTCGGCGTCCGCCACGCACGGGTGCTTGACTACATGGATGGGACACTCCAGGATGTCGACCCGCGCGAATTGACCGGTGCGGTCGTCCAGATCATACGCGCGTTCCGGCCGGATGTCGTGATCACCTTCGGACCCGACGGCGCCTATGGCCACCCGGATCATATCGCGATCGGCGCGGCGACGACACGGGCATTCGAGCAGGCCGGCAGTTCGCGGCACTTCCCGGAGCAGCTGGCAGCCGGTCGCCGTCCCCACCGACCGGCACAGCTCTATCACAGCTACTTCCCGCCTAGTCGCCTGCTCCTAAGCGATCGCCTGGCCCACTGGTTGGCCGCCTCCGCCACGCGGTTTCAAGGCACCGCCGAGTTTACCCGAGCACTGCCGCTGTTTGCTGTGGAGGCAACAACCCTACGCTATGCCAGCGACCACGTCGATGTGGAATGGTATCCATCTGGGTCGCACATTGTCGAGCAGAACGAACCGGGCGCCAAGCTGTATCTCATCCTTTCAGGGTATACGGATGTGATTGAGGAGGACGCCGATGGAACACGACGCATACTGGCACGCCTCGGGCCAGGCGAGTTCTTCGGCGAGCTGGCGATTGTGCATCAGCAGCCGCGCGCGGCAGACGTCGTCGCGGTCGGGGATGTTACCTGCCTGGTGCTTGCGCCGGGTGCTCCGAGCGCATTCGCCGGCCGCGGCGCCGGCGCCCAGCTGCTCGAGGCGGGTACGGCTGATGGCAAGATCGAAGAACGGACTGCCGGTGGGCTCGTATCTGTCGACGTCTCGGCCTATGTGGCCCAGAAGATCGCGGCCGTGGCAGCGCATCGTACGCAGTACCCAATCGCGCCGGACACGCTGCCGCTCCCGCTGCTCCAAGAGCTGTTAGGCCGGGAGTATTTTGTGCGCGTGCATCCGTCGCACGTGCGTGAGACGAATACCTGGCCGGGAGTGTTCGACCAACGCAAGTCTCCAAGGCGTGTCACGGGGACGGTACGGCGATGGGGCGTGCCGGTATCACTGGCGTAGTGCAGGCGGAGTCGGCCGGCCCGTTGTGCTTAAGGCAATTGGCCGGCCGGTTTGTGCAAATAGAAAATCCGCTCATGGGCGAGACGAACGAGCACATGGCACTGGTGGAGCGCCAGGCGTTTGACATCGTGGTGGTCGGCGCAGGACAGGCCGGCCTGGCGGTTGGCTACTATTTGCGCCGCACCCCATACACATGGGTAATGCTCGATGCCGAGCTCGGTCCGGGCGCCGCGTGGCGTCATGGGGTAAAGTAAGCGAAGCTGCTACACGGGGCAACCTATAGAATTCATGGCTTCCGAAAGTTATGAAATTTTCGTGATCGACCAGCGCGGTGGAGGGGAGGTCCGTCATGCCCATAGCTCTTGGAACCCATCAGGAAGCGGTCGAGCACGGTGCACAGCCCCTGGTGTCAGTTTCGCTTACTTTACCCCTAATGAGATTTGACAATCAAACGGGGTATTCGTAGTGGCGCCTACAGGCGGTCCTGACGCCAAAAACTCGCCTAAATGCGCCACTACGCCATTACCGACTTTGATCGTCAAATTTCATTAGAACGAAGAGACAACCGCTAGGCGATGATTGTATGTGATTCGGCGCGGCGTCTAGGTCGAGCCCAGCCGCTTGCAGCTGCGCCCGAAAGTCGGCGATCGTCTCTTCGTAGATTCAGCGGGTGTGAGTCGACCCCGAGCGGCCGGATTTGGCATGCAGCCAGGATGCGATAGCCAGGTCGAGCGGGCTATGCGCGCGGCTCACAAGCTCTGATTGCTGGTCGAGTCGTATTAGGTCCGTCATAAGATACTCGCAATCAATTGATAGCCTTCCCAGATGACACCAGCGACAAATATCCAGAATCCTACTCCCATAAGGAATGACATGAGGCCCGAGGAGTAAAGCACGCCCAGCGCTTGGCACAATTAAATCATCATACCCGCGCCCACAAGTGTCTAACGAACTGAACGGTGCCGAAGATGAGATGCCCCAAAAAACCTTCGTATGACGTTAAGTAAGGCAAGAAGCTGTCGAACACGTATCAATCGTAACGCTTGTTCGGAGGGATGTATGGACCCTGCTCCTATCGCAAACCTTGGTGAAATCGGCGCGCTTTTCGGCAGCGCGGCCTACTTCACGCATCTCACAATTAATGGCATCACGCTCGCCTTTCCGAAGCGGCAATCGTGGGCGGCATTCGCGGGATCTCTCGTTTTTGGCGTCTTCTTCACGATTCTGCTCGCCGTTGCGAGCGGTGTGGCCGCCACCGACCAGATCACGACGCAAGTCGTCGCGCAGATCGTGCTTGTTGGCATCTCAGCTGGCGGTGCCGCGGCGGGCACATCCGTCACACAGGCATCCGCTGAAGCGCGGCGTATACGCGAAAACAGGCCAGCGGCGGCGGAGCCGGACCCGACTGCACCCGCCGCGCAGCCGCATCCGTCCACGCCAGCAGGGTAGTACGCGAAGCGGCCCAAGGCGGCACAAGGGCGACACCGCCCCTTTCACAGCCGCCGGGTACTGGGGCGTGGGTGCGCCTGCGGCAGAGCAGCAGTAATGTCAGTGGCAGCCCACGCCACCGGCGAGCATCCGCTGCGGCGCACCCCGCTGTGCGCCGCGCCACCTGATCTCGAGACGAATCAGCAGCGGTGCGTCCCAAGCCTCGGCGCGGTGCCAGGATTCAAGCCGCTCCCAGCGCCTCGTGTAGCCCGACTGCTATCCCCGCGTCCGTAGGCCCGCACGACTCGCTGAAAGACGTCGAGAAGCACGGAAGATCATCGCGCGTGCGTCCCGGCGAAGCGTGCCGCTCGCCCACCATGGTGCGGGGATCGCCACAGATCGATGGGAACACATCACGAACCTCCGGCGAGGGTCAACTGCCACGCTCCATCACCAACATCGTGGACGCTCCCCGAGGCGCCGGCGCATCGCGCCCCTGGCGCCCGATGATCACGGTGTTGGGCACCCGCAGTACCCGCCAGGGACCGCGACGCGCCCGCATTGGGCAGCCCGAAACCTGCTCCCACCCCGACGCCGGGCGCAGTATGGCCCGCCGCCCACCAGTGGGCTCGGCGCCAACATACGCAACTCAGGCGGCAAGCCACACCGCGCCCTTATTGGCGACATGCCATGCGTTGGTGGCTCGACAGGAAGCGGCATGCGCGCCTCAACGGCCCACGCCCAGCCGTCGCGTCTGGGATAAGCGCCACCCAGCCGCTTTGTGGCGCACGATGGCTGGGCGTGGGCGGGCGATCTTATGGCTCCGCTACGGCGCACCCTGCCGGGGGCGCGAGGAGGTCACGCAACGTGATCGCGTCTATTCAGTGCGGATTTCTAGCTATGCGCCACATCAATGCGTTCAGTGCATCGTTAGTTCGCGGGGCGAATATCACGGGCAGTAGAGTATCTTAGCTCGACACTCCCCTTTGAACGCCCGCGGGAATCGGCGCTCTTTATCCCAGCAGGCTACTTCCGGCATGGCCGGCGGGCAGCCAGGGACGATGCCGACCTCCAGGAACTGGTGATGCACGAGCGGAATCTCCTTCCCGAACGACGGCCCACGGCTAGCTGAGGGGGCGATCTCGAAGAGCAGCAAGAACATCATGAGCGTAGCGCTCCCGATTGCGAGGGTGAACAGTAACTGCGTGCCCCAAGCGCGATGACGTTTTCCGATCCTCATGCTCATGCTCCTCGTTTGGCAGCGCTGCCGTTGATCGAGCCTGGCCCGGTTACCCTTGTGCCGCGGCATACCCTTGGCGAGCTGGGCCGCAACACCCAGCGCCTCAACCGCCGCAGGGGACTATCACGGTAAACGCGTGGTAGTGGTCGCGTACGTCTCGATTGTTCGACTCCTGATACGCGTGCATTCACATTGCCCAGACTGGTCATCGCCCTCCGGCGCGGTAACCCGGTGCCGTTCTGCTCGATCGCCGTGTTCGGCGCGCCGCGGGTGCTCACTCTGGCCGCAGGACCGCCTGCGCCCTGCCGACTGGCGCGCGGCTCACCAGGATGATCGCGACGGCCCCGACGAGTACCAGCGCCTCCAGCCCTGCGACCCCGCGCCAGAACCCGATCGATTCGGCCTTCGCCGCGATAGGGTGGGTGTTCACGCTGTCCTCCTTTGTCTCAGCGGCCATATCCTCGGTCGAGCCATCTGGCACCTGGCAGTAAGCCCAGGGCATACCCTGCCGTTTGTGTTTCGTCTACCACATGGACAAAGTCGAGCTCAGCGCGCCGCCAGTGTTTGCCAGAACAGGCCGAACCCAAACAGCGCCATGCAGACGCCGGCGCCAGCGTTCAAGTAGCGGAAGACAGCTGCCCTGAACAGGGTACGCCCGTAGGATGCGACGCTTGCCAGCAGCACGCTCCAGAGCAGGGTCGCAAGGATGAAGGCGCCGACCATTGTTGCGACGGTAGGCAGCCCTGGTGTGAGCGCGCTCTCAGCGAGCAGGCCACCTCCGACGCTCAGCCAGAACACGACGGCGAACGGATTCGCCAGTGAGAGCAGCGCGCCAAGCAGCAGATCTCGATGGCGGCCCGGCTCGATCGCCAGCGGTGCATGCCCGCGCCCAGAGTCACGCACAGCGCCCCAGCCCAGAGAGACCAGGAGCAAGGCCCCGCATACGCCGAGGATCAGCTGCAGTCCGGCGCACAGCCGCAGCACGACCACGCCGCTCAGTGCGACGGCGGTCCAGAGCGTATCGCCGGCCAGTGCTCCGACCTGGAACAGCAGCGCGGCACGAAAGCCGCGCGTGAGTGCACGCCGAAGCGCTTCGGCGTTGATCACCCCTGGCGCCGCACAGTAGGCCAGGCCGGCCACGAACGCGGAGAGGAAGATCAGACCCATCGATATGCTCCTTGTTCGTTGTGCCAGCGGTGTTGGCCGCCACGCGCTCTTGGAAAGGTATGGTCGAGTTCTCACAGGCCCGATCAACGTAACGTAGTCCGCAGCGAGTCAAGGGACCGGGAGTCGGTGTCAACACATTCAAGACCGGCACGCAACGAGAGATACATCTCGTGCATGCGTGGTGCGCTTGGGCAGCGGTAACCACCGACAGGGAGTAGCGCACCCCAGGGCCAACGCAGATCGGCGATGATGCCAGACACCATCATGGGCGGTTATGTGCCGCGAGATAGCGATCGAGAGCGTCGGGTAGCGCGGCATGCTCAGCCTTGGGCGCAAACAGATCCGGGTGGCGCTCGTGTTGATCGAGCGCGGCGGCATACTTCGTAAACAGCTCTGAACGGCGCTCGTGCTGGTCGAGCGCGGCGGCATGCTCAGCCGTGAGTGCAAACAGATCCGGGTGGCGCTCGTATGGATCGATTGCGGCGCCATACTTCGTAAACAGCTCTGAACGGCGCTCGTATGCGTCGATTGCGGCGCCATACTTCGTAAACAGCTCTGAACGGCGCTCGTATGCGTCGATTGCGGCGCCATACTTCGCAGGCAGCTCTGAACGGCGCTCGTGCTGGTCGAGCGGCGCGTAGCTATCCAGCGCCGGGATACTGCGCGCTGCTGGCGTGGCGCCGCTGAGCGAGCGGAACGTCAGGACGATGGCGATGGCTGCCACGATCAGGAGCGTACTGCCGATCACAATGCTGCTGTGGAGCCATCGGGCGCTGATGGTGCGGGTGGTTGGCGAAGCGTTCATTGTGTCCTCCTTCGTGTCTGATACAACCGATTGATTGAGTGATAGGCTTCTCGAAGCTCGTAGATGATGTTGTCATCATTCAAGCACAAATTGGGTCCAAAACTAAGGTCATTTCGTGACCCAGGCAGTGACCCAAAAAGTGACACAATCAGCCCTGGGAGGTATAATGCCGTTCCAACAGGCGGTGAGAGTGTATGATCGATAATGACATCACCTTCGGCGAGTGGCTCAGGCGCCGCCGCCGCGCCTTGGACTTAACCCAACAGGAACTAGCCCAACGCGTCGGCTGCGGGATAACCACGATCCGCAAAATCGAGGCGGGCGAACGCCGCCCCTCCAAAGAGTTGGCCACTCAGCTGGCGGTGTGTCTGGACATTGCGCCAGAGGAATATGATCGCCTGATCACCTTTGCCCGAGCAGAACGATACTCTGACCGGCCTGCTCCACCGCCTCCCGCAGCCCGACCCACTCGCTCCCCGTCTGCTCCGGTCGTCACGACTCTCCCGCCGCCTTTCCTGGCCCAAGATCCATCCTCGGTAGAACCAGCCCCTGTCTTTGTAGCCCGCGAGCGAGAGCTGGCCGAGTTAGAAACCGCGTTAGACACGGCTCGATCTGGAAGGGGTCAAATCCTCTTCGTCATCGGCGGGGCCGGACGGGGGAAGACCATGCTGGTGCAGGAATTCGCCCGGCGAGTCCAGGCAGCGGACACTGAAGTAATCGTTGTCAGCGGTTACTGCAACGCTCATACCGGCCTGGGCGACCCATATCTCCCCTTTCGCGAAGTCCTGAACTTGCTGACGGGTGATGTGGAACCCAAATGGGCCGCTGGCTTGATCCCGTCAGCGCACGCCAGGCGGCTATGGGAGTTCATGCCCCGAACGGTACCAGCGCTGGTGAAGCAGGCTCCTGACCTGATCGGGAGTTTTGTCTCGGCTGAACCCTTGCTGGAGCGAGCGACTGCCTTTGCTCCCGCTAACGCGCCTTGGTATAAGCAGTTAGTGACTATAACCGCCTATGATCCAAGCGCCGGATTGGAACAGAAACAGATCCTGGCTCAATACACGGCGCTACTCAAAACCGTTGCGGCCCAGCGCCCCTTATTGCTCATCCTGGAAGACCTGCACTGGGTTGACGCCTCGTCCAATGCGCTGCTCTTTCACTTGAGCCAGGAAGTGGCTCGTGACCGTATTTTAATCGTCGGCTCCTACCGGCCGGACGAAGTAGCGTTGAGCCGAGGCGAGGTGCGCCATCCCTTAGCCGACATTATGGGCGAACTCAAGCGGCGCCACGGCGACATCTGGCTCGACCTGGGTGACCTGGCCCCGGCTGAAGGGCAGCGGTTTGTGCAAGCGTACCTCGACACGGAGCCGAACCGCTTGGGTCGGGCGTTTCGAGAGGCCTTGTTCCGGCATACCGAGGGACACGCCTTGTTCACGGTGGAGCTGGTGCGGGAGATGCAGGAGCGGGGAGATTTGCGCCAGGATGCCGAGGGCTATTGGGTGGAAGGTGAAGCGATAGATTGGGCCAAACTGCCCGCCCGGGTGGAAGGCGTGATCGAGAAGCGCATCAGCCGGTTGACCGAAGAACTGCAAGCCATTCTGACCATTGCCAGTGTTGAAGGAGAAATCTTTACGGCTGAGGTCGTGGCTCGCGTCCAGCAGTTGAATGAACGCGGGCTGGTGCAGCAGTTAAGCCGGGAACTGGATAAACAACATCGACTGGTCACAGCCCAAGCGCTCGAAGGGCTGGGCCGGCAGCGCCGCTCCCTGTACCGCTTCCGGCACCATCTCTTCCAGCATTACCTCTACCACAACCTGGATGCGATGGAGCGGGCCTATCTGCACGAAGCCGTCGGCTTGGCGCTAGAGGCTCTGTACGGAGAGCAGACCGAGCAGGTGGCGGTGCAGTTGGCCCGCCATTTTGAGCAGGCCGGGCTGACGGAGAAGGCGGTGACCTATCTATTGCAGGCGGGGAAGCGGGCCGGCCGGCTGTCGGCCAACGAAGAGGCGATTGGTCACCTCAGCCGGGGTCTGGAGTTGCTCAAGACCCTGCCCGACACACCCGAGCGAACCCACCAAGAGCTAGACTTCCAAATCGCCCTGGGCAATGCGTTGGTAGCAACGAAAGGTTTTGCCGCCCCCGAAGTGGGCCAGATTTACAGGCAAGCGCGCGAGTTGTGCCAGGAACTGGGTGAAACGTCTGAACTCTTCCCAGTGCTGCATGGCCTGCATCGCTTTTATCTGTCACAAGGAGAGTTGCCGATCGCCCGCGAGCTGGCGGAGCAAATCCTGCGCCTGGCGCAACGCCAGGCGGACCCGCTGCTTCTCGTGCCGGCCCAGCGGGTGGTCGGGGCCACTTTGTGGTTCCTAGGTGAGTTTGCTCTCGCTCAACCGCACATTGAGCAGGGTCTGGCCCTGTACGACCCTCAGCAGCACTCCACTTATGTTCAGCTTTATGGCCAGGACGAGGGGGTGGCTTGCCTGGTCCATGCCGGCTGTCTCTTGTGGTTTCTCGGCTATCCGGATCAGGAGATCCAGAGGAGCCGCGAGGCGATCAGCCTGGCTCAGAAACTGGCTCACCCCTTCAGCGTGGCTTATGCGTTGAGCTTCGCAGTCTGGACTTATCAGTTTCGGCGGGAGGCGCGAGCAGTCAAGGAGCAGACGGCGGCAATCATAGCGCTCTCGACCGAGCAGGGATTTCCGTATTGGTTGGCAATGAGCGCCGTGCACCGAGGCTGGGCGCTGACCGAGCAAGGACAGGGAGAAGAAGGAATTGTCCAGATACGACACGGGCTGGCCGCCTGGCGTGAGACAGGGGCGGAGATGCTGTGGCGTTATTTTCTGGGCTTGCTGGCCGAAGCGCATGCCAAAATGGGACAGGTCAAAGAAGGGCTGGCTGTAGTAGCCGAGGCCCTGGCAGCCGTGCCCACAACTGGGCGGTTTTGGGAGGCAGAGTTGTATCGGCTCAAGGGGGAGCTATTGTTAAAGGCTGAGGCCGAGGCTGAGGCTGAGGAATGTTTTCGGCAGGCTATTGAGGTAGCCCAGAGGCAGGGAGCCAAGTCGCTGGAGCTGCGGGCGACGGTGAGTCTGGGCCGGTTGTTGCAGCCGCAGGGGAAGCGAGAGGAAGCCCGCCGGACGCTGGCGGCGATTTATGGCTGGTTCACAGAGGGGTTTGATACGCTGGATTTGCAGGCCGCCAGAGATTTGCTTGAAGAATTGTCACGGAACAATTAGCTCGACCGTGTCGATAGTATGCTGCAAATGCGAGTGTGCCTATCAGGCGCTCAAACAACCTTCCGGCGTTGGGCATCAGCACACCAGCAGGGTCCTGAGCCACAGGAATACATCTGATGATCTGAAATGAGTGCCCGCGGCTTTTCTGGCGCAACGATGACACGGCCAAGCAGGGCGCTCATTTCAGTCAGGGTTTCGCGCCAGTAAGCTCTTGGGACATGTGAAATAAGATTCGTTCTATGCGGCATGATGTTCCAAACCGTATGCGTGTAGGTAGCGATCTCATTCTTGAAGTCCACTGTGGTGTGTGGCATGCATCCTGTCAGTACTGTCGAGTTGATAGGGGTGCAAAAGCTATCTGGCAAATTTGGGGTGACGACATTTTCAGGGAAAATCCCCGCTAAGGAAAAACGCAATTTAGGGCATTGGAATGCGCTGTACCACTGTGACCTGCATGGCCTGGAGCGTGGTATCGCGCAGATACCAGTCCGCCGCCCACGCGAGCTGCCGATCCATGAACGACGACGCTTTCGCCATCGCACTCAAGCCCAAATTCATCCCTATCGCCATGATGGCGGCCAGCAGGGGCATGGCCTGGCTGCCAAACAGTGGCACCTCGGTATTCAAGTGGGTCGCCTGGTCGAGCAAGTTGGTCCAGTCGTTGACTTCGCGGAACAGATCCGGCAGATCGGGCCGTGGGAGCACGTACCCGCGCCAGCCGATCTCCTCACCGGCAGCCAGCGGCAGCAGGATCAGGGTGCCCAGCGTCGCGGCGCGCGCCAGGGTGATCGCGAAGTTGGTCACCGGGCCAGCCGCGGGCGCGAGGAGCCGCAGGGCTAGCGGCGCGAACTGGGCGAGACCAGTAAGATAGGCGGTGCCATAGGCCAGGCTGCCGACGATCAGCGGTACGGCCACGCCAAGGACAAGTGCATGGACGCCACGACGGCTCCCAAAGCGGAATGATACGTCCGCGAAGCCCTCGCGCAGAATGAGGCGCGTGATCGCCGCGGCCAGTGCGGGCAGCGCCATCAGCGGCAGATCGGGCACGAGCGGCAGCCCGCTGGCTTTGCTCACACGATAGAACCAGTAGCCCAGGAGCGACAGCGGCGCCAGGATCATGGCGAAGAGCAAAAGTCCTCGCCGAGCCCGGCGAACCGTTGCGAGCGCGGCCGCAGCATGAGTCGCACGGATGGGGTCCATCGCAGCCTCTTCTCCTTGTGCAATGTGTGGTGCGAAATCTTGGCATGCTTCTTCCCGAGAACCCCAGGATGCCTCACGCCCAGTGGTGCCCTGGCGCCCGTGGCGGCCGCTACTGCTCATGCACCAGCGGGTGCGTGCTGATCAGCCACTTGAGCGGCGAGGTAGTTGCGGGCCGCGCCGATGTAACGAGAGTCGCCATGATCGGTTGCCTTTCTTGTAAGGGGTACATGCCGTGTCGAACGTGACACGACCGCCAGCTCTAGTGCACGTACAGCACATTCCACACGATGTAGAAGGTCATCCGCAGGACGATCGCCGCAAGCAAGCCAGATCTGCGAAAGAGCGCGGCTTGCGCGAAGCTTTCCGCGCTCGACTTGCGCGCAATCCTGGTGGACCTGCGCCCGTCGCAGGTGCGGCAACGCGGGCTGGCCGAGGCGCTGCAGGAGCTGTATCAGCGCTGGCAAGCAGCCCAGGGTATTCCCGTCGAGACTGCAATCGTGCTGGCCGGACGCTATCTGCCGAGCGGGGTCGAGGACGGCATCTACCGTGTTGCCCAGGAGAGCCTGAGCAATGTCGCCAAGCACGCCGAAGCGCACGCGGTGTTCGTATCATTGGTCGAAGGGCAGCGCCAGATCACGCTGAGCGTGACCGACGACGGGCACGGGTTCGACTCTGCGCATGCGGTCAGCGGCGGCCACTTTGGCCTGGTCAGCATGCAGGAACGTGCGCACGCGCTCGGCGGCACATTGGTGATCGAGCGCGATACATATCAGGGCACGACAGTTCGCCTGACCGTGCCGCTCACATGGAACGAGGATGGCGAATGATGACCGTAAGCGTATTGATTGTGGACGATCACGCCGTCGTACAAGCTTGGCGTCATTGGCGTGCAGATGACGTACAATAGTCGCATCACACCGGGCGGTGGCTCCGCCTGCACTTCTGATATGAAAGGGAATGTGATGAGCACTGGAGAGCAGACTGGCGCGATGAGCGTCGCCGAGGCGATCCGCCGCAAGCGCGCAGTGCGCGCGTATACGACAGACCCGGTACCCGAGCCGGTCATCGATGCTATCCTGAACGCGGGTCGACGCGCCCAGAGCAGTAAGAACTCTCAACCCTGGACCTTCATCCTGGTAAGAGACCGCGAGCAGCTGCGGCGCCTGAGCACGGCGGGGACCTACGCGGCCCACCTCGCCACCGCTGCCTTCGCTGTGGTCCTGGTCGGTGCGGCTGGTACGGAGTTTGATCTTGGGCAGGCGGCGGCCTATATGCAGCTGGCCGCCACTGCCGCTGGTGTCGGCTCATGTATCACGACACTCCACGACCAAGCGGCCACCCACACGATCCTCGGGGTGCCAGATGAGCTGACGTGCCGCTTCTCGATCGCCTTCGGCTACGGTGCCGAGTTGCCCACAGCGCTTCGGGTCGGTGGCCGCAAGCCGTTCGATCAGGTGGTGCGTCGCGAGCGCTACTAGGAGATGGTCGAAAACCCATCGTGTACTTGCAGGGCTAAGGTTCAGCAGAGTATAGTAAGCCGATGCGTGCAATCGCTGAAAAAGGAACTCTCGACATGGCACACTGGTTTGAAGGCACTGTTCACGCCAACGGCATCGCCATCCACTATACCCGCACGGGCGGTGGCAAACCACCCGTGGTCCTCTCACACGGCCTCACCGATAACGGCGCCTGCCATCACTGCCAGACTCAGTTGTACAGGTTTCAGGGTCTTGTAACGCACATTATCCATTCTTAGACCGATCGGAGCAGGATAATAGGGGCACGGGCGAGCTTCCTGTGGCTTATAAACACAGGAAGCTCGCCCGTGCCCCTATCACTCCGCCAGCCGCAGGCGCAGCCGCCCCTCGCTTTGGATCGCGTCCGCCTGCGCCAGCAGCGCATCGAGATCGTCATCGACGCTTATGAAGCACCCCGAGAGCACGTCGGCTTTGCCTGATGCGAGCGTCAAGACGAGTTGCACCGAGTGCTCGATCGGCGTGTCGTGGCCCTCCGCGAAGAGGTGATCAAACCACGCTGCAACATCGGGCGAGCGGCGACGCATCTCTTCAGACTCCATGAAGCGCAGGTTCATCGGCGTACGGACGGTGCCAGGATGGATCGCAAACGTTGCCAGGCCATGCTTCGTCGTTTCAAGGGCGATGATCTCGCTCAGGCGGATGAGCGCGGCTTTACTCACACAGTAGGCCGCGCCAGTTTCAATCGCTTGGAGTCCCGCACCACTGGCGACGTTGATAATGCGGCCGTGTCCACGGGCGACCATCCCTGGCAGAACGGCGTTCACAAACAGAAACGGGCCACGCAGGTTGATGTCAATATCGCGCCACCACTCGTCGGGATCGATTGTCCCGATCAGCCCGCCAGTGAGTACGCCCGCATTATTGATCAGCACATCAATGGGGCCAAGTTCCGCTTCCGTCGTCGCGACGGCTCGCTCAACCGCCTGCCGATCGCTGACATCGCCAGGAACGGCGATGGCCCTCCCCCCATTGCGTACAATCGCCTCGGCAGTTGCGTTGATCTCCGCTTCGGTGCGTGCGGTAACCGCGACCTTGAACCCGCTCTCGGCAAGTGCGATGGCGAAGGCGCGGCCAAGGCCGCGTCCAGCGCCGGTGATCAATGCAACACCATGCTCGGTTGACATCGAAGGCTCCTTCCAGACACAATAGGTACATGTCCGCAATAGCGTTCCACTAAAGATATACTCAGTGGGATGGCTGTACTGATTGTACCATTCGCTGTTATCAGCACGTTCGTGTCGAGTGAGCGTGAGGGTAGTGCGCGCACTATGCCTGCCACCGAGGCCGCATCGTCGCCGGCAAAAACGTTCACACTATCGATGTCACGCTCGATAATGTGCTGCTGAGTCTCATCATCGCGTGCCGCCCTCGTAGTGGGAAATCTCATAAAGTAATGCGTCAGTTTGGCGTGCTTGAAGAAAGCAGCAAGTCGTGCGCGACTGGGGAGCGGATGCTCAGCCCAGAGAGGATTGGTGCGCTCTTCGGCCAGGATCGTATCTACTCGCCAGCCGCCATGGGTGCGACGTAGCTGGAGAATGAGATCACCGAGCGTAGCGACAATCGAGCCGAGTGGCGGGGTCGGTGGGCGGTCGAGAGGCGGGGCTAGTCGCGCTCGAGCGTGGCGTTGCCCAATGCGCCGCCATTTGCGGATGGTCCAAATCGAGCAGTGGGATAGTCGAGAGTGCCAACAAACTGGTAGTGGAGGCGCGGCTCAAGGGCGCAGGGATGCATTGGAGCCGGATGAGCGTGAATTCACTCTTGGCGCTGCGGAATGCGGTGTGTAACGACCGTTGGGCGGAAGCCTGGCAGCAAAGTGCCAGCCACACTCGACGCTTTGGCGTTCAGCGGCGGCCAATAGAGCCGAGGCAGAAGACAGCAGCAACACCTACAAAGGCAGCGTGTGGATCTGCTCCAGCAGCAGCGGATGCAGAAGTTGTCGAGAGGGTCAGACAGCGAAAGCCTGCAGCGGATTACCCCTGGCGGCGCACGTATCAGGCCGCCAAGGCTCGCTCGGTTCAGGAGCAACACAAAGCAAGACCCTGACGGCCACCCGCACCCCGTTCACCGCTTGACCACAAAGGTATAATAGGGGCAGTGTGGCTCTACTCTTATCCTTCGTTCGCTTCCTTGTTGGCCGAGACGCATCCAGAGGCCTCGCACGCTCCTTACTGCTGAGTTACAGGCGACTCGGATATTGATTATCAGCGCATGCGGCGACTGCGCCACAGCACGCCAAAGGAAAAAGAGACCCCCTGCCCCGCTTTTACAGCGCAACCGCCCTGCACAAGTTGTGTGATTGAGGGAGGTTTTGGCCGATGTTCAATCGACACAAAATCTTGAGGTGGATCCTGCTCCCCATGTTCGTCTGTGGCGCCTCGCTCGGCCCGGCTACGCCGATCGGGGCTGTCCTGGCCAGGCAGACCGAGACGCATGTCGGTGGCACGCAAGCCGACCCAACCGCGCTCCAGGCCGCATTCGATCAGGCGGCCCGCGAGTTCGGCGTGCCCGAGCGCGTACTGCTCGCGGTCTCGTACAACCTATCGCGCTGGGAGGACCACGATGGCGCGCCAAGCGTCGCGGGTGGCTACGGGCTGATGCATCTGATCCAGCTCGACAGCATACCAGCGATCGACGGCAAGGGTGACGACGCCCGTCATCCAGGCCGGCCCGATCCGAACGACCCGAGCCTGCATACCCTGGATCGAGCGGCCGCGCTGCTGGGCGTCAGTCCCGAGACGCTCAAGCGCGACCCGGCACAGAACTTGCGCGGCGGCGCGGTGCTGCTCGCGCAGTATGCCAATGAGATTGTCGGCTCCAGTCCAGCCGATGAGGCGAACTGGTACGGCGCAATCGCCAGGTATAGTGGCTCGCAGGACGCGGTCGTGGCGCGCGACTTCGCCGATGCTGTCTATGCCACCATCCGCCAGGGCGTCGCGCGGACGACAAGTGCTGGCCAGCGGGTGACACTGACGGCGGCAAATGTGGCGCCCAATACCGAAACCGTCAGGTCGTTGCACCTGCGCAGCACCCACTACAGCGCGCTCGATTGCCCGACTGGCATCGATTGCCAGTCGGTGCTGGCCGCGTACCATCAGAATAATCCGGATGACGCGACCGACTATGGCAACTTCGACCTCGCCAATCGCCCGGCCGACGGTCTCGATATTCACTACATTGTGATCCACGATACCGAAATCGACTACAACATCGCGCTGCAAGTCTTCCAGCGCCCGTATACAGCGGTGAGCACCCACTATACCGTTCGCGCCCAGGACGGCCAGGTTGCGCAGAATGTGCGGAACAAAAACGTCGCCTGGCACGCCGGCAACTGGTACTTCAACGGCCATGCAATCGGCGTGGAGCACGAGGGAGTGGCGATCGACGGCGCCACGTGGTACAGCGAGTCACTCTACCGCGCGTCGGCGCGGCTGGTGCGCTACCTCGCCGCGAAGTACGGCATCCCGCTCGACCGGGCGCATATCATCGGCCACGATGAGATCCCCGGCCCGACGCCGGAGTTGCAGGCGGGCATGCATTGGGATCCCGGCCCGTTCTGGGATTGGGCGCACTATATGCAGCTGCTGGGCGCGCCAATCGGCGTCGAGGGTGGTCGCCCAGGCAGCAACATCGTGACAATCAATCCTGACTTCGCGCACAACCAGCCGGCGCAGACCTACTGCTACGGCGCCGAAGCGACCAGTTGCCGGGCTGTGCCGACCCAGCCGCTCAACTATGTTTATCTGCGCATCGCGCCCGACCCGACCGCGCCGTTCATCTCGAACCCATACATCGAAGTAGACCCGACCCGCGCGAATAGCTGGGCCAACAAGGCATTGGCTGGCCAGAAGTTCTATCGCATCGACCAACAGGGCGACTGGGACGCGATCTACTTCAGCGGTCAGAAAGCCTGGTTCTACAACCCCGGCCATAATGCCAACACCATGCCTGGCTCGGGTGTACTAGTGAGCCCCAGAGCGGGCCAGGAGTCCATTCCCGTCTACGGGCGCGCCTATCCGGAGGAGACCGCCTATCCGCAAGGCGTCTCGCCGCAGAGCATCACGCCGATTTACGATATGCCGGCCGGGCAGATCTACGTCGCGACCGATCTGGTCAACGGCGATTACTACTGGGCGCCGACCTTCGCCCCCACTCTCGACCAGGCCGAGCGGGCCGTGGTCAAGGGGCAGATCGCCTACTACCGTATCTACTTCAACCACCGTTTCGGCTTCGTCAAAGCGAGCGATGTGGATGTCATCTCAGTACCGCAGGGACCAGTGCATCGGAGCCCGCATAGCGCGCCATAGCTGTCTGAAAGCGGCCAATGTGCCAAGGAGACCATATGCGATTGCTGAAGATCGCCCTGATGGTAGTGCTGCTGGCGCTCATCGCCGGCGCCAGTGCGCCCGCGCAAGCGCAGCAGCAGGCGAAGAAGCTGCCGGAGCTCAGACCCTTCGAGACCATGCGGGATAACTTCGTCCAGACCTTCAACGGTCAGGCGCTACAGGTCTGTCAGTCGGAGTGGGAGTCGTGGAACAGAGTCCACGGCGCCTGCCGCCACCTGGTCACGGCGACGACCCGCGATCAAGAGTTGATCGCCGGCCTGCTGGTCGAGTTTGTCTTCTATGACGGCACGCACTACCAGCGGGTGAACGACGAGGCGACCTGGACGGCATCGCGCGACGAGCGCTACGACCCCGACCTGACCCTCGCCGACGCGTTCTTCAAGGTCAACTACGACGCAGTGCTCACGCGAATTGGCTCGACCAGTGTCGGAAACGTCCCGACCACGCAGTACCAGTACTGGTCAGTCGACAAAACCTTCAACGAGAAGGTCGGCGGCCAGGCGGTCTACGATCTGTTCCTTTCCGCTGAGAATCGGGTCATCTCCGATGTGTTCAGCGCGCGCGGCAGCATTCCCGGCCTCGGGGATGGTACCCTGGCGCAGACCTGGGTCTACTCGGACTTCGACGCCTCGATCGTCGTCGCGCCGCCAGCAGTCGAGCAGGTGCGATTCGCCAGCATGGGCATGTTCAGCCCTGCAGTGGCGGACACGCAATGAGGTGTCGCTAGGTACCGGCTGCTGAACGCAACGTTCGCGCAGGTGCGGCTGCCAACTGGTGGCCAGGGTGGGGACGATTATATTGTCGTTATTATTACCGGATCTCACAAGACTGGAGTTATCTTCAGAACTTTCAAATCTCCATACAGCTATTCGTATAATCCTTTGGAGCGTGCTTCTTGTAGTTGCGAGCTTCCGGGTCTGGTGAATAATCTTTGTTGGTCTAATTGTAGCGTCCGTTGCCAAGTTGACGTGCATTCCACAGCGCCTGGTAAGCCATCGTGCCGCGTTGTAATGACTTAAGAGTGTTCTTAGCGCATCGTTTCCGAGCCTCGCGCCGCGATAGCCGTTGGGTGGAGAACGGTAGCAAATGCCTCGTCGAGCGAGAGCTGCTGTCCCGCAGCGAACGCCTCGACAAACTCCGCCGGGTCGAGCGCGGCGCGCACGGTCGCCAGTGCGGCGTCGGTTTGGGTGCGCAGCAGCCCGGCGTACGCATGATGAATCTGGCTATTCGCCTGTTCCGCCAGCCCGAACAGCAGCGCGGCGCGCTGATACTGCCCCTGTGCCGTCGCCAGGTGGGCGGCGACAAACAGCCGCACCACCTCATAGATGATGATGATGCCTGGGTCGGCCTCCTGTGTCAGACTTTGCGCGAGCCACGGTGCGGCCTCGTCGGTCTGGCCTTCCTACAGCGCTGTCTCAGCCAAAAAGGTCATGTTTCGCGCCAAGTACATTGGATCCTTCAGCTCGGTACACAGGCGCAGGCTCTCAGTCAAGAGCCTGCGCGCCCCACTACGTCGCCAGTATACAAGGTCGCATAGCCCAGCAGCGGCTGCCAGAAGCCGATCATCTCCTGGAAGTTGAAGTCCATCGCAATCGTCACCGCTTCATGCAGCTGCGCGTATGCCCGAGCCAGATCGCCTTGCAGCAGCGCCAGCAGCCCCAGCGTACCGAGGTTGATGGACATTTCGTAGCGGCTCCCGCGTTGCTGGAAGATATCCCGACTCTCCAGCAGCGGCGGCAACGCCGCGCTTGATGATCGCGGGAAACGTGCAGCCGATTGGACCGTGCCAGGCAAAGTGCTGCGCCAAATCGGCGACCGCGCGGCTGACCGGCTCGGGCCTGGCAGGCTGGGGGTCGGCAGGCGCAAACGCTCGCTCAGGAAGGCGCCCTGGGCCACGTCCACAAGGGCGCCTTTGATCCCTGAACCACCGATATCGATGCCAAGGATGGGTCGGGCAACCATGGCAGGCCCCCCAACGCCACGCGACGCCATCGTTGTGCCGCAGCATCAGCACTGCTTGTCGCGGATACGATTACGATCATAGTTCGGGCACCGGGATCGCGCAAGGCAGCATGTGTCAAGCCTATGTTAAGGACGTGTGAAACGTCGCGGGGAAGCTGCATTCACTCCTTGCACGCAAGGGATCGTTGCTCCTGTGGTATGATAGTGGCTCGTACAGCGCCATGTCTACGTGACCTCACCCATTCGCTGCCGCAGTGCCCCGACTGGTTTCATGGCACTCATCAGGACGGAGGTTGCTCGATGACCGAGACCGAGAAAGCTGTCGACATACGATCGATGCCGCCCGCACTGCGTCTGCAGGCGCTGGCGCTCGCCCTCTTCGATCAGACCGATGCAGCGCATGATCTGCCAGTGCACGCCCGGCGGCTGCTCCAGCTGGCCGCAGCCTACAATAGCGCGGCCCGACACGCTGCTGGCGAGCGGCCTGACCGGGTGGGCCGCGACCTAGCGCTGGCCGCGCCGATCCCCGACCTATCGCCCGACGACCAGGCAATCGTCGCTGGTGTGGTCGCCCTTCAGCGCGCCAAGGTGCGCCCGCAACGCGAACCGGTGTTTCTACGACTCGCCGGCAAAGAGCAGCGAATGGCACTAGGACTTGCGGCAATGCTGCGGCTTGCCGACGCGCTGGACGCCGAGCCGGCAGGCAGCCTCCACATCCAAGTTGATGGTGACGAGACAACGCTGCTCGTCGGCGGCGAGCGTACGGAAGAGGCGGTGCGCTGTGCGGACGAGCGCGCTGATCTCTGGCGCGACCGCATCGGCACACTCACGATTCGCACCACCGATCTGGACGCGTTCCGCAACGAGGCTGCCATCGCGGCGGATGGGCAAGATGCTGGCTCTGCGCACGATCTCCTGCTGACCGTTCCGTTCGCGCCGGACCAGGCGATCGGCGGCGAGCCGATCGCCGAGGCGGCGCGACGGCAGCTGCGGCGGTTCTTTGACAAGCTGCTCGCCCGCGAGGACGCCGTGCGCGACGATGATGACGTGGAGGACGTGCACCAGATGCGGGTCACCACGCGCAGGATCCGCGCCAGTCTCCAGGTTGTGGAAGGTGTCTACGACCACCAACTGATCCGGCGCTACCGGCGCGACCTGCGGCGAGTTGCGAGGTCGCTTGGCGCCGTGCGCGACGGCGATGTGTTTCTGGAGCACGTAGTTGCCGATCGAGACTCGCTTCCCGCAGACGCACATGCTCGGCTGGAGCCGCTGATTGCGGCTGTCACCACCGAGCGCGCCCAGGCGCGCGAGCAACTGCTTGCGGATTGCGATGCCAAGCGCTACAAAAAGCTCAAGCAAGCCTTCGCGCTGTTTCTAACGACGCCCGGCGCGAACACCACTGCGTCCGAGTCCGGCCTCACATCACGTGTGCGCGACTTCGCCGGCTCGGCGATTTGGCAGCGCTACGAGCAGTGGCGCGCTTATGAGACCGTCCTGCCGGGCGCTACCGACGAGACACTGCACCAGGCGCGGTTTGCCGGCAAGAGGATGCGCTATACCCTCGAATTCTTCGCCGACGCGTTTGGCCCGAACGTCGACCAGGTCCTGGCCCCATTGGTCGAACTCCAGGAGTGCCTTGGCGCGCTCCAGGATGTGGTGACGGCGCGCGCGCACGTAGCTGCGCTCGGCCTGGAGGACGATGGAGGCGCACAGGACTACCTGGCTGCACGCGACGTCGAGCATGCGGCGCACCTCGCGGAGCTGCCGCGGAAGTGGGAAAAGGTCGCCAGCGCAACGTACCGGCGGCGGCTGTTCGAGGTGATTGTGAGACTGTAGTACCCCGGAGATTCACCTGTGGAACGGGCAACGATCACGGCTGATCAGGCCACCGGCGGCGTGCCACCCGCGCGAGCGGACACCGCGACTGAGACATCACCGTATCTCAACCGCGAGCTGAGCTGGCTGGCCTTCAATCGCCGCGTGCTGGAAGAGGCGCTTGACGTGAGTGTGCCGCTGCTGGAGCGGGTCAAGTTCCTCGCGATCGTCGGCACCAACCTCGACGAGTTCTTTATGATCCGCGTCGCTGGCATCAAGCAGCAAGTCGCGGCGGGGGTCGCGACGCGCTCGCCCGATGGCACGACGCCGGCCGAGCAACTCATCGCGATCCGGCAGGTCGTCGAGAGCGATATCGCCACGCAGCGCACCTGCTGGCTCGCTGACCTGCAGCCCAGGCTCCGCGCGCAAGGTGTCTCGGTGCTGGATTACGGCGAGCTGAATCAGCAGCAGCGCGCCTTCTGTACAGCCTACTTCGAGCGCGAAGTCTTCCCGGTACTCACGCCGCTGGCGTTCGACCCCAGCCACCCGTTTCCGCAGATCTCGAACTTAAGCATCAACCTGGCCGTGGTGATCCGCGACCCGGAGGAGGGCGAGCTGTTCGCTTCCTTGAGCACAGCCGGATCTATTACTTCGCGAACGGTGGTGCGTCGGAGGTGTACCTGGGCAGCGCCGATCTGATGCAGCGCAACCTGGATCGGCGGGTTGAGACGCTGTTCCCGCTCGAGGATCGTGCGATGATCGCGCACGTCCATGAGCAGCTCCTGATGGTCTACCTGAACGATAACACACGCGCGCGAATTTTGCTGCCGGATGGCACCTATCGGCGCGCGCATCCCGAGGATGGCGCGACGCCGATCGATAGCCAGGCGATCTTTACCACGAGACAGAGCACACTCCCGGATGATATTCCCAGGTACACGCGCGTAGCAACACAGCCCTAAACAACCAGGCACATCATACAGCGCCAGATCTTTTCGTAGCGCATCACAATGCACTCGATCGCAGGTGTCCGACTGAGTCAGCGGCATCACGCTGACGAGCGCTGGTACCGAGGCTCACATCACAAGTGTGTCCTGATAGGGCATTCTATGAACATCAACCGCGCGACCCGAGAGTACGAAACATGGCTGGGTGAGCACATCACGCTCGTCCCCGACGACCTCACCTCCAAGCACACCAAGATGGCCGATGCGCTGTTTCCGTTGCTGCGCGCGACGTTCTATCGCTGGGCCCAAGAGTGGCCACGCGTCTGCGCCGCTCTGGCGACGGCGCCAGCGGTGCTGGCAGTCGGCGATGTGCATGTCGAAAATTTCGGTACCTGGCGCGACCGTGAGGGTCGGCTGATCTGGGGTATCAACGATTTTGATGAGGCCTATCTTCTGCCCTACACCAACGATCTGGTCCGCCTGGCCACCAGTGCGCAGCTCGCAATTGGAGCCGGCCATCTCTCGGTAAAGGCCAGTGAGGCAAGCAAAGCGATTCTCGCTGGCTACATGGAGGGATTGCAGGCAGGTGGGCGGCCGTTTGTGCTCGCCGAACACCATCAGCAGTTGAAGGCTGATGCGACCAACAGTCTCAGCGATCCAGCGCTGTTTTGGAAGAAGCTCGAGCGACTGCCAACGGTGAACCAGGCGATCCCAGCCGGCGCCACCAACGCACTGAAGCATGTATTGCCCGAGGCAGGTCTGCGCTACCACGTGGCCCATCGAGTTGCCGGGCTCGGGAGCCTGGGGCGCCAGCGCTGGGTCGCGCTCGCCGAGTGGCATGGTGGATCGATTGCCCGCGAGGTCAAGGCGCTGGCGCCATCGGCGTGGATGTGGGCGAACGATCGCACGACGAGGCCGAAGCGCTACTACCAGGCGATCGTCGACCAGGCCGTGCGTGCGCCCGACCCCTATCTGCGCGTCGGCAAGCGCTGGCTCGTGCGGCGGCTCGCGCCTGATTGCGGGCGCATCGAGATCTCGGACCTGCCCAAAGAGCGCGACGAGATCGGGCTCCTGCACGCGATGGGCTGGGAAACTGCGAACATCCACTCGGGAAGCAGAGATGAGATCAAGGCGATCCGGCGCGACCTGGCGCGGCGACAGGAGGGCTGGCTGCACACGGCCGTCGAAGCCATGGCGCACGCGGTCACAGCGGACTGGAAGGTGTGGAGACGCGATGGCGCAAGCTGAACCATTGATCATGTGCTGAGAGCTAATGGACTTGGCCAGTATCCTGTGGCCAAGTCCAAGAGCCAAAGTCCATGAAAAAGAGCGGGAGAGCGAGAACGAAAGGCACAGATCTTAATCGTTTTACTCTGTGAAGGGAGGGGTTAGAGAGCGCACGAGAATCAAACCAGGGTTGGGGAATCAGTATGGAACACGCTCATCAGCACATTGTGGCCGTCGGTGGCGTGGTGTACCGCTTGATCACTGCCATATGAGTCTCATTGGTATACGTTTCAGTCCCTGAAACACACGAAGCACTATTTCGGATTAGTCAACCCTTGTTCTGTAAATTCAGATGGTGTATCACATGCGCGTTGCTCGTCGAATGGTCGTTATACGGATAGAGTGAGATAGGCTTTACCAACTTCCCACTCTTCACTGGTTTCCATGGCCAGGGCGCTCAC
>WNGA01006869.1_pt1 | contig 24574 bp, 24 predicted proteins | sample 5400061 | NCBI WGS metagenome assembly WNGA01 (sample SAMN13153366, study PRJNA577476) | soil metagenome | isolation source: 100 cm soil or saprolite under grassland replicate 2 | place: USA:California | collected 2016-06-15 | reverse complement strand
TACGACGCGCTGGAGCTGTCCTTCAAGGACATCCGGGTGCGCAAGGACCCGGACTGCGCGGTCTGCGGCGAGCACCCGACGGTCACCGAGCTGATCGACTACGAGGACTTCTGCGGCGTGGTCTCGGACGAGGCGGAGCGGGCGGCGCTCGGCGCCACCCTCACCCCGGCCGAGCTGAAGGCGATCCTCGACGACGGCGGGCGGATCAAGCTGCTGGACGTGCGCGAGCCGGCGGAGTGGCGGATCAACCGCCTGCCCGGGGCCGAGCTGATCCCGCTCGGGGAGCTGCCCGGCCGGCTCAGCGAGCTGCCCCAGACCGAGCCGATCGTCGTCTACTGCAAGGTGGGCGGCCGCTCGGCCGAGGCCCTCGCGCTGCTCAGGCAGTCGGGCTTCTCCACCGCCAGGCACCTCGGCGGCGGCATCAACGCCTACGCCCGGACGGTCGACAGGAGCATCCCGACGTACTGAGCGAGCCGGCCGGGCTGGGCGGGCCGGGCGGAGCGGCCGTGAAATGTTAACGAAACGGCACCATTCGCCCGGACGTCCTTGAGTTCGCGCGATCGGCCCTGAGAGATTCCCGGCGCAGCCGGCCCAGGGGGGGCCTGGCCTCGACGCTTGAGGATGGGCCACCATGCGTACGCCGTTCCGCTTCCTGCTCGCCGCCGTGCTGCTGGTCGCCCTGGTGGCGGCCGGCTCGGTCGCCGTGGCGACGCCCGGCAGGTCACGCGCGCCGCGAGGCGCAGCGGCCGGACAGGCCACGGGCGTCACGGCGGCCAGGAAGGCCCCGCACGCCCGTCCGGCGAAGGCCGGCAGTCCCGTCGCCGGCCGTGACTTCGTCCCCGGGCGCATGCTGGTCGGCTTCCGCTCCGGCGTCAGCAGCGCCAGCCGCAGCGCCGCGCTGCGCGCGGTCGGCGCCCGTCCCGGCGCCACCGTCGGCCGCCGTGGCCAGCTCGCCCTGGTCTCCGGCGGCGCCGACGTGCCCGCGCTGGCCGGCCGCCTCGCCGCGAGGCCCGGCGTCGCCTTCGCCGAGCCCGACTGGATCCGCCACACCAACGCCTGTGACCCGAGCGTCTGCTGGTACCTCGACACCGCCGGCGTGAACGCCTTCCCGGTGCACACCGCCGGCCGCAAGGGGGCCGGCAGCACCGTGGCCGTGATCGACACCGGCGTGGCGCCCATCAGCGAGCTCGGCTCCCGCGTCACCGGTCGCTGGACCTGCGACCCGACCTGCGCGCCGGACACCGGCTCGCCCGACCCGGTCACCTTCGCCCACGGCACCGAGGTGGCCAGCCTGGTCGCGGCCGAGGACGACGCCGACGGCATCACCGGCGTGGCGCCCGAGGCCAACATCAAGGCCTTCAAGGTCGACGGGCCAGGTGGCGGCCTGCCAGTCTCCGCCCTGGTCTCCGCGCTCGACACGATCGCCGGGGACGCGACCATCGACGTGGTCAACATGAGCCTCGGCGGCCTCGAGTCCTCGACCGGCGAGGAGTTCGCGATCGACTCGGCCCTGGCCGCCGGCAAGACGATCGTGGCCGCCGCCGGCAACGACGGCAACTACTACCCCTCCTACCCGGCCGCCTACCCCGGCGTGCTGTCGGCCGGCGCCACCACCCAGTCGCGTACGGCCGCCGTGTTCTCCTCCTACGGCAAGGTCGACGTGGCCGCTCCCGGCGAGGCCGTCCCCACCATCAACCCGGCCGGCGGCATCTCGATCGTCGACGGGACCTCGTTCGCCTCGCCGATCGTGGCCGGCGTGATCGCCCTGCGGCCCACCACCGGCGCGGGCCGCGAGGTCCGCTCCAAGCTCGCCGTCGAGGGCACCGCCACCGCCGGCTCCGGCGGCGGGGACGTCAAGCACTTCGGGCACGGCATCGCCAGCGCCAGCGGCTACGTGGCCAGCCACGACGGCGGCCCCTTCCTGGTGCTCGACACCTCCGGGCCGAACCCGGGCCCGGCCATCTACTCGACCTCGGGCCAGCTCCCCAACCCCACCACCACCTTCGACGCCTTCGCGCTGAAGACCGACGGCTCGCTCGGCGCCGCACCCGGCGCCGGCACCGCTGACTTCACCGTCGACGGCAACCTGCTGATCGCCGACCAGTCCTTCGGGGCTGGCGTCAACGGGGTGTTCAAGGCCAGCTCCGGCGTGCAGACCCTGGCCCGCGACGGCACCCGCGTCGGTGCCGCCTCGGTCGACGGCTCCGGCGAGAGCGACTCGATGCCCGTGCGCGTGCTGCGCGCCAACGACCAGGCGCCCGGCGTGCCCCTCTCGGGCAGCGGCGACGCCGCCTGGAACCAGGCGGGGACGCTGGTGGGCAGCGAGTCGGCGAACGACGACGCCGACGACGTGTACTCCGTCTTCCTCAGCGCCGGCGACACCCTCGACGTCGGCATCTTCCGCGAGGCCGGCGCCGACCTCCCGGTGGCGCTGCTGTTCGCGCCGGGGACGACCGACGTCCTCAGCCAGTTCGACCAGGTGGTGGCGTGCACCGACGCCGACCCCTCGCCGGACTGCCCGTCATCGCTGCACTTCCGTGCCCCGGTGAGCGGCACCTACCTGGTCGACGTGTTCACCGTCGGCACCGACTCGACCCCGTACCACACCACCTGGTCGGCGACCGGCAGCTCGGCGCTGCCGATCTCGGTCGCCGTGGCCGCCTGCAGCCCCAACGGCGACGGCCGCCAGGACCTCTGCGCCTGGACCGCCGGCGCGCTCAGCGGCCGGACCATCACCTCGTTCATCACCAGGAGCTTCAGCGGCATCCGGACGATCGCGGGTGCGGGCGCGAAGACCTGGGACGGCACCAACGGCAGCGGCGCTGCCCAGCCGGACGGGCCCTACGCCCTGCGGGTGCTCTACGCCCAGGGAGCCGGCCGCAAGCTGCTGCGCATCATCCCGCTCACCCTCGACCGGGCACGGCCGGTGGTGGGCAACCTGGTGGTCGCGCCCAACCCGTTCGAGCCGGTGCCGCACGACGGGGACCGCGACACCACCACCTTCGCGATCAACTCCAACGAGCGCTCCCGCCTGCGCGTGCTCGTCTACAAGTCCGGCACCACCACGCTGCTGCGGACGATCACCACCGGCTTCCTGCCGGCGGGGCGGCAGCGCGTCTCCTGGAACGGCAAGACCCTCTCCGGCACGCAGCTCCGCGGGACGGTCGCCTGGCGCATGGAGATCATCGACCCGGCCGGCAACCTCTACCTCACCGGGCGCTATTCCCTCAGGATCCTGTAGCGCCCGCCTCGACCTCAGCCTCGCGCCCGCCCCTGGTGGCGGGCGCGAGGCGTCTGGCAGGAAGAGCCGCGGCAATCGCCATGCCGGCGGCCAGCACCGTCGGCGCCAGTGCGCGCATGGCCGAGAGGTAGTGGCCGAGCAGGGCGCCGGAGAGCACCAGGCCGTAGAGGCCGAGCCACAGGCCGGTCTGGTCGAGCAGGCCGCGGCGGCGCAGCCCGAGCGCCACCCCGGCGAGCGCCAGGCCGAGCGAGCCGACCACCATGACCACCCCGAACGGCCCCACCGGGAAGTCGGGCACGTAGTCGCCGCGGGCGGCCTGCGCCAGCGTGGTCCCCCAGCCGGCCAGCGGCGGGCCGGCCGCGCCGGCCGCGTTGGCGTCCGCCGCACTGCCCGGGATCATCCGCGCCACGTACGCCCACCACAGGCCGAGGCCGGCGACCCCCGGCCCGGCCAGCAGGGCCGCGCCAGCCAGCCGCGCCCGCAGCGGCGGCCCCGCCCGCAGCAGCAGCCACAGCGCGGCCGCGCCCGCGAACACCAGGTACGACTCCTTGGTCAGGCCGGCGCCGGCGAAGGCGGCTCCGGCCGCGAGCAGGCGACGCTCCAGCGCGAAGCTCAGGCCGAGGACGGCGAGGGCCAGTCCCAGCGGCTCGGCGGTGCCGAAGATGATCCCGACGGCCACCCCGGGGACCAGCGCGAAGCCAAGCCCCCACCAGCGCGAGCGCCCGAAGGCGGCCAGCAGCCGGCCGCTCGCCGCGCTGCCGAGGGCGAGCGCCAGCGGCCCCACCAGCAGCAGCCCGGCGGGGATGGCTCGGGAGCGGCCGGCTGCGAGGAGCCATCCGGCCATCGCCTGCAGCGGCCGTCCTGCCCGGTAGCGGGGCATGTCGAAGCTCCGGGCGAGCCGGTCGCGCAGCAGCGGGTCGTAGGCCAGCCCCAGGAACCACTGCCCGTCGTAGCCGTGACCGGGGTCGATCCGCGCGTGGATGCCGCGGGCGGCGAACGTCTCGTCGAGGCGCCAGCCCGTGCCCACCTGGAACGGCGCGGTGAGGTCGAGGCTGGCCGGCCGGAGCGATACGGCATCGAGCCGTACGAGCTGGAGCAACAGGAGCAGGCAGCCGAGCGTGAACCCGGCCGCGGCTACGGCGGCCATCCGCCGCCACGGCGGCTGGGTGGCGCTGGACTGGGAAGGAGCGGACACGCGGGGATGGTAACCGCCCGATCCGATCCGCACGAACGTTCATTGGATATTCCCTTGACCGGGCCCGACGCCCTCTGTCAAGGTGGCCGGGCCGGACGGCGCCAAGCCGCCCGGAGGTCCAGCATTCTCGGACCGCGACGACAGGAGGTGTCCGTGTGAGCACCATCTACGGGAACGCGTACCTGGGTGTGACCAGGCTCTGGTCGCAGCGTGCCCAGGGAGACGTGTGCCCGCAGACGGTCGCCATGGGCGTCGCCGGTCTCAGCGGTCACAGCGGTCTCACGGCCGCTGCTGCGGATCAGGGGTTCCACAAGCAGCCGTCCACCAGCAACATCCCGGCCTTCGCGGCCACGCAGCACAGGGAGGCATCCGGGTAACGGACCTCCCCCGGAGCGGGCCAGACCCCCTCCGGGAGATACCGCGAAGGCCGTGGGCGACCCCCACGGCCTTTCGTTTTGCACCACCACCGCCAAGAGCGACATGACAAGGAGCAACCGACATGCAAGCGCTGGAGCTCTTAGCGCCCCCTGGGCGGGCCCTGCCATGCGTGGCGGAGGGGCCAGAGCTGTACTTCTCAGAGTCGCCACGCGAGCTGGAGAAGGCCAAGGTGCTGTGCCGTCCCTGTCCCTTGCGGGCGTCCTGCCTGGCTGGCGCCAAGGAGCGCAGGGAGCCCTGGGGCGTCTGGGGCGGCGAGGTCTTCGTGGACGGGCACCCGGTGCCCTACAAGCGAGCACGTGGGCGTCCTCGCAAGCACCCGCACCCACCCCTGCCGATCGACGTGGAAGAGGCCGAGGCGTGCTGACCGGGCGATCCGGCCGGTGCGCCGCGGCCCATCCGAACCGACCGTGGCCCACCGACGACATTCGAAGGAGGTGAACATCGTGTATCTACTCGAGGATGAGCTGGCACATCTCCGCCAGCGCGAGCTCGCCGCCAGGTCGCAGCGCGCCGAGGGCCGCCACCGGCACGCCCTTCGGCTCGCCGAGGCCGGCGAGCTGGGCTCCCGCAAGGAGCGCCGCGCCCGGCTCAGGGCCAGGTGGTCCCGATGAAGGTGGCCACGCGGGCCCGCAGCGGGCTCCGCTTCCCTGATCCCGAACCGTCGACCCCGAGCCCCTGTCCGTCCCCGACCCCGCGACCCCCGCACCCGCTGGCCTCGAGGCCAGCGGGTGCGGGGGTCGTCGCTGGTCAGCCGGTGAAGATGTCCAGCGGCAGGAAGGCGGAGACCACGAAGTTGGGCACGTCGACCAGCTCGCTGATCTTGAGGTCGACCGCCACGCTGCAGATCGCGTAGGCCTGCTGGCGGGTCCAGCCGCCGTGCTCGCCGAGGTGGTCGATCATGTTGAGCAGGGCGTTGCGCGCGGCCAGGGTCAGGTCCTCGGGCCGGTTCTCCCCCTCCCGGGTCACCGACAGGCCGGTGGTCGCGAAGAACCGGCGCGGCGCCGAGAACTCGGGCGGCACCACGTAGCTGTCCCTGGCGAACTGCAGGTCGCGGATGCCCCGGGCGGTCGCCGCGCCCTTGTGGACGGTGAAGCGGACGTGCAGCGTCGCCCGCATCTCGATGGCGGTCCCGCAGGTCTCGCAGTCGCCCTGCGCGAAGTGGGCGTCGCCGGCCGAGAACAGCCCGCCGGCGGCGTAGACCGGGATCAGCAGCCGGGCGCCCGCGCTGAGCTGCTTGATGTCGACGTTGCCCGCGGTCTCCCTCGGCGGGATGGTGCGCAGCGCCTCGGCGGCGATGGCCTCGTCGGACGGGACCGCGTCGGTCGGGTCCGGAGGGAGCACGAAGCCGCCGCGGTCGAGGGCCGCCTGCTCGCGGGCGGTGGTCTCCTCCAGCAGCCGCCGGTCCGGCGACAGGCCGATCGTGCCCATGAACGGCGCGCCGGGGATGCGGACGCCGGGCAGGTCCTCCGAGGTCGCCCAGCCGTCGGCCATGCGCCAGCGGACCATGAACGGGTCGGGGAACTGGTCGCGCAGGAACCCGAAGCCGGGCACCTGCACGGTGTAGCCGTAGCGGTCGGGCTCGACCTCGAGCACCTCGACCTCGAGCAGGTCTCCCGGCTCGGCCCCGTTCACGTACACCGGCCCGGTGAGCGGGTGGACGACGTTGAGGTTGGGCGCGGCCACCGTCTCCAGGGTCGCCGCCGGTCCCATCTGGCCGTCGAAGGCGTCCCGGGTGGCCAGGACCACCTCGTCGCCGGGGTCGCACGCCACCGTCGGCGGGATCTCCGGATGCCAGCGGTTGTGCCCGGTCGCCGGCTCCTCGGCCAGTGTCTTGGACCAGTCGACCCGAACCTCGCGCGTGGCCATCTGCTTCCCCTTCGTGGACTGACACGGCGGCTCATCATCTGCCACACGCGCCAAGGCGAGAAGAGGTGGAAAGTTTGCTTGACAACAGGCGGGTGTCAAGCTACCTTGTCAGTGTCAAGTTCGTTTGACAGGAAGGTTCAGCCCTTGCAGAACGACATCCGCGTCCTGCGGCAGGAGCGGGGGCTGTCGCAGGGCGGGCTCGCCGAGGCGATGGGGGTCTCGCGCCAGACCATCAATTCGATCGAGACCGACCGCTACACCCCGTCGCTACCCCTGGCGATCGCGCTGGCACGGTTCTTCGGCCGGCCGGTCGAGGAGGTGTTCCATGCAGATGGCATCGAATGAGCGGCAGTCCACCCGCCGCCGGCAACTCGTCACCACGGCGGTCCTGACGTGCGGCTCTAGATATCATGCGTCAGGACGCATCCGCCTTCATCGGCTGTCCCGGGCGGTACATCTGCCGCGGCTTGAAGCCGGCGGTCTGGCCACCGTCGATCGGCAGCGTCGTGCCGGTGATGAACGAGGCCTGGTCCGAGCAGAGCCAGATGACGGCCGCGGCGACCTCCTCGGACTGGCCGACGCGCCGCATCGGCGTCGACAGGCCGGCCTGGCGCTGCGCCTCCTCGCCGGCGCGCTCGAGGTGGTGGGTGAGGATCGGCCCTGGGGCCACCACGTTCACGCGGATGCCCTGGTCGGCGTAGTCCAGCGCCGCGACCTTGGTCAGCCCGATGATGCCGGCCTTGCCGGCGACGTAGCCGGCCAGGTTGGCGGCTGCCTGGACCCCGCCGACGGAGGCCATGTTCACGATCGCGCCGCCGCCAGAGCGCAGCATCGCCTGGATCTGGTACTTCATCCCCAGGAAGGTGCCGCGGATGTTGGTGCGGATGGCGCGGTCGAAGCCATCCGGGTCGATCTCGGCGAGCGGCGCCGGCATGGGGCCGTCGGTGGCGTTGTTGAAGGCCGCGTCCAGGCGGCCGAAGGTGCTGACCGCCTCGTGGACGAGTTGCTCGACCGAGGCGGCGTCGCCGACGTCGGTCGGCACGGGCAGCGCCTGGCCGCCCTCGGCACGGATGCCGTCGGCGACCTCCCGCAACGCCTGCTGGTCGCGGGCGGCGAGGACGACGGCGGCGCCGGCCTGCGCGAAGGCACGGGCGGTGACCGCCCCGATGCCGCGGCTGGCGCCCGCGACCAGGGCGACCTTCCCGGCGAACGACGGCTGGAACGGGGTCGTGGCTGTGGTGCTCATGGTGTGCTCCCTCCTCACCGGGGCGCTCCCGGCGGTTGCGCTGTCGTGCTGCATCGGTTCCTCCTTCACTGCACCTCCCCGCCATCCAGCGGCGGGGAGCTGGCCGGATCGGGTCGTCGTGACGCCGGCATCCGCGCCAGGTCGTCGAGCGTCATCGCCGGGTCGGGAAGGGGCGTGCCGCGGTGGGCGGACGACCGCAGCCCGTCCAGGAGCAGGTCCAGGTGCCGGTGGGCCAGGCGGTTGTCGACCTCGGGCGAGAAGCCGCCTGGCAGCGGACGGGTCAGCCGCACCAGCAGCAGGCCGACGTCCCCGGACGCGACGTCCGGTCGCAGCGACCCGTCGGCGCGGGCCGCGGCGATGATCTGGTCGAGCGGCCCGACCGAGGCGGCGCGGGCGGCGCGGAGCTCGTCGTCCATCCCGATCCGGCCGATCAGCTCCGGCATCACCGCGGCGATGCGCAGGTCGAGCGCGCGGTGCATGTAACGGCCGAGCGCGACGAACGCGTCGGGCTCCTCCGCCAGCGCCTTGCCGGCCTCGTCGGCGGAGTGGCCGATGAGGTCGAGCGCGACCTCGCGCAGCAGCGCCGGCCGGTCGGGGAAGTGCCGGTAGAGGGTGGCGATGCCCACCCCGGCGCGCCTGGCGACGTCGTCGAGGGGCGCGTCCGCGCCGTGCTCGACGAAGACGTCGCGGGCGGCGGCGAGCAGCCGCTCGCGGTTGCGGCGGGCGTCCGCGCGCAGCCCGCGCGGCCGGACGGCACTGGAACCCGGTTCCCTGCGCACCTGACCTCCTCATATCCGGAAGAATTTCCTCCATTTGAGGGCAGGGTAGCACAGAAACGGAGGATCCATCTCCGGAACGGGGTGCTGGGGTGCCGCCGGCGGCATTCCGCACGATACGGTTGGGATCACCGACGCACCCGACGTGAAGGGGAGAGACCATGGCGCAGCAGCAGCCACCGGGCTGGAACGCTCCACCTCCGGGACCGCCGGGCATGCCGACCGACCAGGAACGCACCTGGGCGCTCGCCGCGCACATCGGCAGCTTCCTGGCCGCCTACGTCGCGCTGGGCTTCCTCTGCCCGCTGGTCGTGCTCCTCGTCAAGGGCAACGACTCGCCCTTCGTCCGCCACCACGCGATCGAGTCGCTGAACTTCCAGATCACCGCGGCCATCCTGACGGTCGTCTTCTTCATCCTGATCTTCGTCGTGATCGGGATCTTCCTGCTGGTCGCGCTCGGCATCGCCTACGTCGTCCTGGTGATCATGGCGACCGTGGCCGCGAGCCGGGGGGAGTGGTACCGCTACCCGGTCAGCCTGCGGCTGGTGCGGTAGCCGCCGTCACGGCCGTCCCGGGACTCCCGCCGGGAGGTCAGCCAGGCGCCCGCGAGCACCAGCGCCGTGCCCAGCAGGGCCTCCGGCGCCGCGTGCTCGCCGAGGAACACCACGCCGAGCGCGATCGCCACGACCGGGATGAAGTAGGTGGCGACCGCGCCGCGCGGGCCGCCGACGCGCCCGACCAGGGTGGTCATGAGGACGAACGCGAGCCCGGTCCCCAGCAGTCCGAGCGGCAGCATCGCTAGGACCGCGCGCAGCTCCAGGCGCGAGCCGGGCATGCTCCACAGCCCGAACGGCGCCAGCGCCACCAGGGCGGCGACCTGGGCGCGCAGCAGGACGGGTAGCGATCCGTAGCGCTGCTGCAGCGGCACGGCAAGGTTGACGGCGAGGCCGTAGAGCAGGACCGCGAGCAGGACCAGGCCGGCGCCCAGCGTGGTGGTCCGCGAGCCCTCCACCTCCGGCCAGGAGATCGCGACCACCCCGGCGAAGCCGACGACGAGCCCGAGCGTCTGCGCGCGCGCGAGCGGCCGGCGCAGCAGCACCACCGCCCACGCCGCGCCGAACAGCGGCACCGCGCCGTTGAGCATGCCGGCCACCGACGAGTCGATCCACTGCTGCGCGACCGGGAACAACAGCAGCGGCCCGGCCATCCAGACCAGGCCGAGCAGCACCACTCGGGGCATGTCCGCGCGGTCGATCGCGCGGCGCGCCGCCGGGAACAGCACCAGGGCCAGGGCGCCGAGCGCAAGCCGCGCGACCGCGATCACGCCAGGCCGGAGCGCCTCCAGCCCGATGTCGATGAACAGGAACGACGATCCCCAGATGAGCGCGATGCCCGAGAGCAGCAACCACTCCTGGGCCGCGAACGCCTCCGCGCGGTCGCCGCTCCCGGCCTCGAGCAGCGACCTCCGGGTCCCCGCACGCGAACGAGCCGGCGGACCCGCCGGCTCGTCGCTCGTCGTGGGCGACCCGCTCACCTCGTCCTCCTCCAGGCTGTGCCTTCCCGAATTCCTGCCGGGACCGGCCGTCAGGCCGGCCGCGGACGGGGCCGCCGGATCTCGTGGCGGCGGACCTTCGCGGCGAGCCTCGCCTGGCGCGCCTCGCGCCGGAGGTCGTCGATGTGGTCGCGGGCGACCTGGTCAAGGACCGTCAGTGCCTGCATCATGCACCTCGCCTGTGTGCCGTTCCGTTGTTCCATCATCACGGTACGGCTAAGGTGCCCCGTCCCGAATCGGGCTGGAGCCTTAGGTGCCGCCCGTTGCTACCTCATCTTTGCGGCGCCGCAGCTTACAGGGCCGATTCGCCGACGTCGGCGAGCCCCGGCATGACCCGCTCGGCGATCTGCTCGGCGAACTCGACCGGGTGCCGGTCGGGCATCACCTCCATCTCGGTCACGCCGAGCGCGGCGTACTCGCGGGCCGAGGCGATGAACCCGTCGACGTCGGCCAGGACCGGCCGCACGGCCAGCACCGTCTTGGTGATGCGGTCGTAGTCGCGGCCTTCGGCCTCACAGTGGGAGCGCAGCACGTCCAGCTTGTGCGCGACGTCGTCGGGGCTGCTCCCGAACACGTTGCAGGCGTCGGCGTAGCGAGCCGCCAGCCGCAGCGTTTTCTTCTCACCGCCACCGCCGATCAGGATCGGCGGGTGGGGCCGGCTGATCGGCGCCGGGACGCACAGCGTCTCGGCCAGCTGGTAGTGCCGGCCCTGGAAGGGGCCGTCGTCGTCGCTCCACATCTGCAGGCAGATCTGCACCGTCTCCTCCAGGCGCTCGAACCGTTCCGCCACCGGGACGACGGGCACGCCGAGGCCGCGCTGCTCGCGCTCGTACCACGACGCGCCGATGCCCAGCCTCGCCCGGCCCACGGACAGCACGTCGAGCGTGGTCACGACCTTGGCGAGCAGCCCGGGGTGGCGGTACATCACGCCGCTGACGAGCACGCCGAGGGTCAGCCGTTCGGTCTGCCCCGCGACGTAGCCCAGCGTGGTGTACGCCTCGAGCATCGGCTCGGTGACCGAGCCCGCGTACTCCATCTGGAAGTAGTGGTCCATGACGGTGAACGTGGAGAGGCCCGCCTGCTCGGCGGTCCGCGCGGTCTCGGCCAGGGTCGCGGCGATCTTCGCCGGATCGGACGGCGTCGAGTAGTTCCAGTAGTGGAGGCCAAGCCTCATCGCGATTCCTCCCTGTCCGTGGGACGAGGACCGTCCGAACTCGAGCGAGGACCTTTCTACTCCCGTTCTCCCCTCGACGCCGCAGGCCATGCTCGACCGGACCAGCAACAGCGAACTGGCCCTCACCATCGCCAGGGCCAGCGCTGACGGTGCCGCTCCCGGAACTGTCCGCTACAGCTCCTCCTCGCGGCGTGGGGGCGTCCCCCGGTCGGCGACGAACAGCGTCAGGCCCCGGCTGATCCCGGCCGCCCACGACATCGTGAGCTCGTCCCGCCGGGAGGCGTCGCTGCGCCGGCGCCTCGACCGCATCCCCGCGACGCGGCGCTCGACCGCCGCGACCATCCGCCAAAGCGTTCCCGCGCCCACCGTCGTCCTGGTGGGAAGGCTCTGTGCCCGCATGTGTGCTCCCCCTTGCTAGCTGCGAGTCCCTAAGGGTGTAGAGACGCTCGCCCCTGATTACGTACGACCAAGGCGAGCTGGATTGGTCAGCCGCGCCTTTGTTCTCCACAGATCGGCAACGGCCGCTGGCCGATTAGGCCGCGCGCGAAGAGGCTGCGCTCCTCCACGCCGCCAGCCCTCGAGGAGCAGCCCCATGCCGACCGCCGACCACGGCCTGCTTGGCCGCCTGGACGCCCTGCTCGACCTGGTCACCCGCCGCCGCTGCCTGTTCCTCGGCCCCGGCGCCCAGCTGGCCAGGGCCGACGCCCAGGCCGCCGCCGATGCCACCGGCCTGGACGTCGAGGCGCGCCCTCCAGGAACGACCACGGCCCCCGAGGAGGACCCAACCACCGACCCGGTCGAGCTCGACGGCCCCGCGGCACCGGCCGGTCGCGTCACGTCGCCCCGTGACCTCTCGGCGGGCGCGCCGGTCGCGCTCGACGCGACCGCGTCGAGCTACGGCGCTGCCGAGGCGGTCGAGTTCCTCCGCCTGCTCGCCCAGGCGGTCGGGCTGCTGCGCGTGCGCGGCTCGCGGGTGGAGGCGACCGCCCTGTGCGCGCCGTGGAGACGGCTGGAGGACGGGCTGCGCGCCGGCCTGGTGTACGCCGCCTGGTGCCACCGGGTGCCGTGGCTGGCCGTGCTCGGGCCTGGAACGGCGGTCGAGCGGCTGGAGCGCGACCGCCTCTGGGTGCTGCGCCTGCTGTTCGGCCTGCCGGCCGCGGTCGACGTCGACGTGGCCGGCCTCGCCGCCACCGTCGCGGAGCGGCTCGGCCTCGGTGCCGACGACCGGGTGGTCACCGCGCTGGCCGCCGCGTTCCTCGACCCGCTGGTCGCGCTCGGCGTCGCCGACCTCGAACCGCCGCCGCCGCAGCCACCGGTGCAGCTTCGCCTCGCCGCCCGTGCCCAGACGGTGATCGGCTCCGCCCTGGTCGCCGCCGGTGAAGAGGTCCCGCTCGGCGTGAGCGCCAACTGACCCGGCTCAGTCGAAGCCCAGGGAGAGCTGGGTCGCCTCCGGCTCGGCCGGGGGACCCGGCGGGGGAGTGGGCTGCCGCAACCCGCGCGGGTTGCCCGGCGCCGCCCGCGGGGCCGGGTGGCGACGCCTGGCCGCGTCGACCCGGCCGGTGATCGCCCGCTGGGTCGCCTTGGGGGCGTTCGTGCCCCGGTACAGGCGCTGGTACTCCGCCACCAGCTCCGGGTACTCGCGCTCCAGCCAGGGCATGAACTCCTCCTTGACGCCCCGGCGCAGGTGCAGGGTCATCGGCGCCATGTGGGTGGCGCCGGCGTCGGCCGCCGCGCGCACGACCTCGCGGAGCTGTTCCGGCGAGTCGGAGATCCGCGGCAGCACCGGTGCGATCAGCACGCCGCACGGGATGCCGGCCTCCCGCAGCCGCCGCACGGCGGCCATCCGCGCCCTGGGATGCGGCGTCCCCGGCTCGGTGCGGCGCCAGACGTCCTCGTCGAGGGTCCCGATCGACAGGTTGGCCGAGAACCCCGCCGTCTCCGCCAGCTCCACGAACAGGTCGAGGTCGCGCGTGAGCAGCGGCGACTTGGTCAGCACCGAGCACGGGTTGCGGTAGTCGCGCAGCACCTCCAGCACGCCCCTGGTGAGCCGGTAGCGCCCCTCACACCGCTGGTACGGATCGGTGTTGGTCCCCATCGCGACGTGCGCCCCCTGCCACGACGGCCGCCGCAGCTCCCGCCTGAGCACCTCCGCCGCGTTCACCTTCACCACCACCTTGCGCTCGAAGTCCTCCCCGGCGTTGAAGTTCAGGTAGGTGTGGCTGGGACGAGCGAAACAGTTGTGTGACACAACGCCGTTGGCGATGAAGTCGCCGGTCCCGGTGGTGATGTCGAACATGGGGATGTCGAAGCCCAGCGGCTCGACGGACACGACCCGCAGGGGTGCGTCGTTCTTGATCGCCTGCCCCTCGATCGTCCGCTTCCGGGTGATCGCCGGGTCGACGGTGTGGAAGAAGCGCAGGTGCTCCCGCAGGCCGCCGAGGAGCCGTACGACCGTGACAGGTTTCCTCGTTCCGCCACGGTCGACCGTCGTGAGGGTGAAGGAAAAGCTGAGCTGGCGTAGGCATGAGGTGATGAGCTCAAGGATGGCATGATTGGTGTTCGCGATTCGTACCAACGCGCCGCTATAGGAGCCCTCGGCGTCGAAGATGCCAGCCAAGAAACCCTTTCGCCATTCCATTGAGGGAAGGTGTGGAAAGGCGATGGCCCTCCTGATCGCGGCTATGTTCGATTGACCGTTGCCTACGATTCCGTTGAGCTGCTTCCGATTGCTGGTTGCTCTCTGGAAGATATACTCCTGTGTGGTTACACCGAATTCCGAGAGAAATCTGCGGGTTCTGTGGAGTGCCTCAGGGTCGGTCAGGCCGAGCCGGAACACGTCAACCCTCCTGAGCCCCTCGGCCCGGGGCTTGTACATGCGAGAGCTGACGTGTCCGTCGCCATGGATCATGCCACAGAGGTATCCCCGCCGGTACTCTGATCCATCCTTGGGCGGTGAAGCAAATTCGCCCGTACCCATCAGCTTGGTATGGGTGGTCAGATAGGGCCGCTGTCCTGGACCTGGTTTGAGGCCTGTGACATACTTCCATCCACGATTTGTGAGGAACCGGTGATCGCCGCTGGTAATCAGTTTCGTTCCGTCCTCGAGTGTAATGCGATAGGCGGGTTTGATTGTCGACCAGCGGTCGACCACGTGCGTGATCACGTAGCGGCGAAACCAGCCTTCGCGGACAGTACCGTAGATTGCGTCTCCGACTTGGATCTCCGCCAGGGGCTTCGTTCGCCCGTCGGCCATCAGGATCGGAGTGTCACCAGACGCGCAGTAATTGCAGGCGTGGGAGCACCCTCGATAGACATTGATCGTCCACTCGAAGTACATGCGGCTGGAGGCGGGGACGCGGTTGAGGATCGACTTCGCCTCGACCTCGTAGAACTCGATGCCCCGGAACTCCGGGGAGTCGAAGGTGCGCAGCGTCGCGGGCGCGTCGAACAGGGGGAGGTCAGCTCGGCGCTGCTCGCCGCGGAGGTCGCTGAAGGTGAGCATGCCTCAGCCTAGAACACATGTTCGAGGCTGGCAACGCGGGCACGCTGCCCTGTGGACGTAGGCCGGTGTGACTGACGCAGATAGTTGGCCCCTGACAACTTGAGTTGGCCCCGGTGGTTGGCGGGAAATGTGCGCTCGCCCGCCCGCCACCGAGCTGCGGTCCGCGGAGGTTGAGCCGGTCGCGGCGTTCACATGCAGTGGATCGATTCGCTTGCATGTCGTGGAGCCGTGTGTTCGGATCACTCCTCGTGAGATCTTCGACTGAGTGTAGTAGTTCGTCAGATTCATGCTCTGCGGTCGATCTGCGTAGCTGCAGTGAGCTGGATGCCGGGGCCCGGAGAGGCGCTGATGCTGGAGCCCGGTCGGACCTGGACGGTGGACGGCGTCCTGGCGAGGAACACGGTGTTTGACGACCAAGGGCTGCCGTCAGTGACAGTCGACAGCTGATCAGACCCAGCCCACCGTGGCTTTCCGACCGCTGCCCCGCAGCCTCGACCCGCTCCCCAACGAATCCCTGCCCGGCTACGTCCTGCGGCTGGCGCACCGGCTTGACCGGGCCCCAGGCCGAATCGCACAGTTGACCGGGCTCAGCCAGCCGCGTCGGACGCGGCATGGCGACCCGAAGATCTCGGCCGTCCACATGCTGCACTTGGACCCGGCAACCGCGGCCACGTTCGCCCACGATCTCCCTGCTGCCCCGCCTCCAGGACGCCAGCTTGCACCCTGCCCAGTGCCGCACCACGATCGGTGCCGGTCACTGGCGGGCGCTGTCGGCGTGCGGTGCGCGACTCGACATCCCGGCGCCCAGCGCCCATCCGGCCCACCAGACGGATCCCTGGCTGACGCGGCTGCTCGTTGTCCAGCGCAAGCTCCTGGACCTGCTGCAACCCGAGGGCCCGCTCTATGCGGTCAGTGCAGGCCATCCTGCGACCCCCGCGCAGTACTTCCTTGATCTTCGCCTGCTCGTCGGCCTGCTACGCGTTGCCTGGCCCCAGGCGCGCGAGTTCGCCGAGCCCCGAGCGCTCGCCGACGCGGTCGACAACGACCTCCAAGAGCAACGCCAGCAGGCAGGGCATCGCCAGCAAGGCCGCACAAGGCCCGACAGGTCGGGCTACGGCGCTCCGCCACTGGACGCTGGGGTATGCGGAAGCCTACTCGCGTTAGCTGACCAGCTCCTCGGAATGGATGACCCGCGTGCGGCACGCGAGCGCCTCCAATCCCTCATTGCACGTGCCACCACACCGTGGATCGGGCGGCACCTGCTCAACGCGGAAGCGCACTGCTCGGACGGGCTGCGGGCCGTGATCGAACCGGAGTTGCGCTCGGTGAGGCGACCCGGGCGGACCGGCCGCAAGCCTGGCAGCTACCGCCCGCCGTCGCGGCACTGCCACTTCGGCCCTCAGCACATCCCCCAATATCTCCCCGATGACTGGTTCGACCGGCACTTCTACGATCTGGGTGGCAACCTGCGCTTGCTGCGCCGGTTCGCACCGATCAGGCTCATCCAGATGACCGCGGGCGGCTCCCAGGACGCCGCAGCAGCACTGGTCGGGATTCCGCCCGGCAGGCATCAGAACGCAAGCCTTATTGTCAACCGGTGGGCCCGGGAGGCGACCAATGCGCGCAGATTCGACGCCGCCCTGGAAGCCCTCGCCCGCGAGCTGGACAACGCCGGCAACCTGGTCGACTATCGCCGTCGCCGTGAAGCCCTCCGGACCTGGTCCATCCCGCAGGCCGACTGGCAGGAGCTGGCAGCCGAGTTGAGCCGGCGGGAGAGTCCCCGCGACCGCGCTCGGATCGACTGGGGAGACCACAAGCGCCGCATCGCGTCCGTGCTGGTGTGGATGCGAGTCACCCAAGGCGAGCACCTATTCGCTCCGCTCGTAATCACCGCCTCCCACGCATCAGCGGGACACAACACGCTCTCCCGGTCCGTGCAGCAAGCGTGTCACCACATCGGTACTGGCCAGGCCGGACCGCACTACGTCGACCTCGCCGACGCGCTGGACGCATACGCCGACCTGATCGCGGCCCGTATCGACAACCGGCATCGTCCGTCCTCGCCAAGAGGATGTCCCGAGTTCCGTTGAACTTCGGTGGCGGCCCCGGTGATCGTCAGGCTGCTTCCACCTCCTCCTGAGCCTCGCACGACCCGGTGACAGGGTTGGCGACCTCGGCCTCCAGCGCCGCCTGCAGGGCCGGCAGGTGCAGGTAGCCGTTGACGCGGCGGAACTGCTTTGCGGCCTCGACCATCCCCGCAGCGCACCAGCGCAGCGCCATCTGCCCGTCCTGCCAGCGCTTGACGTTGCCGGCATGCTCGCGGCAGATGGAGATCATCGACTCGAGGCTCCTTTGTCAAGCGGCCTTTGGTGTTGTCCGGTTGGGGACGTTCGGGACCTTCGCCGCTGGTGGTCGGCCCACATGCGCCGGATGACGACGTTGGCGAGCAGCCGCTTGTGGGCGCGGCGGGCTTCCCGGGCGGTCTTGTGCTCGACGCGCTTGCCGCGCAGGTAGTCCTTGGCGGGCTGGTGGCAGCGCGCCTGGGTGATGTGCATGGTGTGCAGCACCGAATTGACGCGGCGGTTGCCGCCCAGATCGAGCCGGTGCCGCTGGGGCTCACCGTCGCCCTCCCCGGAAGAGACCGCCACAGGCGCTGCGCCGCACCAGCGGGCAAAGCGCGCCTCGGTGGCGAACCGGGTCGGGTCGCCGACCTCCACCAGCAGCTCCATCGCGCCAACGGCGGCGATGCCGACCTCCTCGGTCAACGTGCAGCAATGCCGCGCAAGCACCGCGGGGATGCGTTCGTCGAGCTGGCCGATGCGCTGGTCCAGCCGGGCGACGTCGGCGGTGGAGGTGGCCAGCCAGGCCAGGTGGACCCGGTCGGCCCCGGTGAGCTCGAGCTGGTCGGCGGCGCCGTGGGCGAGCGCGCGCAGCTGCGGCCGGACCTGCCTGGTGGCTGGCAGGACCGCCCGCACGACCAGGGGGAGCCCGACCAGCACCGACTCGGCCTCGTTGAGCAGCCGCCGCCGCTGGGCGACCAGGCTGCGCCGCTGGTTGCGCAGGGCGACCAGCTCGTCCCAGTCGGGGTCGGGAGCGTGCTGCTTGCCAGCGGGTGGCAGGTCGGGATGGGCCAGGGTCTCGCGGGCGATCGCCTGGGCGTCCTCGGCGTCGGTCTTGGCGCGGCGTCGCCGGCGACGCCGCTCGGCGGTGCGGCTGGCCTGCACCTCGCGCACGTCGTAGCCGGCGGCGGCCAGGAACGCGGCGACCTGGTTGCCCAGCCACGCCGAGCCCTCCACACCGACGCGGTCCAGCTCGAACTCCCCAGCGCCCAGCCAGGCCAACGCCGCGGCCAGCCCCTGGTCGCTGGTGTCGAAGCTGGCCACGCCGTGCAGGCCGCCGCGCTCGTCAAGGACCGCGACGGTGAAGGTGCGCTTGTGCGGATCGATCCCGGCCACCCCCCACGGGCGGCGAGGGGCGGGTGCTGCTGGCTGCTGGTCGACGGCGTCCATGACGTGGTCGTGTCCCCTTCCCTGCGCTGTCGGGTACGGTGCAGGACGCGGGGACCGGGAGCCGGCAGGTCTGGGTTGAGTGGCCAGGCTCCTTTCAAGCCAGGCTGCCGGTCCCCGCGTGCAGGTGGCGAGACCCGACAACTCGAGTCAAGGACAGCCTCTCGGCGCCAATCGGGTTGAGGGTCAGGGTCTGCCACGGGCAGGAACCTACCTGGGTGGCACCTCCCTGCCGCGCTGTATGACAACACCCAGATCGGGTTGGTGGAGTGCAGCGTGCGGGCCAGGGTCGGCGGCACGCCCAGCCGGGCGACCGTCAGCGTCTCGGCCAGGCCCTCCCGCACCGACGCGGCGGCGCCGGGGTGGGTCTTGTCGAGCTCGCGGGCCAGCGCCTGCAGCTGGGCCTCGGCGTCCAGCGCGGAGGCGGCGTGGTAGGCGGCGCGCATGCGACGCTCGACCGGGCCGCCCAGCCGCTGGGGCAGCTTGTCGCGGACGTTTCTGATCTTGTGCTGCTGGCATCTGGCGATGACGGGATGGTCGAACACGTCCAGCACCGCGCGGCGCAGCGCCTTGGCGCCGTCGATGACCACCAGGATCGGCCGGGCGGTGTCCAGGCCACGCTCGCGCAGCCCAGTGAGCAGCTCGCGGGCCAGGGTGGCGTTCTCGGTGGCGCCCTCCACCAGCGCCAGCGGATGCTTGGTGCCGTCCAGGTCGATGCCGAGGGCGACCACGCAGGTGTGCTCGCCGAAGTGGACCCCGTCGACCAGCAACGCCACCAGGTCCAGGTCGCTGAGGTCGGCGGCCAGCAGCTCGGCCAGGGCGGTGTGGGTCATGGCGACAAACCGGCGGGAGACCGCCGACTTGCTGGTCCCGGCGGCGGTCTGGGCGACCTGGGTGCCGACCGGCTCCAGGCCCAGGCCATAGCGGCGCGTGGACAGGCCGCCGAGCATCCGCTCCAACGCCAGCCGGCCCAGCAGCTCGGTGCCCGAGAACAGCTGGTAGGCGGCCACCGGCAGCTCACCGGAGCCGTCGGCGGCGCGGACCCGGGGCCGCGTGACGGCCACGCGGCGGCCACCCAGGGTCACCGAGCCCTGCTCGTGGCCGTGGCGCACGGCGGTGCGGTCGGGGTTGTGCTTGCCCTTGGGGCCGGCCAGCGCGGCGACCGACTCCTCCATCAGCGTGCCCATCACCTGCAGCCCGGCGCCCACGGCCAGCGCCAGCAAGCCTTCCTTGGCCGACTTGGCGATCTCGGCCAACGCGACGGTGACCTCGTCTGGCACGACCAGGCCAGCCATGCTCGCCTCGGCGTCCCTCGTCTGATACTGCTTGCCCACGGCGGTCCCCTTCCTCGCGGTGTTCTTGGCGGATCACCCGAGACCTACCAGAAGGCAGGACTCAGGTGGGGGACCGCCACCTCAAGATCTACGAGCCGCGGGACAACCTCGTCGCCAACGCGGCTAACCTTGCGGATAGCTATGACAGAAATGCAAGCAGTGACGTCGAGATAGTAGCCATCGAGGAGACGGTCTTCACTGCTGGCACACCCTGGCCAGCGCCATCGGACTCGTGCTTGTGCGACTGCCTTCCGCCCAAGCAGACCCACGACCAGCGGGACGCGCTCCGATGTTCCTAGGTCACCCGTGGCTGCCCGCGTCAGCCGACCCCCGGATGACCCCGCTCTGCCGAGCGCTACAACGAATTGCCGACGCTCTTCTAGGGATCTTGTCCGTCGATACGAGCGGCGAGCTGGTCGGCGTAGTTGTCAAGCACTTGCTTGAGTTCTCGGTCGTGGTGGTACATGTCGCCGCTCCTGAACCTGGCCCACATTGCATAGTCGCTGAGTCGCCACGCGGTCTGGATGTCCGGTGGCTGCTGGTCTCGGATGGGATGCGGCGCGAAGACATGCTCGCCCTGTGTAATCCGGGCCCACACGATGATGGATGCGGTCTGCTGTTTCCTTTCGCCGAGTTCTGGCTGCCTGCCATGCGGCCGGGTCGGAGGAAGTTGCTCGAGGAGACACTGCCAGGTGTCCCGGTCGATGTGCCAATTCTGGAGTGCTCCCCGTCGCCGCTGGTAGTCGATCAGATCTGTGGCTGCCTCAAGCTCATCGGCAAGAGTTTGCAGGGCGGCCTTGAACTCTTTCGGGTCCTCGCGCGTGCGTGCCCAGCGGTGAAGGCGCGTTGCGCTGGATTGGGCCCGTTCGAGGCTCTGCCGGGTGCCAGGTATTCCGATGAGGCTGGCGGCGTTCTTGATGGAGCCGCCAGCGGCGATCTGGCACAGATGGATCGCGGCGGTTCGACGGAGGTGGATAGGGTTGATGCCGTCCAGGTGAGCGAAGTGACGCTCATACCAGTCGTCGTGGAGGAATTGGGCTATGTGCCGGGGCCCGAAGCGGGTTCTGCGGATCGGTACTGGAAGGGAGGGTGGCAGCGGGCGGTCACGCACGTAGGTCTGCAGGACGGGGACGATAGCCTGGCGGAGTCCTTCGGAGCAGTCTGGGGGGCTTCTCAGGAACTCACGTCTCCACCCGGCCCTTCCCGATGAGAGGAGATGCCGGAGGTGACCGCTGAGGGTATTGGCGGTATCGCAGCTGAGGAGCCGGTCGGCGGTGGCGAGCAAGGCCGCACACGGGACGGGGTCCAGTGGCGGGGTGTCGTAGACGTCGCGCGGGTGCATGCCGTGGCCGAGGCGCTGGCCGGTCAGTTGTCGTTGCTCCTCCTCCGTGTGCCGCTCGATCGCCTCGGCCAGGGCTTGTGTCGAAATGAGGTCACGAGCCCGCGGCCAGGATGCGCGGACGAGGTAGGTCATCAGGCGTAGGTCGGTGAAGTAGCCGGCGGGTGTGGTCTGCCTACCGGCGCTGGTAGCGACGTCTGGTTCCGAGAGGTGCAGGATGTCGAGGATCCGTTGCTGAAACTCGACCAGACCGTCGGGAATCGAGATCGTTGAGGCCTGAAGGCGGGGGTTGTCGAGCTTGGTGCCGCAGGTGGGCCGTCGCGCAGCGGGAGCGTCGCTGTCTCGCACAGCAACGCGGCATTGCGCCGGGTGGAGGCTGCGGTGGTGCCAATGCGGGAGGACGGGCAAGTAGGTATTGCCGGTGGCGCAGTCCAGGGCAGGGCGGCTGCAAGCGGGGCACAGATAGTCGAGGAACCGGCGGTGCGTGGTGCAGGCGAATACGAGCGGCAGCCGCCACGTCTTGCGCCATGCGCCTCCGAGTTCTCGCTGGATCTCCGTGTGGTCGCCGGCAAGGCACTGAGGGCAGTAGCGGGTCGCGTTGATGAAGACCCAGCGGCTCTGGCGGTTCCACGGATTCCACCGGCTGTGGTCCGGGACGGTTGAGGCCGGTGGGTAGCGTTCGGCGAGGGAGTTCAGGCAAAGGTCGGCGACCTCGCGTCGTGTGAGTCTGGCTGCGCGGGCAAAGGTGTCCCGCGCCTCGGGTGCCAGCTGCATGGTCAGGCTGAACGGCGCGGCTATGCGATGTTTCATGTTCATGGAGAGGCCGGTGAGGACGACCAGGCGGGCTGGTGAGACGCGCAGCCGGTATGCGAGCCGAAGAAGGAAGCCGGGTAAGGACTCATCGGGGAGGGGATCCAGGCTCCGGGGTAGGGGGCGACTGGTCATCTCAGACCGCCTGGAAGGCGGGCCAGTGAACGCTCCAGGCTGTGGGCGAGGGGGACGATGAGCCGGACAGGGATTCACCGGGTAGCGGATCCAGACTGCGTAGCGGGGCATGAAGATCCATGAGCTGTCCCGTCAGCTGGTCGCCGCGGAGCGGGCGCCCCGGTCATCGAAGACGGTGTTGCGGCCTCGGTTCTTCTTGGTGCTCTCCGACTTGGCTGGCTGTCCTGGCAGCTCGGGGAGTTCCCCGGCCTCGGGGTCCCGGTTGGGGATCTTGCTGAGATCGATGTCGACTTCGTCGAGCAGCTCTTGGGTGAGGCGTTCCTCGCCGGTGTCCATGGCCGCCATGCACGCCTCCTCGATGAGGCACCCGAGCAGGCCGACGATCCCGCCGGTACGGCGGAACAGGTATTCGGGCATGGTCCCGCCGGTAAGCATGTTCTCCTCGGCCCGGAACAGCCGCAGCTGAGCCTGGATGCCGCTGAGATGCACCAGCCACGCTTCGATGTCATCCGGCGTGTCATAGCGGAATGGGTCGAGGTTGACCAGCTTGAAGCGCCGCTCGGTCTGGGTCGCGGCGTCGTCGTTCGGGCTCCTGCCCTTGTCCCTGACGGGTGGGAACACCCACTCCCCGGTTCGCGGATCGTGGCGGCCCTCGCGGAGCAGCCCAGACTTGGGAATCCCGACCCCGACCAGGACCACCACGGTGATACTCATCAGGTCGCGGATGAAGTCCAGCACGTCCTGGTCGGCTTCGCGGTGCATCTTCAACCGGGTGATGTCGTCCAGGATGAGGACCTTCGTGGCGTGTTCCTTCAGCGCCCGACGCACCGTCCGGGTGAGCTCCCCCAGCCGCATGTTCTTGTAGTCCTCGCCGTAGAAGTCGAGGATCGCCTGACAGGTGCTGATCGGCTTGGCGGTCACAGGCGTCTGCACGTAGGCGACCGGCGCCACCAGGTCGCGAGTGCCCGCGACGGCATCGGGATTGAGATAGGCGTGCGCCTCCAGCCAGCTGTCCTCGAAGACGGCGGCGGTCTCGCAGACGGTCTCGGTCTTACCCTGGAAGCCGCCTCCGTTGATCATCAATCCGGGCCGGGTGCGTTCGGTGCCCTTGACCGCGTTGCACTGGATGCGCCTGCGCATCACGTCGGACACCCCGGCGCTCATGGGCGTTTCCTGGATGGGCAGGTTGGCATGGGTCGCCATCCGGTGCAGGTCGTGAATCCACCGCTGCCGCGGACTCATCTTGCTGTACTCGCCCAGGGTGATCTCCACCGCGGGCACGACCTCACGGCGGGTCAACCGCCACTGCGTCCAGCCCTCCAGCGTCGCCCGGTCGATCACCGGCGCTGCCGGGAACGGCGCGGGCGAGGAGACGTGAACGTCGTTCTTCACTCGGCCTCCTCGGTGCTGGCCACCGTGACCGAGGCGTTTTCGTCTTTGTCGGGGACCGCGAAGATGCTGCGACGACGAATCGCGTCCCCGAGCTGGGGCGGCGGGAGCGGCCGCTCGGGCACGGCCTGTTCACGGCGTCGCCGCCGCTCGCCGTCGATCGCCTGGACGGCTTCGGCTGCTCGATCCTTCCACCCCAGCGGCACCACCGCAGCGTCGTCCCGCACGGCCGCGGACGCAGCGGTTGCGGGGGAGGGACGGTCGGCCGCTGCGGCCTGGCCTTGAAGGACCTCGCGTGCGTGGTCTTTGCGCTTCTTCTTCGGCATCTGTGTGGGCCAGGCCTCCACGGGGATGTGGGCGCCGATCAGCTCAAACACGAGCATCACCGAAGGAAGGCACCTCACCCTCGGGCGGGAGCCCAGTCCAGCGCAGGGTGTGCCAGTCATGGGTAAGCGGGTCCTGGAAGAAGACGAACCGGCGGTCCCGGGGGTCGCGGCGGATCACCCATCTGCCCTTGTGGTTCTTCCCGCCCCGCGTCGACGGGCCGTCACGGTAGGGATCCAGGGCGGGGCCGTCATACCAGAGCCCCTTGATCTTCACCCCGCGCCGGCCGTGGATCATCACGTGATGGCAGGGCAGCAGCTCGTAGTACAGCTCCGGGGCGGGGATCTGCAACGCGAACCCGCCTTGGACCATCGCAGCGACGAACAGCGTGTTCGGGCTGTGCCCGACGCCCGGATCCCAGGCGGGGGCGAACTCGCCGAGCTCGCGGTTCTGCCAGATCTTCACGACCCAGGTGGCGATCAGGTGCTCCATCTCGGTGATGGTCAGCACGGCGTCGGCCTCGGGGTCCTCACCCCGGTCGGCGACATCCACGCCGCGGTAGCCGAGCAGGAACTCAAGCAGCAGACTCTGGATGCCAGCGAAGGCCCGCTCCACGGCCTGCTTGTCGGTTGGCCGCAGCACCCGTGCGGGCAGGACGTTCGCGCCGATCACGCGCTGCACGTCGATCAGGTGGTGGTTCTTGTAGACCGACCCGTGATCGGTGGTGACCGTCTCGGGGGCGAAAAA
>WNGA01003210.1_pt1 | contig 24577 bp, 27 predicted proteins | sample 5400061 | NCBI WGS metagenome assembly WNGA01 (sample SAMN13153366, study PRJNA577476) | soil metagenome | isolation source: 100 cm soil or saprolite under grassland replicate 2 | place: USA:California | collected 2016-06-15 | reverse complement strand
CCGCGGTGAAGCTGGAGGGCGGCGCGGCGGTGGTGGATCGAGTGGCGGCGATGACCCGCTTCGGCATCCCGGTCATGGGCCACCTCGGCATGACCCCGCAATCGGTCCATCAATACGGCGGGTACAAGGTTCAGGGCAAGGCCGCGGATCAGGCGGAGGTGTTGTTAAACGACGCGCGCGCGTTGGAAGCTGCCGGGGCCTTCGCGATTGTGCTGGAAGCCGTGCCGGCCAAGCTGGCCAAGACGATCACCCAGACGCTGGCGATCCCCACCATCGGGATCGGCGCGGGCTCGGCATGCGACGGCCAGGTGCTGGTCCTCTACGACCTGCTGGGCCTCTTCGATCAGTTCGCCCCCAAGTTCGTCAAGCCCTACGCGCACCTGAAAGCCGACGCGCTGCAAGCCCTCCGCCGCTACCGCGAAGAAGTCGAGCAGGGCAAGTTCCCGACCGACTCCGAAAGCTACCACTGACAGGCTGCTGAAAAAGCCTCCCAACTTTGTTCTCAGTCGCTCGAACCCCTCAACGTACTTCTTCAGTACGCCTCAGGGTCCTCGCTCCCTGCGGCCGCGTTGGCTAGCCTTTTTGAGCAGCCTGTTAGGCTGAGACGGCACGGGGACTGGCTCGCCTTCCGAGGCGTGCCTGTCCCCCTTCTTGCGTCCATTGTTGACACGGGAGAGGCTCCACGGTAGTATCTACCATGTAGATACGGAGGGGAGGACTGTATGAAAACCAGCGCTCAGAAGTGGGGGAACAGCGTGGCAGTCCGCGTGCCCAAAAGCATTGTCGAGAAGGCGGGTGTCCACCCCCGCGATTCATTCGACATCGACGTGGTACGAGGCAACATCGTCCTGAAACCCAGGCTGCGCCGCGACTTCCGGCTCGAGAGCCTCGTCAAGGGGATCACGAAGCGGAACATCCATGAGGCGGTCGAGTTTGGCCCGCCGGTCGGTCGCGAGCTGCTCTGATGGCGGGCCGGGCCTACGTTCCGGATCGAGGAGATGTCGTGTGGCTGGAGTTCGACCCACAAGCGGGCCACGAGCAGGCCGGCCATCGGCCCGCACTGGTGCTCTCACCATCCGCGTACAATCGCCGCAGCGGCTTGATGCTGTGTTGTCCGATTACCAGCAGGGTCAAAGGCTATCCCTTTGAGGTGGCGCTGGCCGTCAAGCGGGGACTCTCAGGAGTGGTCTTGGCCGATCAGGTGAAAAGCCTGGATTGGCGCGCGCGGCGCGCGAGGAAAAAGGATGCCGCTCCGCCGGAGGTCGTCCAGGAGACTTTGGGCAAACTGCACGCGTTGCTGTAGCCTGGCCCGCTTTCTCATAAACCCAAATCCCGTCATTGCGAGCGCAGCGAAGCAATCTCATTGTGAATGTTGTCCTGTCTCCGATGTAGGGGCGACCCTGTGTGGTCGCCCTTAGGTTCTCCATGGGCACCCCAACAGGATTCCCTCTCCCCCGGAGGGAGAGGGTGGGGGTGAGGGGGTCTGTCATTGCGAGCGCAGCGAAGCAATCTCGCTGAAATTTCTTGCCACGTTCTCAAAAAGCTTATAGGATTTGCCGTAACTGCAAAACTCATCAGTGGAGATAGGCTGACTGATCTACTCAATGATTAGACAGTCAGGAGGAATGATTGGGCCCAAAGGATGTGATCCGCTACCACCGTCACGACACCCCGTCGTATTTGATATTCGTGAATCATCAGCCCAACCTTGGGAGACATAAACAGCAATACATTCAGGCAGTACGATGTGAAGCCCGGAAGAGAATTGATACGCCTATCGCAGCGAACGACATCGAAGTTGAAATCATTTATTCCACTTCAATCAGTGAGGGTAGCCGGGCAGATGTGGACAACATTACCAAGCCAACGCTCGACGCATTAGTCGGGGTCGGATTTAACGATGATCGCCAGGTTCGATCGGTAACTTCAACGCTGTTCGATAAGAACAGGATTAGTGTTGTGGATGGCCGCGTGGAGTACATGGGTCAGCTCTTTTTTACCGAAGATAAACATATGGTTCTCATTTGTGTTTACTCCGATACTCGTCTCAATGAACTCGGAGGCGAAGAAGCGGTTCGCAAAAAGCGTCGCGAGGAATTTCTCAGTAAACACGAAAGCAATGAACAGATGGGAAAGAAAAAGTGGTGGCAACTTTGGAAGGACTTGATGACTGCCAAACAGTGGGATGTAGCCGCCCCCCGTTACACTCTGGCGGCTGATCCTCAGCGTTAGAGGGCAGAATGAGCAAGCGGTTTCTGCAGAACGTCGGACTTGATCACGATCTACTGTTCGAGTTCTTCCTGACGTTCGCCCGGTTCGAGTTTGCGTTGAAGGCTGCTGGCTTTGTTACTGGCGACCTTCAGAAGGCCAAGCCAGATTGGCCTCTCTTCGGTAGCTCCCTCGATCTCGCCAAGGTGCGCCAGGATCCTAGCTGTGCGGCAGCTGTCGATTACCTCGAGCTGCATCCGCCTTGGCGACAGGTGGTAACCCCTGACGGACTTGCCTGGGACTCGACAGTGGGCTTTACAACATTCGAACTGATGGATCAAGTCTTGGAGCTTGTTCGACGCGTCCGCAACAACCTCTTCCACGGTGGAAAGTTTAACGACGAGGTTCACAGTGGCCCAGGCCGCAACGAACTGCTCCTACGACATAGCCTCGCTGTTCTTCACCGGTGCCTGGAGTTATCTTCGCCTGTTGCGGCGAGCTATGACACGGCTACCCTCTAACTTCGCTCTGCAGCCGACGGGCGCAGCAAGCGCGGAATTGGATGCGCCCGCGGTTGAGCGTGGGCGTTAGACGTGAGGAATAACAAGAAATGGATCTCTGCATCACTCGCCAGCAGATAGGCTTACTGCTTACGATTGCTGGAACTGTCGCATTAGCCTTCTCGGTACGCACAAAAGGCCAGTATGAGGGCGAGCTCTCCAAGGTGGTCGAAAGGGCGAAGAAAGAGAACCCAGGATTATTTGTGGCAACGGAAACATATATTGTCCGGAGCCTGTTTTGGGGAGGTTTGATGTTGGTGGCTGTTGGGGCACTCCTGCAATGGTGAAGCCGCACGTTCGCGTAACACCTTCTTTGAAAAGGCCGCTTGCGCTCGCGCCCCTCAAACCGAACGTTAGGCAACAATTCGGAACAGCAATGATAGTGCTTACAGTACTAACAGGTGTGCTCATTGCAGCGGTTTTGTGTTATGCGGAGCCGAAGCATCCGGTTGAGATAAAGAAGGGGTTTCTGACGGGTAATTCATTTCGCGAGCTTAGCTATGCTGGAAAGCGTGGGTATGCGATGGGATTTCTTGACGGGGCATTTATGTCGCCTATATTTGACGCCCCTAAGAAAGAATTGCGCTGGATAGAAACATGTGTGGTTGGAATGACAGATGAGCAAGTCGTAGCGATTCTCGATAAGTTTCTAGCGAACAATCCAGCACGTTGGCATGAGCAAATGAATATTTTGGCTTGGGCCGCTATGAAAGAGGGTTGCCCAAGGTAGCTTTGCCTAACAATCGGCTGAAGGACGACGCGAAATACGCGCGCGCCTTAGCCTTGTCGCTATGCAGACGTAGGACATCCCTGCACTTGTAAGGGATAGAGAGGGGCAGCCATGAATGCACGACGTGGCTCTTACTACATAACTTATGAGGTCAGTTGGGCCACGAAGACCTGTCCACACTGCAAACAGAGGGGGGCAAGCGGACATGGGTGGTTGTTCAAAGAATCTCCACCAACGTCGCCAGCCCTGGACAAGCGGAAGCCCATTGGCGAAGTGTTCATTCACGAGGATGGAGAGGACTGCATGATTCTGGTGGAGTCGGAGAGGCCGAAATCGGGATAAGTGGGACAGATTTATTTTCTGGCCGACAGAATCCGGATTTAAGATCGAAATATAAATCTATCCCCTTTAATTTCCGATGCTGCACATCTCGCCGCACGTGACTATCCCGGATACAGAGATCGACATCCATGCGATGCGCGCGCAGGGCGCCGGCGGGCAAAACGTCAATAAAGTCTCGACGGCGGTTCATTTGCGCTTCGATATCACGGCGTCTTCGTTGCCTGAGTTGTACAAAGAACAGCTCTGCAAGCTGAAGGATCATCGCATTTCACGAGAGGGCGTGATTACCATCAAGGCCCAGCAGTATCGGAGCCAGGAGCAGAATAGAGAGGAGGCCCTCACTCGACTCCGAGCGCTCATTCAGAGCATCGCCATCCCGCGCAAGAAACGAAGAGCGACGAAGCCGACAAAAGGTTCGCAACTAAGACGGTTGGAGAGTAAGACGAAGCGAGGGCGACTGAAAGCGTTGAGAGGAACGCTCGATTAAGCTGTAGTCGGGCCGCCGGCGGAGTCGCTAGTCTTCTGAACAGCAAAGAGTTATACTCTTTCCGGTGAAGTTCGAATGGGACCCGCGGAAGGCGGTATCGGGCAACGAAGCGAGAGCGGGAGGACTATGAAGAAAACGTCGAGTCATAAGAAACCGAGGCGTGAGGAAATGCGCCGCGAGTACCACTTCGATTACCGCAGAGCGCGTCCGAACCGCTTTGCACGCCTGATAAAGGGGAGAGCGGTTGCGGTTGTATTGGACCCTGACGTTGCGTCGATTTTTCGATCATCGGAGTCTGTAAACACCATTCTGCGTTCGGTCATCACAGCCCTCCCGAAGGCTGGAAGAGCGCATGCAAAGTCCGGCTAACAGGACGCGTGGACAAGATTGATGTTAGACTTGAATTTTAGGGAGTGGTTTCTCGCTTACGATTGGGAGGTCTGGGACCGCCAACTTGAGCAAGATGTCGCGGCTGGTAAGCTCGATGCGCTCGCGGAAAAAGCTCTGCGCGATCACGCGGCAGGGAAATCCACGACGCTTTGAGTCACCATGCCTTGCCCGATTTCTGAGTCTGCGATGCGCATGCACAATCCACCTCACCCCGGGGAAATCATCAAGGCGCTTTGCCTGGAGCCGCTCGGTGTAACTGTCACACAGGCGGCCGAGGCGTTGGGCGTCAGCCGCAAGACCCTTTCCGCCATTCTGAATGGTCGCGCGGGGATCAGCCCCGAGATGGCAGTCCGCCTATCCATTGCGTTTAGCACCTCGGCGGAGAGCTGGCTCAATCAACAAACTCAGTATGACCTGTGGCACGCTGAGCAGCGCCGCAAACAGCTTCGGGTTGCAAAACTCGCGGTGTAATGAGACGCCATGCCCCCCACCCTCACCCTCCCCCTCGGTGGGGGGAGGGAATTGTAATGGTCGGGCCGCGGGCGGGGACGCGGAGCGTTGGGTGTATAGCCTTGTGGATCAGGTCATGCAATAAATGGGTGCCGCCTTGTGGGAAAGGAGATGCCTATGAACACCAAGCGTTGGGTATTCGCAAGCGTTGGGACTTTCGCGGTCATCTTCATCTTGGAAATGATTATCCATGGTGTCTTGCTCGAAGGCATCTACAAACAAACTGCCTCTGTCTGGCGTCCTGAAGCCGACATTCGGCGACTCATGTGGCTGATGTGGTTAGGCTATCTCATCTTTGCCCCCTTCTTTGCCTTGATTTACGTAAAGGGCTACGAAGAAGGTAAGGGTGGTGTGGGACAGGGGATCCGCTACGGCGTTTATATGGGAGTTGCGCTGTCCGCCATGCAGAGTTTAGGGTGGTATACCGTGTTACCTATTCCGGCAGTCCTGGCCTTCTACTGGTTTGTAGCGGGCATGGTGGAATCTGTGGCTGCAGGCATCACCGTCGGCGTTATTTACCGAAGATAGGAATCGGGTGGCCGAAGAATTGAGTTCAGGATCGCCGATCTCGGAGTTGTAGAACACTTCGAAGTATCCGGCCCGCGGATTGTTTCACTTTCCTATAGCGCTCTGCTAACTCGGGGACTGTGAGGAATGTTGTCAGCCCCATGTGCGGTACCTCCTCAACGGTCGAAACGTGTCCTTCTCGTTAAGACTGAACGACCTTGGTTTTGAGGAACTCGCCTATGGCCTTGACCGATGTGAGCTTCGCGTAATCTTCCCGGACGATCGTGACGTGAAAATGGTCCTCGAGTCTGAGGAAAAACTCCAGTAAATTTAGGCTATCCATTGACAGATCACTGACAAAGTTAGAATCTTCGGTTGCATGCTCCTTCAACCAGGTGATGTCGTAGCTCCCTGCGCCTAACAATTCCCAGAGGACTCGCCAGACTTCCGTCGTCTGAATCTGGCTTGCTAACATTTCGCCTTTCTCACTCTCGCTTCCTGGCATTTGACCCTTCTTTTCAGCCCCCTCCCGGAGACTCTTTTCTGTCATTCGTCGGTCTGGCATGAGGCCAGAAAGTTGTGAGACACCTTTGGCCGGATGAACCGAACGTGTGTGCCATTGTTAGCCCGGCGGATGGATTCCTACGACGAATGACACATTCGTGCCACCGAAACCGAACGAATTCAGAAGAGTGAGGTTATGGCTATGTTCCAGACACCCAGCGGGTATCCACGCCTCGGGCAGGCATGGGTCTGGCACGTAATTCAAAGTCGGAAGAATAACCCGCTCCCGCATTCCTTCGACTGCGAGGATCAACGACAGGATGGAGGATGCACCCAAGGAATGGCCTAATTGAGACTTATTCGCGACGATGGGTATGTTCATCAGGCGATGACCAAACACTTGATACAGGGCCTGCAATTCCGCCTCATCGCCAACAGTCGTGGAGGTCGCATGGGCGTTTATGCACCCAATATCCTCCGGACTGCACTGCGCTAGCTCCATGGCAGTACGCATGCAGAAGGCGATATTGTCCGTCGATGTTTGAGTCAAATGGTCGCCATCTGAATTCATGTAACCCCCTCGGATGCTGCCTTTCATCGGCCAGCCCATAGCGGTGGCATACTCGGCGTTGCAGATCAACACCGCTCCGACACCCTCAGCGAGGAGAAACCCTCGCCGGTCTTTGGAGAAAGGCCGACTAGCTGCTACGGGCATGTCATAGGCTCGGTCGGTAGGATCATCCCGCGTGTACAGGGTGTTCAACCATGTAAATCCCGCAACGCAGATTGGCAGGATTGGAAACTCGAATCCGGCAATCAACGCACAGTCGATCAAGCCTGTCCTGATGAGATGAGCGCCGAGGAACACGGCATGGCCACTCGAAGCGCAAGCCCCGCTCACACTAAAGGAAGGCCCCTTCATGCCAAACTCTTTCGCCGCGACCGAGAGGGGGATATTGTGACATTGGTTCAGCATGAAGTAGACATAGGGTTTCCCAGTTTTCGCGACCCAATCATGAGAAATTTGCGAGGTGAATGCAGTCCCCCCCAAGATGGCAATTCTCTGCGGGTTATGGTCTGAGATATTAAAACGAATTCGCTCCAAGATCCTCTTACAGACCGTCTTGACGGCGTGATACGCTGGCTCGGAGGACTTTTTATAGAGGGAGTCCGAACCTGCTAATACTTCGTAGGAGACTGGTAGTTGACCACCATAGGCAACCGACGATACACCGCGTAGAGGTTCGTTCGAGGGATCATAGCGATCGATAGCAGTGATTCCGCTTCGGTTATTGATTAATTCCTTCCACGTGCTGTCAAAGGTCAGGCCAAGGGGCGTCATGCAATCGTAATCTACGATAACAACGTCGTCGTTTCTCATAAGTGAGGCGCCAAGGCTTCCCAACTAAGCTGAGCACCTTCTCGCCCTTAAAGGATCACGTTTCATAACTGGATACAGAAAAGATTGTCAAGAAAATTTTTTACCTGCCGGGTATTCGGTAGTAGTCTTGGTTGGGCCGCCGGCGGGGACGCGTTGCAACAAGATAAAGCCGACGACGAAGAAGAATCCCACTGTGACAATCGCGGCCCGCTGGTTGCCCAGCAGCATCGCGGACACCATGCCGAAGACAAACGGGCCGAGGATCGCCCCGGTCTTACCCACCAGCGCGTAGAAGCCGAAGAACTCCGCCTCACGTTCTGGCGGGATGAGGAGAGCCATGAAGGTGCGGCTGGCGGCCTGGATGGCGCCGAGGCCGGTCCCGGCCAGGACTGCGACGATCCAGAAATGCCATTTCGTCTCCACGAAGTACGCAAGCACCGTCACCGCTGTCCACTGGATGAGCATGACGGCAATGACGAACTTCGGCCCGCGGCTGTCCGTCGGTTTTGCCCACGCCGCCGATCCCGCCAGGGCTGTGACCTGGATCACCATGAACAGCGCGATGATCTCGGTCATGGCAAAGCCCAGCGTTTTTGCGGCGAATACCCCCGCGAAGGCGATGACGGTGTTGACGCCGTCTTCAAAGACAAGGTACGCCAGAAGGAACCGCCGCATCGCCGTCCGCGCGGGTTGCGTCACGATCTCGCGCAGTGTGGCCAGGGTTTGATGCAGGCCTCGCGAGACGGCCTCGCGGAGCGGCATGGGGTGCTGTGAGTCGGCGGGCAAGATGACAAAGGCGGGGATCGAAAACAGGCCGAACAGCATAGCGGCGGAGAGGAAACAGCCCCAGTAGGCCTGACTGGCGGCGAAGGGCCAGGCGGCCAGGAAGGCGGCCACCGAGCCGGCGTAGCCGACCGCGAAGCCCGCTGCGGACACCCAGCCGAGCTGATCGGGTGGCGCGATGCGGGGCAGGTACGAGTTGTAATAGACGAAGGCCGCCTCGAACGCGACGATGCCGACAACGGCGAGCGCAAATCCCCAGAGGACCATGCCCGGCCCCACAGTGGCGAGCAGCGCGGTCGCGGCCACCGAGACCAGCGTGAACCATACAAGAAACGGCTTGCGGACCCCGGCATGATCGGCAATACCTCCGAGGAAGGGCGAGGTCAGGGCGACGAGGCCCATCGAGACGGAGACGGCAAGCCCCCACCAGAAATCCCCACGGCCCTGTTCGTTGCCGACGACCGTGTTGGCGTAATAGGCGGGGAAGACGGTCGCGTAGACGATGGCGGAAAAGGCGGAGTTGGCGAAATCGTAGAGCGTCCACGCAACGATCGTACGGCGCGGTGATCCCGTCACGGGGCGGAGAATACCACAGGGCCGGGTGGTTGGTCATTGCTTTGTGGCAGCCATCTTGCTTGCTGAAAAATATGCTGAGTGAGACACCAATATGGGCTTGACACCTTGAAGGCCTTCTGTTAGGAAGGCGACGCCATCCTTAGCGGGCAGGGCATGGACCTGCAAGTTGAAGGCGCAATCGGTCCCTCTCCGGCAGAGAGCAGGGGTAAGCCGGTTGCGCTTTTTTCATGTCTCGGGAACGGCGGCAGAATAGACAGCCCACACAACCATCAGGAGGGAGCGCAATGGCAAAAGCGATGACCAAATCACAGGTTACCGGACATCTCGCCGACAAGGTCGGCATCACCAAGAGGGCGGCGACCGACCTGCTCGAGAAGCTGGCCGCCCTTGCCTACAAGGAAGCCAAGAACACCTTCACCTTGCCCGGCCTGGGCAAGCTGGTCTTGGTGAACCGGAAGGCGCGGATGGGCCGCAATCCGCAAACCGGCGAGCCTCTCAAGATCCCGGCCAAGCGGGTCGTGAAGTTCCGGGTGGCGAAAGCCTGCAAGGTCGCAGTTCTCGGAAAATAGGCGCGCTGGCTTGCGTCGAGCACGTCGGGCGATAAGGGAGTCCGGATGAGCTGAATGGGTCTGACCGGCGAAGGGAGAACGTGGTGCGAAGTGTTCTTTTGCCTTTTGTAGGAACGACGATTATGGTATCGTTGTCACCGCCACGGTTCTCCTGCCGGCGGCCTTGTCGAACACCGGGGGACGCATGCCCGACAGCAGTAATAACGAGACCATCCGCTTTCTCTACACCTTCGAATTCCCGGACAGCACGGAGAAGGAATTTGAAGTCAAGCTGAACGCCAAGACACTGGAGTTGGCCACCAAGAAAGACCTGCCCAAGCCCGCCTGGACAAAGCTGAAATACAAACAGTGCGAACAGTGCCCGCTCGGCGACGAGCACGAGTATTGCCCGGTGGCGGTGAACCTCTCGGCGCTGGTGGAGTCCTTCAAAGACTCCGTCTCCTATGAGAGTACGAACGTCCGCGTCCAGACGAACGAGCGGATTTACGAAAAGGCGACGACGTTGCAGAAAGGCCTCAGCTCGATCATCGGGATGTATATGGTGACGAGCGCCTGCCCGGTGATGGACAAGCTACGCCCGATGGTGCGGTTCCATCTGCCGTTCGGCTCGATGGAAGAGACCGTGTACCGGGCCGTGTCGATGTATTTGACGGCGCAATATCTCCTGATGCGGAAGGGGAAGACGCCGGATTGGGACTTGAAGAAGCTGGTCGAGATTTACAAGGCCGTCACGCATGTGAACCGAGGCATCTCCAATCGGCTGTCCAGCGCCTCGGAAGAGGATGCCAACATGAATGCGGTGGTGATCCTCTCCGCATACGCCGAGATGGTTCCGTTTTCGATTGAGCACCGGCTTGCGGAACTCGAGTACATCTTCAGCGAATACACCAAGTTCGAGTAGCGCGTCTGCGCCTCGAGGTGGTCGAGGAGGAGGCCATCCATGCAGACGGATTTGAGCCGCCGTTCCTACAGACACTTGCCCATCCTGATCCTCCTGATGACCCTGGTGATCCTGCTCATCGGGGCTGTCGCCCTTCACTATGTCGAGAACCGCCTGGTGGCGACCACGGGCGAAAGCCTGGCGCTGGCCGCTGGCGACATTGCGGACATGCTCGACCGGTTGCTGTTCGAACGATACAGCGACATCCCCATGATGTGTCGTGCTCGAGCGTTCCAGGGGCGCGACACCGCCGCCATGACCGAGTACCTAGATTGGATGCGCAAGAACTATCAGGTCTATCGTTGGCTTGCGGTCGTCAATGCTGACGGCCGGATCATCGCCGCGACCAATCCCGCAAGTGTGGGCAAGGACATGAGCCGGACCCATTTGTTCCGGGTTGTCCGCGAGCAGGGCGGCGTCCACATCCAGGATGTGGAGGTGTCCGAGGATGCCGGTGGGATTCCGGTCATCGGATTCGCCGGTCCGATCCTGGATCCTCAAGGGAAATTCCGCGGGACCGTCCTTTCCCAGGTCACTCTGTCCAGCGTGGAAGATGTTGCCTCGGCGGCGATCCACACCTTTCAGGTGCAGCGCGGATCGACGGGGAAGATCGAGTATCAGATCATGAACCGGGACGGGGACCTGCTCGTGGACTCGATGCTGCACCATGAGATGCAGGCAAATCTCAAGCTGATGGCCCTGCCTTCGGCGCTGCTGAGCGCGTCGGCGCTGCCGGGGTATATCGAGGAGCAGCACCTGCGCCGGAAGGTACCGGTCGTCACCGGCTACTCGGGGACCGAGGGATACGGCGACTTTACCGGGTTGCACTGGGGAGTCCTCGTGCGTATGGACCGAAACGACATCCTCGCCCCCATCCGAACGGTCCTGCAGAATCTGGCCCTGGCAGGGGCGTTGATTGTGCTCCCGCTGCTGGGCTTTCTCCTGTGGACGTCGGGACGACTCCAGGCTGAGTATCTGCGCGCCCGGGAGGAAAGTGCTCGCGCCATGGCCGCTGAGGCCACCCTGCGGTTGCGCGACCGTGCGATCGCCGAAACCAGCAACGGCATCCTGATCACCGACCCGCACCAACGCGACAACCCCATCATCTACGTCAACCCGGCGTTTGAGCGCATCACTGGGTATCGCATGGACGAGGTGCTCGGGCGCAACTGCCGGTTTCTTCAAGGGTCCGATACCGATCCGGCGACAATCGCCGTCATGCGGCAGGCCATCGCGGAGCAGCGGGATTGCCAGGTGATCATTCGGAATTACCGCAAGGACGGCACAACGTTTTGGAACGAGTTGACGATCTCCCCCGTCCACGACGGTAGTGGACAGGTGACACATTTCGTCGGGGTGCTTGCCGACATTACGGCACGGAAGGGCGCCGAGGACGCGATCGAACGACTCAGCCGTCAAAACGAATTGATCCTGAACGCGGCGGGTGAAGGGATCTTTGGGCTGGACCTGCAGGGCAAGACCACGTTTGTGAACCCGGCTGCGGCGAGGATGGTTGGGTGGTCTGTTGCGGAGCTCATTGGCCGGCCCATGCATCTGATCACGCACCACACGAAGCCGGATGGGATCCCCTATCCCGAGGAAGAGTGTCCAATCCAGACCGCCTTCAAGAAGGACGGCGTGGTCCGTCGAGTGGCTGACGAAGTGTTTTGGCGGCGGGATGGGACCAGCTTTCCTGTGGAGTATGTCAGCACGCCAATTCGGGAACGTGGCGAAGTCGTCGGCGCGGTCGTCGTGTTCATCGACACGACAGTGCGCAAAGAGGAGGAAGAGCGGCGGATGCAGGTGGAGAAATTGGCCGCTCTGGGCCAGGTGGCCGCCGGCGTGGCCCACGAAATCAACAACCCGTTGGCTGGCATCAAGAACACGTTCCTCTTGCTGAAAGATACGATTGCCCCCGGCCATCCGTATTCCCAATACGTGAGCATGATCGATCGGGAGATCCAACGGATCAGCGACATCGTGGGTCAAATGTACCAACTGTATCGGCCCGATCCGGCGGAACCCCGTCCCATCGATCTCGAGGCGGTCCTCCGGGATGTCTCGCAGATCATGGCAGGCTTGTTGCGGCAGCACCGGTTGACGCTGAGAACCGAGGTGGCTCCCGATCTGCCTCAGGTTCGGCTGCCGCAACGCGATCTGATCCAAGTCCTGTGCAACCTCATCCGGAACGCCATCGAGGCATCCCGGCCGGCCGGTGAAATCCGTCTCTCGGTCATGCATGACGAGGAAATCGTGTCGATCGCTGTGGCGGATCACGGCCACGGCATTCCGGCGGAGGTCTTACCGCACATCTTCGACCCGTTCTTTACCACCAAGATGGGAAGCACCCAGGGAGGCATGGGCCTTGGCCTCTCGGTTTCTCGAAGCCTCGTCCAGGCGATGGGGGGACGGATCGAAGTGCAGACCGCTGTTGGCCGCGGCGCGACCTTCACGGTGGTCCTGCCTTGCCATGCGGCGATAGTCTCCCCGAGCGTCCGATCTGAAAGGGAGCAGCCTCATCATGTCTGACATGGCGCGGATCCTGATCGCCGATGATGAAGAGACGTTCCTGCAGTCGATGGGCGCCCTCCTGCGCCGGGAAGGGTATGCCTGTGATTGCGTGCGGGACGCCCGGGAGGCGGCCGCCGCCCTGGAGCAGGCCGCGTACGATCTCCTGATCACCGATATCTACATGCCGGGGAATGCGGAGTTGGAATTCCTCCGAGAGCTGCAGAGCCGCGGCTTCATTATTCCCGTGATCGTGGTGACCGGCTACCCGTCCGTGCCCACCGCCGTGGAGTCGCTGCGTCTGTCTGTCGTGGATTATCTCATCAAGCCGGTGGATTTCCCCGTGGTCCTGCATTGCGTCAGCCGCGCCATCGATAAAGGGCGGGTGCTCCGCTCGCTGCACGGGACCCAGGAGCAGATGCGCGAATGGGTCAAGACGATGGAGGATCTGGAGCGGTCGCTGAACGTGTCTGGCACCAAAGGGGGAGAGACCAAGCTGGCCTGGGCCATCGATAATTATCTCGATCAAATGGTGGGGCACATCACGCAGATCGCGGCGAGCCTCAAGATAACGATCGATACCCTGCGGAAGGATTATTCTGGTCAGACGACGGATGTATGCGCCCTCGTCCGGTGCCCCCGGTTGGAGGCGTATGAAACAGCCCTGCGCGGGACGATCGAGGTCCTCAGGAAGACCAAGAACGCGTTCAAGTCAAAAGAGCTGGCCGCGCTACGGGAGAGGCTGGAGGAGTTCCTGAGGAAAGACCACCGTTAGCAGAATCGGGCCCGGGACCAGCGCCTTCGGTGTGGGCGGGGCGGCGGTGGGCGCTTACGGATAGTGGGCTTCGCGGGCCCCTACGGGTATCGGGCTTCAATGGTGCTCCGCAAGCCCCCGCGGGCGGAGAACTCGCCGATGACCCGGGCGTGGACCGGCCGGCAGGCGGCCACAAGGTCTCTCAGAATTCGGTTCACGGCATTCTCGTAGAAGATGCCGATGTTGCGGTAGGCGTGGATATACAGTTTCAGGGACTTCAACTCCATGCACAGCTTGTCCGGCACATAGATGATGCGGATCGTGCCGAAGTCGGGGAGCCCGGTCTTGGGGCAGATGGCCGTGTATTCCGGCACCTCGATGGTGACCTCGTAGCCCTTGAACTGGTTTGGCCAGGTCTCGATGGCCGGCAGCTTGGCGTCAAGCCCGCTACTGGCATGCGCCTCTGTGTACCCATCCCTCGTCTTTTTCATACTTTGGTCATCCACTCGGTGTGGCCCAGTTTCTCCAGCTCGAAGTACATGACCACCCAGGGGCACATCATCTCGGGAAAGACCTCGCAGTAGCCCCCCTTGCGCACGCCGCCGCACGGGCCGTAGCTCATGAACTTGGGACATTCGGCCTTCTCGCCCGCGCCCGGGATCGGCGGGCGGTTGTGGATGCCTCCCGGAGCGCCGACGGGCAGCGGCTCCGGCTGGATCAGGGGAGTGGGCTTGTGGGATTCGTCCGCCATCAATGCACGTCCATGAAGCCGGCGATCTCGGTGAGCCGGAGCCTGGCCACCGCGATCTCGGGGGCGTACACCACCTCATCTGCCGCCCAGATGGTCGTCCCCCGGCTCTTGTTGGTGATGCCCATGATGTTCCGCAAGACCTGGTGAATGTTGTCGTTGATGCGAACGACGTTAGCCTTGATGGGCGCCGTCAGTTTGCCGTCCTTGATCATGTAGGAGTCACCCACGACCGTTGCGGTGAAATCGCCGGTGCGCAGGCCGTTAATGGGATAGGTATACCATATCCGGCCGATGTACACACCGTTTTGAACCTGCCGCAGGAGGTCCTCGCGGGTTTTCTTCTTCCGCCCTTCGATGAAGACGTTGGTAGGCGCGACCGAGGGCGCCATGTCGAACCGGCGTCCCCCGCCCCCGAAGCGGAAGCCATTGCGCGGCACCAGGGCGCTGGGGCAGTCCTCCGGGGGGACGCCGAGCTTCTCCTTCGCGGCCGGGTCGCGCAACATCCGCTCCGTCTCGTAGAAGCTCGACAGGAGCCCGATGAGATTCCCGTCTTTGATGAGGTCGGTCCGCCCGGTCGGGAGGCCTTCGCAGGTGATGCCTTTGCTGCCCATGTGACCCGTGAGCGCCCCGTGGTCATAGATGGTGAGGTCGTCATGCGCGACCTGCCGGCCGAGCTGTCCGTGGAAGGCCGAGCTGCAGTCATAGAAGCTGGCGACTGTGAGACTCGGCAGGATCAGATTACACATCAGCTCGGTCACCGGTTGGGGACCCAGGATGACCGCATACTCCCCGTCCTTGATGCGGACCCCGCCGACGGCGGACAGGGCATTGCGCGCGGCTTCGGCACCAGCGTCTCCCCGCATTGCGCTCAGGCGAGTGTGGCATCCGTACCCGGTCCCTTTGGCGCCTTCCCGTTCGACCATAGCGGTGACGAACGAGGCGATCAGGGTCGATTCGTCGGTTTGCACTTTGGGGAGGCGGGTCGAGCCAATGGCCATCCGTTCCAGCAGGATGGTGACGTCGCCTCCGACGATGAATCCCAGCTCGCGTAGCTTGGGCCCTGTCTTGGCCTGCGCCCGAAGCGAACCGGCCTTGGCGAATTCGTCCAGCGCGCGGGTGAGGACCCGCCATCCGGCATGCACCAGCTCGGCGTCCTTCAAATCCATGGCGTTCGGGTCGTGGTATTTGGTCAGCGTCCGACGTTCAGGGGACGGACGTGGCAGGGTCGTGAAGTCGGGGTCATGGACCGCGCCCCGTCTGGCCTTCTCCAGGGCCGCCTTGACGCCGTTGAGCGAGAGGTCTCCGGCTTCGCTGCCGAGCCCGATGCGCGGGCCCTGGGGATTCTGGAAGACGGCCCGCACGCCAAGTCCGTGGGCGGAGGTGGACTTCGGTTCCTCGACGCCGTTGCACGGAATGTGCGAGGTGTAGTTGACGCGCGCAGTCAAGCCGTCATTGCTGGCCACGAACACCTCCGCTTCCTGGACGTCCTTCTGGCGGCGCAGGTAGCGCAGCCCTTCCTCGGCAGTGCGCTTCAGTGTGGCCAAGCTGACCATGTGTGGTGACGCTACGCGGGCCCGGTCAGGTGCGCGCGGCTGCGGAGCGTCGGCCCGCCGTTCCCGAGCCGCCGGCCTTGCATCGGCTGGCCTTTTCCGCAATTGGAGATGGGGAAGAGCCGGAAGTCCCGGCCCACGGCGTCCACCTTCATCAGGAAGGTCTTGGTGTCCGCCATGATGCCACCGCCCCGGTACAGTTGCCCGATCTGGCCGTTGCGGATCTCGTACACCTTCTGGGCAGAGATCCGGAAATTTTCCCGTGATTCCGCGATGGAGGGAATCCGGTGCCCCACGACGTAGTAGCCTTTGTCGACCTCGCGGATGATGTCCTCGGGGGCGCACGCGCCGCCTGCGAACACGGTGGTGGACATGCGGACCAGCGGCACGAGATGGGCTTCCGTGGCCATGCAGGACCCGTTCGGGGGCACGTTGAGAATGGCCGCCGTCTGGCGGTTGTTCATGAAGCCCTTGAAGATCCCCTTCTCGATGTGCACGACTTTCCGGCCGGGCGTCCCTTCGTGGTCGTATTTGTAGTGGCCGAAGCCCGGCAGTGACGGGTCCGAGTAGGCGGTGACGAGCGCAGACGCCACAGCCTTGCCGACCATGGTGTCGTTGAGCGCGCGCAGCAGCCAGCTTCGGCCCGCGTAGGCGGTCTCCATCTTCAGCGCGCGATCCAGTTCGGTGGGATGGCCGATGATCTCGTGAGCGAGGAGCGCGTTGAAGTGGGGATCGGTGACCACCGCGACGTCTTTGTCCGAGCTGCGGAGCGGCGGCGCATGGGCCAGCTTGACGGCGTCGCGCGCCAGATTGGTGGAGAAAGTGAGGAGATCGAGGTTCCGGATGTATTCCTCGACGATGCCTTCGGTGATGACCTCCCACCCGCGCTGATGGCCGACGGTGTCGGACAGCTCCTGGTCACCGGTCTCACTCACGGCGACGACGTGTACGGACCCTTTGGTCAGGGCGAAGGACTGGTCGATGCACGCGCCCTCGGAACTTGCGAAGAGCTCGCGCGTCACCAGCGTCACGGCGCTGACGGCATTGTATTTGAGCTGCTCGTCCACATCCTGGACCGCGCGTGAGACCTCCGTGACGTAGCGGACCATGTCATCAAGGCAGACCTGCCGGGGGTCGATGGCGTATTCGGCCTTGACCGTGTCGTGTTGCACCTCGACCGGGGCTAGACGCGTGTCGGACAGGGCTTCACCGAGATCTTTGTATTTGTCTCGGATCCGGGCTTTTTCGCGGGCGTTGGCGACGGCGCGCGCGTACGCGCGCTTCAGGCCACTCGCCAGGGTTTGGGCCAGTCGAGGCAGATCGGCCTTGCCCAGCATTTGGCCGAAGTACCCCGGGGCGATGGTGCTGTCTCCGGCCAGCACCCGGATGCCGCAGGCGATGTGGCTGTCTTCGAAGGCATATTTGGACGTCCCATTCTCCGATCCCGCGTGCTTCTCTTCGGTCACCTCGATCCGCAGGTCCGCATACCGACACAGCTTGTACGTATCCGGTGCCTCGGCGGCCAGTTCGGCAGCGGAGTTTTTGATGGCTTCCACCAAGTCGGTGGTGATGGCTTTCGAGACGGTCGACATCAGAAGCACAGACTCGTCGTTAGTACGATCTGCTCCGTGTGATTAGGGTATATCACTGAGCTTATTGAGCGTAAATTATAGAGAACCCGCCGCCGCTGTCGCAAGAGAAACCGGGGTTTTTTACGTGTTTGGACAAAAGAAGTGGGTGGCCGGAAGATTTCTTCCGTTTTTTCTTGCACTTGCATCAATAGGACCAAAGACCTACCGCCAGGGCCAGGATTAGGTCTTCGTAGGGAGAGGCTAGGTCTTCTTTGGGGTTGCAACGACGCCACCGTTGTCATATTGTCGGAGGCTACGGAAGTGGCCAAGTCAACGCTTGGCAACGGATTTTCGCATTGACATCAATCGGAGGGGTTTGCTAAGCTTCGCTTGTTCATCTTGTCCCTGGTCGGGACAGCTTAATGCCTTGTAAGTCAAAGGAAATTTCCCTGCACACTGGTCAAACGCGGTTCGGGATCGGAACGAACTGAAGGAGGGTAGTTAGATGAGTCTGGATTACGTCAAATTTTCCCCTGGGTTCGATAAATTCATGCCGAAGGAATATCGCGATATGGTGGAGCACGGTCCTTTCGGCAAGAAGGTGACCGTCTCGCAGATGGGCTCGTTCAAGGAGATTCTTGAGGAGCATCCCATGTGCGCCGGGTGCGCGATGACCCTGTTCATTCGGCTGGCCATGATCTCCTTCCCGAATCCGGAGGACACCATTACGGTGGGGACGGCCGGTTGCGGGCGCTTGGCCATCTCCCAGGCGGCCATCCCCTTCGTGTATGGGAACTACGGGGACCAGAGTGCCGTTGCCAGCGGGCTCAGTCGGGGACTGCGATTGCGGTTCGGTGATAAGCCCAAGGACGTGGTGGTCATGGCCGGCGATGGCGGCATGGCCGATATTGGCTTCAGCATGACGCTCCATTCCTGGTTCCGGAAGGAGCGGTTCACGACGATCATGCTGGACAATGAAGTGTACGGAAACACCGGCGGCCAGGAGAGCGGCATGACCAACAAGGGGCAGGTTCTGAAGATGGCGCCGCTGGGCAAGAAGTTTGAAAAGATGGACATGGTCGGCATGGCCAAGCTTGCCGGCTGTGCCTATGTCGCGACGGTCGTCCCCAACAACCCGAGGCGGGTCGAGAGCGTCATCAAAAAGGCCGTCCTGGTCGCGCGCGAGATCGGCCCGACCTACATCCAGGCTTACACGTCCTGCAACATCGAGTACTCCATCCCAACCGATAAGGTGATGGAAGACGCGAAGAGCGTTGAGAACGACCGGTACCAGTTCTCCGAGCACCTCACCGAGGAAGCCAAGCACTACCTGGCGACGCGCTACGGGTATAAGGAGTATCTGCCGAAGCCGGCAACGGCGGCGGCCCTTCCGGAGGCCTAATTGCAAGTCCCTTCTTGTGGGGGGAGAGATTAGGGAGGAAGACAGATGGCAAAGCGCTTTAACATTCGTATGGCGGGCGTCGGCGGCCAGGGGGTTGTGACCGGCTCGCACATCCTCAGCACCGCGGTCATCAGAGCCGGCGGTGAGAGCACGATCGTCCCGTTCTACGGGTCCGAGAAGCGGATGGCTCCGGTTGAGAGTTATGTGCGGGTCTCTGATGAACCGATCTATGAGATCGGCGAGATCACGTTTCCCCACATCTGCATCATCTTTCACCCGCAGGTGATCACGCACGGCAAGTCGTACACGATGCCCTTCTACTTCGGACTGAAGCAGAACGGCGTTCTTTTGATCAACCACGACGGCCCAATGAAGTTGCCGCCGCAAGAGACGAATGAGCTCAAAGAGCGTAACGCCAAGCTCTACTATATTCCGGCGACGCAGCTTTCGTTGAAAGTGGCGGGCCTCGATCTGGCCACGAACATGGCGCTGATGGGCGCGATCGGCGCGATCACCCGGCTGACCACCCTCGAAGCGCTCGGCGAAGCGGTGAAGGATCGGTTCCTGGGGAAAGGCTTCGTCGTGTCCGGCGGGACCGCGGCGCTCGACAGCGTGGTGGAAAGAAAGTTCAAACAAAAACAGGAACTGATAGAGAAGAATATTGCCGTGATCAAGGCTGGTTGGGACTACGCTGAGGAACACGGCTGGGGCGTTGAAGAGAGAGCTGAGGCGAAGAAGGTCGACGATCTGGCCGCCGCCGAGGCTGCCTCCCGCTGATCCCAAGAAGAGGAGACCTGCATGTATCTTGTTGCCGATATCAACGTTGATATCTGCGCCGCGACGAGCTGTAAGCTCTGTACCCAGTACTGTCCGGAGGCCAACACGATTCTCTATAGCGACAATTTGGGCAAGGACAAGGGGCTCAAGTACGGCTCGGCGTACGTGGCGGTGGACCGCTGCAAGGGTTGCGCGCAGTGCGTGTGGGTCTGCGACAACATGGCCAAACACCATGCGATCACGATGACGATGATCGACCAACTTCCCAAGGCGGCCATCACCGATCGCATCACCTACCTTGACAGCGGTGGGACCAAGGCGATAGCCGCTCCGGTCGAAGTGGCGTAGGGAGGGCGTATGCTCTTGCAAGGCCTCCCCGCGGAGAAAGAACGTATCATTGTGCCTGGACCGGCCGGCTTCATGCCGCCGTCCGCTGCCCAGCTCGGTGTGGAATTGCCTCCCTCGGGGGTCGGCATCGCTTACGGGCATCACACTCCGGAGGACATCGCGATCGCAGAGATCGCCCGGCAGATGCTCACCAAGCCGAACGCCACGATCTTTCCCGGTCCCATGGTCCTGTGGGCGTGGAACGAGCATGCGGTCGAAAAGGCGATGGCGGTGCTGGAAATCGCGGCCCAGATTCCCAACGTTCTGATCATTCCGATGCCGGACTACCGGCCGAAGTACCCGAAGGTCGATCCGGAGGAGGTCATCAATCCGAACCATCCGAACCTGACGATCTGGGGCAACAAGATCGAGGCGTGTATTTTCGTCGGCGTGCATTGTCACTATGCCAACCTCACCCTGAAGATGATCCGCGCGGGAACCAACTGCTGCACCGCGGCGCTCTGCGCCGAGCAGGGCCATGAAGACGCGATGCTCAGCGTCCACGACATGGACGCCGCCAAGCTCAGGAGAGTGGCCCAGATCTTCAAACGGGTGCGGGAAGAAATGAAAATTCCACTTCCGGCCGACGGCAGGACCGTCCGCTATACCGGCCTCCAGAGCCGCGTGAATGAGGGCGAGACTCACGTGAATCCACTTTCGTTCAAGCTGGCGGCTCCTCCCCCTGCCGGTGTTCGCATGCCTCCGGAAGGGCAGAAACCCCATTGATCGCCGATGACTTAGATCGCCGATGACTTATTCCTAGATCGAGGAGACCCACGATGAGCAACCCTCTCGAACCCGAAGTTAAGACGAACCCGCAAGGGGATCCGATAACTTCCGTCGAACCCGAACAAAAGACCAATCCGCAGGGTGATCCGATCACCTCGGCTGCTCCCATCAAGGTCGGCGGCGGGACGAAGGATCCGCACGAGGGGGCGAAGAAGCAGCGGATCGTGACGCCTGAGTACATGTTCTTCGAGGCGCCCCGGAAGCGGGAATTCATCACTGGGAGCGAGGCGGCGAAGGAGGCGGTGCGGCGGTCCAGCGTGGATTTCTCAGTCGCCTATCCGATCACCCCCCAAAGCGAAACGATGCAGTTGATCGGTGTCCTGTACGGAGAGGGGTACGTCAAGGAATACTATCGTGGTGAAGAAGAATACGGCGTCATGTCGGCCATCGCCGGAGGTTCCAGGGCCGGGGTCCGGTGCTTTACCGCAACGGCCGGCCCGGGCACGCTCCGCGGTATCGAGCCGATCGCCTCCTGGCCCGGCCACCGGCTTCCGGCCGTGGCCATGTTCACCTGCCGGGTAGTCAACGCGCCCCTGGCGATCCAGCCCGACAATATCGAGATTTCGTACCTCTTGAACTGCGGCATGATCGTCTTCCATGCCGAAAACCAGCAGGACCTGTTCGACTTCATCATGAAGGGGTTCATCATCGGCGAGAAGAACGACGTCACTTTGCCCGTCGGCGTGGCCTGCGATGGCTTCTTCGTGACCCATGCTCGCAGCTATGTGGACATGCAGGAAAAAGGCATTAAGCTTCCCCCGCGTCAGGCCTGGAAGGGCGCGGTTCCGGTGCTGGACGCGGAGAATCCGCCGGCCCGCCTGTCCCGCGACGCGCCCGTCCAAAAGAGCAACTTCATGGCCTACAACATCCATGCCGTGTGGCAGCAGGAAGTCTGGGCGGCGGTCGAGCGCTCGCGGCGGTACATCGAACAATACATGGGTGGACTGTGCACGGCCGAGAATGTGGAAGGCGCCGAGGCGGTGATCATCGCTTCCGGCAGCGCCTGCGCCCAGTCTCGTGAGGCGATTCGGCTGTGCAAAGATCAAGGGGTCAACGTCGGCCTGATCAAAATCCGGTCGCTCCGCCCCTTCCCGACCAAGGAGCTGCGCCAACTCTGCGCGAAAGCGAAGCTCATAGTGGTGCCGGAATTCAATTACGTCGGCTGGCTGGCGAAGGATGTGGCGGCGGCGATCTACGGCTACTCCAACGCCAAGATCGTGGCCGGCCCTCACGTGTACGGCGGGATGTCTATGCCGGTCGAGATGATCGTGGATGAGGTGATCGGTGGGCTGACCGGGAAGAAGTCCATCGCGGTACCTGACTCAGCCATCATGGGACGTGACGTCAACCAGGCTGAGGTGGCCCACTTCATGCAGAACATCTGACGGCTACTCAGGTGTGCACGACAAGAGGCCGTCCGGGATATCCCGGACGGCCTCTTTAGTTTTGGCAGAGGCGGGCGGGACTATTCCTCGAGCATCTCCTCGCTGTCCGGCATTCCGTAGGCAACGAACTTGGCGTAACTGAGATAGATCGCGCTGCTGTCTCGCATGGCCTTGGCGCCCTGGGTCATCCGTTCGAGCTTGATTGGATCAGAGGCTTCGGACTCGCGCATCGCCCCGACTTGGCGCTCCAGAAGCGTGTTAAACTCGTACATCGCGCGTTCGATGTTCAGGTAGGCTTCTTTGATCGCATCAGTCATGGGGCGCTCCTTTGGATCGGTGCTGCGTACTGGTGACCTTACACCAGCCCTGCTAGGGGGGTCAATCAGGTGGTCTGGATGAGTGTGGAGAACCTCTCGCACAGTCTGCTCGCGGCGCTTCGGGCCCGGTATGGCGAGCCGGATCGGGAAGTCGCCGAAGGGGTCCGTACGCTCTCCCGGCTCTTTACAAAGGAACGGGACGCGCTGGGTTCGGACTACTTTGCGGATCCGGCGTTGCGCCGCGCCTACCTCCTGTATTTCCTACCCGTCAACCTCGCCAAGGTAGCCAGCCTGCTGCGGGAGATGCCGGCGCTGCCAGCGCGGCCCTTGCGGGTCCTGGACGTGGGGAGCGGCCCCGGGGTCGGCGCGCTAGCCGTCCTCGGCCATCTCACGCAGCACGGCGTCGCCGCCCAGGAGAGGTCCGAAGTAATCGCGGTAGATCGCAGCCGCCGTGCGCTGCAGGAGGCCGAGGCCCTGTGGGAGCAGGTGTCCCTGACGCGGCGTGACGGGTCGTCCTTTCTGTTCCACGCTGTGCCGTTCGATCTGGAACGACCGGGCGCCCATGTTCCCTGGAAGGCTGGCGCCTTCGACCTGGTGATCCTGGCCAACAGTCTGAACGAGCTCTTCCGATCGGCGACGGATCCCATCGCCCGCCGGGTCACGTTGCTGGAATCCCTGCTCGACGCCCTGTCGCCCGACGGGACCTGCATGATCGTTGAACCCGCGTTGCGGGAGACGACGCGAGACCTGCATCACGTACGGGACCGGTTGGTGTCGGCGAGACGGGCGACCGTGTACAGCCCGTGCCTGCACGAGCAGCCCTGCCCGGCGCTGGCGTGTCCCGACGACTGGTGTCACGAGGAGCGGCCCTGGTCGCCTCCCCTGATGCTGCAGGCCATCGATCGCGAGGCAGGCTTCATCAAGGACGCCTTGAAGTTCTCCTATCTAATATTGCGCAAGGATGGGCTGACGGTCGCGGAGCGGGGCCCGGACGTCTACCGGGTCGTCAGCGAGATGATGGTGATGAAGGGCGATCGGCGGGCGTGGCTGTGCAACGAGACCGGCCGCCCGCTGGTGGGGCGCCTCGACAAGGCCCGCTCAGAAGCCAACGCGTCGCTCGATCGGTGGCACCGGGGGGCGATCGTCCGCGTGGAGCACATCGAGCGCCGCGCCACGATCAGCCGCATCGAGGGCTCGACGCGCGTCGAGTTGGTTCGTCCCGTCGAAGGGTAGGCCTTACTCGAACGCTTCCAGGGAAGATTTCTCGGAGAAAGGGTGCTGGCACGCGGTGCAGGTGACGAAGTAGACGGCCCCGCGGACGGACGGCTGCACGCGAAAATCCAGTGTCGCGCCGGTTTTCATGCAGGACGGGCACCGCATGCCCTTCAGCCAGTAGGCCACGTCCGGCTGGCTGCGTGTGAAGCTCTCCACGTCCATGTGGAGGGGAAAGCTGTAACGGCAGCCCTTGCAGAAGGCCTTGTATTCGCCGTCGGTCACCCGGCTGTCGCGGGGAACCATATACTCGGTGGAGCTCTTGCAGACGGGGCAGGTGATGTCCGCCAATCGCCGCTCGATGCTTTCAAAGTCCATCGCGTGCGTCCCTTAGGGTGCCCTCACTGTAACGGATCGGGCCACCGTGCGCAATACGACGGAGCGCTTTCAGATCGCCGCGCCATACTGCTCCGAAACGGCCTTGTCAGGGAGAGATGCACTGGCTATACTACAGCCCAAGCAGCCTGGCGCACGGCAATCCGGTCTTCACTCGCGAACGTATGCACCTGATCAACGAGAACCTGGCCGTCGGCAACGCCCAAGACGCGGAGCGTCCCGTCCGGTTCATGACCGCGATCTTGAACGTGGCGGCGGAGAGCCAGATTGAGCCACCGGCCGGGCGCGCCT
>WNGA01004209.1_pt1 | contig 24579 bp, 17 predicted proteins | sample 5400061 | NCBI WGS metagenome assembly WNGA01 (sample SAMN13153366, study PRJNA577476) | soil metagenome | isolation source: 100 cm soil or saprolite under grassland replicate 2 | place: USA:California | collected 2016-06-15 | reverse complement strand
GGTCAAGGAACAAGTCAGTTCGCTGCGGTTCGGCGTCGTGCAGATCGTGGTTTAGGACTCGCACGTGGTTGAGATTGAGCGAACCGAGAAGTTGCGCCTGGACAGAGCCGACGACAAGCCGTCCGCGCCAGGTTGAAAAGTCCGGACCACCCAACCGCTGCAGGCCGAACCGAAGAACACCAGACGAACAGACCGAACTGTCGGAAGTTCGCCGTGAATGCAGAAAGCGCCAGAACGCCAAATGAAATCCTATAACTGGGCAGTCGCTGTAGCAGTGATCGGGAGCCGAATAGCCGGCATCCACTGTCTTTCGGCAGATGACACGACCGACACGATCGACAGCCTCAAGCACCAAATCGAACAACTGGACCAGAAAGTTCGCATTCTTGAACGAAATCGGGAACTTGAAAAGGAAGCGGCGGACACCAAGGCCAAGGACGCGCCGAAAATCAGCATTGGCGAAAAGGGCTTTTCCTTCGGGTCGGCCGACGGCGCCTTTGCGATCGGCCTGAGAGGCGTCCTCCAAACCGACTCGCGAACCTTTTTCAGCGACGGAGGGGTCCGGGGCAACGATGGTCTTCTGCTGCGGCGGGCGCGTCCGATTATCGAAGGCACGGTTTTCCGTGATTTCGATTTTCTGTTCGTGCCGGACTTCGGCGGAAATTCGGTGCAGATTTTCGATGCTTATATGAACTACCGTTACAAGCCGGAGCTGCAATTACAGATAGGGAAGTTCAAATCGCCGGTTGGCCTGGAACAGCTCCAAGCCGACCGGAACCTGCTGTTCAACGAGCGGTCGTTGGCGACCGATTTGGTTCCTAATCGCGACCTCGGCGCGGAACTGCATGGCGACCTGTTTGGCGGTTCGGTCAGTTACGCGGCCGGTATTTTCAACGGAACAGGCGACGCCCGAAACTCCAGCAACGCCGATTTTGAGGATGACAAGGAATTTGAGGGACGGCTGATACTTCAGCCTCTCAAAAGTTCAAATCTTGCCGCGCTGCAGGGGCTGGGTTTTGGGGTGGGCGGAAGCTACGGACACACTCACACGACCACAGCCCTGCCCTCCACGACCGGAGGGACACTACCCGGCTATACGACTGACGGGCAGCAACAGTTCTTCGCTTACAATCCGACGAGTCCGACTAACACCCCGGTAATTGTGGCAGACGGCACGCACTGGAGGCTTTCGCCCCAGGCCTATTACTATTACGGTCCGTTTGGACTGTTCGGGGAATATGTGATTTCTTCTCAAGAACTGCGTCGCACCGTGGTCGCTCCCCTGGTGCAGGACAGGCTCGACAACCGCGCCTGGGAAATCACCGGCTCGTGGGTTTTGACTGGCGAGGATGCCTCTTACAAAGGCGTGGCTCCCGCCAAACCCTTCGATCCGTCCGCCGGCCATTGGGGCGCCGTACAACTCGTGGGCCGTTACGCAAAACTGCAGATCGATCCGGACACATTCCCCTCCTTTGCGGATGCCAACACGTCGGCGCGATCGGCGTCGGCCTGGTCCGTGGGACTGAACTGGTGGCTGAACAAAAACGTGCGCGTAATGACGAGCTTTTCCCGCACCACGTTCTCAGGAGGTGGCGGCGCCGGAACCACCGCGCCTGCCATTGTGACGCGGCAACCGGAGAACGTGTTGTTTACCCGGCTTCAACTTGCATTTTAACCGTTCCATAATAAGAAAATGACAACGACCCACCCGACCTCGATCCGGCGCCTGATCGCCTGCACTGCGGCGCTGGCGCTGTCCCTGGTTTGTTCGCATGCCAGGGACATCAAACTCCTGAACGTCTCTTACGACCCGACCCGCGAGTTGTATAAGGACTTCAACGCGGCGTTTGCCAAACATTGGAAGGAAAAGACCGGCGACAGCGTGACCATCCGGCAGTCGAACGGGGGCTCGAGCAAACAGGCCCGCTCGGTTATTGACGGACTGGATGCGGACGTGGTGACGCTGGCGCTTGCTTACGACATTGACGCGATTGCCGAGAGAGCCCGCTTGCTCGCCAAAGACTGGCAAAAGCGATTGCCGAACAACAGCTCGCCTTACACCTCGACCATCGTGTTCCTCGTTCGGAAGGGAAATCCGAAAGGCATCAAGGATTGGGACGACCTGGTCAAACCGGGTATCGCCTTGATTCCGGCGAACCCAAAGACTTCCGGCGCGGCGCGCTGGACCTACCTTGCGGCATGGGGATTTGCCTTGCAGAAATACGACAACGACCCCGCCAAGGCGCGCGACTTCGTGGCGCGCTTCTATAAGAACGTGCCGGTGCTGGACACCGGCGCCCGCGGCGCGAAGACGACCTTCATCGAGCGCGAAATCGGCGATGTGCTGGTCGGCTGGGAGAACGAAGCGTTCCTTGCGCTCCGACAATATGGCGCGGGCAAATTCGAGATGGTCGTTCCTTCCGTCAGCATTCTGGCGGAACCCACCGTGGCGGTGGTGGACAGGGTGGCGAAAAGGAAGGGCACCGAAGCCGTCGCCAAAGCCTATCTGGAATACCTGTATTCGGACGAAGGGCAGGAAATTGCCGCGCGGAACTTTTATCGCCCGCGCTCGGATAAGGTGGCCGCCAAGCTCGGCGACCCGTTCGCTAAAGTGAAGCTGTTCACCATTGATGAGATCTTCGGCGGCTGGCAGAAGGCGCAGAAAGAGCACTTCGCCGATGGCGGCACCTTCGACAAAATCTATCAACCGGCAAAATAACCATGGGCACGCTCACTGAGGTCAACCGGGGCGAAACGTCAACGGCTCCGCCCGCCAAACGATCCATCGCCGATTTGCTGGCACCATTGAATCGGCTGGCACAGACTTCACCCAACCTGATTGCCAAACCGGGCGGCACGTTCCCGGTCAACGAAAAGAACTGCGAGCTGCCCCGTTACGTGTTTCTGGGCCCGAAAGCCGGCGATGAGCCGGTTCGCATTGGACTGTTCGCCGCCATTCATGGCGATGAACCGGAAGGCAGCCATGCGCTGATTCAATTTCTCACGTTGCTGGATCACCATCCGGAACTGGGCGCGGGTTACTGCCTGTTTGTCTATCCGGTCTGCAATCCGACCGGTTTCGAGGACAACACCCGTTACTCGCGGCGCGGCCGCGATTTGAATCGCGAATTCTGGAACAACTCCAACGAGCCGGAGGTCCAACTGCTCCAGCGCGAGATTTATCACCACGCCTTTCACGGCATAATCTCTCTTCACACGGACGACACCACCCGGGGGATTTACGGTTTCGTGCGCGGGGCGACGCTCACGCAACACCTGCTCAAACCGGCGCTGCGCGCGGCCGAACTGGTCCTTCCGCGCAATTACGACGAAATCATCGACGGTTTCGAAGCGCGAAACGGCATCATTCGCGACGGGTATCAGGGTGTCCTGAGCGCGCCGGCCGGCGTGCGCCCGCGCCCGTTTGAAATCATCCTGGAAACGCCCCAGGCCGCGCCACGATACCAGCAGGAACGGGCGCTGGTGGCCGCGATGCAGACCATCCTCGCGGAATACCGCAAGCTGATGGCTTACGCGCCCAACCTCTGATCTTGCGCTTCCCACGGATCGGCCCGGGTTTCTGTGATCTGCGGCTTCCCGTGTGGAAATGATCGTCCGTCAACGGCGCGCCCGATGGCGCAGGAAGGAACGCCCGGGGCTTTGACCGCACCCCGTGGGATGCGTTAACATCATGCCGGGCCGGCGCCGGTTGAAGGTCGATCCGTGCCGGCTGCATCATTGCCATTCAGGACGACACAAGTAACGCCGCGTGAGGGCACGCGGCCTACAGACCTGGAAGCTGGATTGGTTAATGGCAGATTTTCACCAAAACATCGTGCCGACATTCACGCGCCTGGAAGGGGAAGACCTGGCGCGCATGGAAAAGAGCCTGCAACGCCTGGGGCGCCGGGTGCCCATCGGTGTTATCATTCCGGCGCTGTTTTCCGACCTGGTGTCGCCCGCGATGCAGAACATCATCCAGCAACTGTCGCAGATGACGTTCGTCGCCAAAATTTACCTCAGTCTGGACGGCGCCACCGCCGAGGAATACCAGCAAGCCAGGGCAATTGTCCGGCCGATTGAAAAGAACGGCGTATTACTGTGGAACGACGCTGCCGCGGTGCAGGCGGTCATTGCGAAGATCAACGACGTGCTCCCGGTCGGCCCGCGTGGCAAGGGACGGGCCGTCTGGACGGCGCTGGGCTACGCGCTGGGCAGGAGCGAGGTCTCGGTCATTGCCTTTCACGACGCCGATATCCTCACGTATGATCGCGGCTTTTTGCTGCGGCTGCTTTTTCCCGTGGTCGATCTGCGCTACCAGTTTTCCAAAGGCTTTTACACGCGCTACTCCGACCGGCTGCACGGGAGGGTGTCGCGGTTATTCTACTTTCCCTTCGTGCGCGCCTTGCGGGACATTTTGAGCAAACTCGATTTTCTGGAGTTCATGGCCGATTTCCGCTATCCGCTCTCGGGCGAATTTGCCACCTTCACCAGCATTGCCAACGAACTCCGGTTTCCCTCCGATTGGGGCATCGAAGTGGGCATCCTGTCCGAGGTTTATCGCATCTCCCGCCCGCACCGGATCTGCCAGGTCGAAATCACCTCGCGCTACGATCACAAACACCAGGAAATCGGCGAAGACGCCGGCTCCGGTCTGGTCAAAATGGTTTCAGACATCGCCCGGACGTTTTTCACTCAACTGGCCTCGGGCGGTTGCATCCTGACCCACGACTTTCTGCTGACGCTCAAGCACACCTACATGGCTCACGCCCGCGGTCACGTGCGCATTTATGAGTCCTATTCCAAGATGAACAACCTGCGCCAATTCGATCTGCACCGCGAGTTGGGCGCGATCGAGGCCTTTGCCGGCGGACTCGAGAAGGCTTTCCAGGAATTCCAGCAACATCCCTACGGCTCGCCGCTCATCCCGGAATGGCGGCGCATCGAAGTGGCCGTCGATGGCATCTTGAACGAATTGGTCGAAGCGTTCGATAGTCCCGGCCTTAAGCCGGGTAAAACCGAATCCTGAAATCCGCGATGAGCACAGAACGGCCGCAAGCATACCCTCGTTCCGCGCACTCCCCGGGATTGCGGTCCGGCTCGAGGGACAAAGCGCCGGCTGGACGGCCAGCGCTGCGTCGCAAAACGAGGGTGAGTTCAAGGAATGGTAGCCGCCGAGGTAAGGAGGCGGATTTTGGCACGAAAAACACTTCCGCCTCGTAACCTCGGCGGCTACGGCTCTCGCGACGATTCTTGAACTCACCCTGGTCGCAAAACGCAACCTGCCAATTCTGATATTGTGCCCCGGCCTGCGGGCCAGCTACTCTCCGGCGCGCAAACCATGCCTAAGAAGAGATTCAACGTGTTGCCGGGTTTCAGCCTCACGATGGGTTTCACTCTCTTTTACTTGAGCGCCATTGTCCTCATTCCCATCGCCGGCCTGTTTCTCAGGGCCCTGGAAATCAGTTGGGCGGACTTCTGGAAGCTGGCCACCACCCGGCGCGCGCTGGCCGCCTACCAACTCACGTTCGCCGCCTCGCTGCTGGCCGCCCTGGCCAATGCCGTCTTCGGCACCGTCCTCGCCTGGGTGCTGGTTCGTTACGAGTTTCCGGCCAAACGGTTCATCGACGCCCTGATCGATTTTCCCTTTGCCCTGCCGACCGCCGTGGCCGGGTTGACCCTGGCCAATCTTTTCGCCAACGGCGGCTGGCTCGGGCAATGGCTCGTGCCGCTGGGCATCAAAGGCGCGTTCACCCCGCTCGGGGTGGTGATTGCGCTGACGTTTGTGGGAATGCCTTTTGCCGTCCGCACCTTGCAGCCGGTGTTGGAAAGCCTCGAACGCGAGGTCGAGGAAGTGGCGGCCACGCTCGGCGCCAGCCGGGTCCGCACGTTCTTCAGCATCATCGCGCCGACGCTGCTGCCGACGATCATCACCGGATTCGCTCTGGCTTTTGCGCGCGCGGTGGGCGAGTATGGCTCGGTCGTTTTCATTTCCGGCAATCTGCCGTTCAAAACGGAAATCGCGCCCTACCTGATCGTCATGCGCCTGGAGGAGTATGATTACACCGGGGCGGTCGCGCTTGCCGTGGTGTTGATGGTGATTTCCTTCGTCATGCTCTACGTCATCAACTGGCTCGAAAACTGGTCCAGCCGTTACGAATCCTGATCATGGCCGGCGCTCCTTCCATCGACACTGAAACCATTCATCGCCGCGCCGGCCGGAGCCAATCGCAGCGCGCCACTGAAGATCCCACCCTGATCAAATGGACGCTCATCACGGTCGCGCTCGCCTTTTCGATGGTGTTTCTGTTTCTGCCGCTGGTCAACGTGTTCGCGCAGGCGTTTTCCAAGGGAGTGCACGCCTATTGGAACTCGCTGAGCGAGCCGGATTCCTGGGCGGCGATTCGCCTGACGTTGATCGTGGCGGCCATCTCGGTTCCGTTGAACGTGCTGTTTGGCATGGCGGCGGCCTGGGCCATCGCCAAGTTCGAATTCCGCGGAAAATCGCTGCTCACCACGCTCATCGACCTGCCTTTTTCTGTTTCGCCGGTCGTGGCGGGTCTGATGTTTGTTCTGTTGTTCGGACTGCAAGGTTACTTCGGCAAATGGCTCGAGGAGCACAATCTCAAGATCATTTTTGCCCTGCCCGGGATCGTTCTGGCGACGGTCTTTGTCACGTTCCCCTTCGTGGCGCGCGAGCTGATTCCGGTCATGCAGGCCACCGGCTCGGAACAGGAACAAGCCGCGCTGACGCTTGGCGCGAATGCCTGGCAGACGTTCTGGCACGTGACGCTGCCTTCGGTGAAGTGGGGCCTCATTTACGGCATCATTCTCTGCAACGCCCGCGCCATGGGCGAATTCGGCGCCGTCTCGGTCGTCTCCGGACACATCACCGGTCAGACCGACACGATGCCGCTGCGCGTTGAAAAGTTGTATAATGAATATCAAGGCGCGGCGGCCTTCGCCGTGGCCAGCCTGCTCGCTTTGCTGGCGTTGTTCACCCTGGGCATCAAAACGTTTCTCGAATGGAAACAGGCTCGCGCCTACGAGTTGGCACAACGGGTCGGAGGCTTGAAATGAGGTTCAGGGAGAGAGCCGGGATGAGGGGAAACAGGCCGCACTCCGGTCCACGAATTTCGAACCCGACAGCCGTCGCGGCCGCATGAGCATCGAACTGAAAAATGTCAGCAAGCGCTTCGGCAACGTGGCGGCCGTGAACAACGTCAGCTTCGCGGTCAATGAAGGCGAACTGCTGGCGTTGCTCGGCCCCAGCGGGGGCGGCAAGACCACCGTGCTCCGCATGATCGCCGGCCTGGAGATGCCGATCGAAGGCGACATCTACGTCCGCGGACAGCGCGTCAACGATCTCTCCGTCCAACAGCGCAACATCGGTTTCGTGTTCCAGAATTACGCGCTGTTCAAGAACATGAATGTGTTCAAGAACATCGCCTTCGGTCTCAAGATAAAAAAATGGAAGCGAGCCGACATCAAGGCGCGCGTTGCCGAATTGCTGGAGCTGTTCGGCATCGAGGAACTGGAAAGACGTTATCCGCACCAACTCTCCGGCGGCCAACGCCAGCGCGTGGCCATCGCCCGCGCCCTCGCCCCCAAGCCGGGCGTGCTCCTGCTCGACGAACCCTTCGGCGCCGTGGACGCCAAGATCCGGCAGGAACTCCGCGAATGGCTCGTCACGCTGCACCACGAGTTGAACGTCACCACGATCTTTGTGACGCACGATCAGGAGGAGGCGATGGAAGTGTCCGATCGCATCGTGATTTTCTCCCGCGGCAATCTGGAGCAGATCGGCACGCCCCGCGAAGTCTATGAGCAGCCGGCCAATGAGTTCGTCGCCCGCTTCATCGGCGTCATGAACGTGCTGGAACTGGATGTGTACCACGGTGTCGCCCGGTTGAACGAACTTGAATTTCCCTCGCACGGCTTGCCCGACGGTCAAAGGCTGCGGATTGGTTTTCGCCCTTACGCAGTGCAGATTTCTTCGGACCTCAAAGCCTATCGCCACCGGGCTATCCTGCGGCACACCTATTTCCTCGGGGTCATGCTGCGTGTCGAGCTGGAACTGCCGAGCGGACTGATCATTCGCGCCCGCACGACCAAGGAGGAATACGCCTTTCAAGGGCTGGACGACGGCAAGGAAGTCTCGTTTCAAATCCGCCAATACCGCGTGCTGGCGCGCGAAGGGGAAAAACTGGCGCCCGAAGTGGCCATCACGCACGATGTGCCGCTGGCGCTGGGCGAAGGGATTTAACCGCAAAGAGGATGTTCGAATGACGCTTCGACAAGTTCGTTGAGGGCTGGTATATGCCCGCCGTCGCGCGCAAGACATGAAACATAAAGACATCGTTCTGGTCGTCGGCTCAGCCGGCAGAATCGGCCAGGCCGTCGTCGCTGAACTGCAGCGCCGCAAACTGCCGGTCCGCGGATTCGATATCGTCAGGACGCCGGGCGTGGATGACTGCGTCGTCGGGGACATCACGAAAGGGGAAGATCTGGACCGGGCGGCGACCGGGGTCGGAACCTTGATCCATCTGGCGGCGACGCCCGATGACGATGATTTCGAGACAAAACTTCTGCCGAACAACATCGTCGGCACTTATCGTGTGATGGAAGCGGCCCGTCTGGGCGGCGTGCGCCGGCTTGTCCTGGCCAGCAGCGGGCAGGTGAACTGGTGGCAGCGCGTGGCCGGCAAACTGCCTGTGCGCGTGGACGACCCGCCCAGCCCGCGTTACTGGTATGCGGCCACCAAAATGTTTTTGGAAGCCATCGGCCGGGGCTACGCCGAAACCCACGGCATCAGCGTCATCGTGGTCCGGCTCGGCTGGTGCCCGCGCACGCCGGAACAGGTCCGGGAAATTGCCGCGAGCAAAGACGCGCAGGATGTTTACCTGAGTCCGGGTGACGCGGGACGCTTCCTCGCCTGCGCTGCGGAAGCAAGGAGCGACATCCGCTTCGCCATTGTTTATGCCTCCAGCAAACCGATTCATCGGGTGCATTTCGACCTGGCGCCGGCCCGCGAACTGGTCGGTTTCGTTCCCCTGGAAACCTGGCCGGACGGAATCGAGGGCGTTGAAGGGTTGAAGAATTGAAGCGCTAAAAAGTTGCCTTCTGTTCAAAAGCGTCGCACATCTCATCTGTCCAATCTCAAGAGGGGCAATCGAGATGGACGCAACCGAGAGCCGTCGAATGAATCCATCAATACCGAGTCTCTCGCCCTCGCGCCAGGCGCGATTGTAGAGGTCCAGAAGTCGTGACGCAACCGCGCGGCGATACTCGCCCTCGCAGCGTCATCAAAACGCGTCATATCGAAATTTGAACGTTACCGAAATCCACGCCACCACTTTTCACGCAGCCTCGTGCTCTTGTTAGGCCGTGCTCTCTGACCATGCTCGGTCGCGCGATCACCGGGATGGCTCTCTCCTCTCGCAGGCAGATGGCTTGCCGAAGATCAGTCCGTAAATGAATGATGGAATGCAGAAACCCGTAATAGTCTTGCCACCACGCTCTGATATGTAACCACGAAACTCACGAAAAGAATCCCACGTCCGTCCGTGGAACGAACCCGAGAATCCACAGAAGCAAACGAAGGAAGCGAAGGTGCAAGCCGCCCCTTCGTTCTCTTGGTTTCCTTCTGTCCAAAACCTCCGGATACTCGCGCCTCTGCGCGCCGAACGACGGTGAGGTGAGCGACGGGATGAGCCGCCACTACATTGAAATTCGCCCGACTGCTGGCCGGCCGGTCGGGTGCAGCGGATGTTCGGCGGTGTGTGTCTCATCTCATAATCACAATCAGCAGAACGAGCAACAAGACACTGACTCCGATAAACCGGTACGCCCACCAATACAGTCGCCTATGTCTTTCGTCTAACTCGCGCGGGCCACCTATTCGTGAACGAGACCACTACGGTTTCAGAACAATTTTACCCGACAGTACGCCGCTCTTTCCGATCGTGCTTTCCTCCTGCAGGCGATGCGCGGCGGCGGTTTGCGACATCGGCAGGACCCGATCGATGTTCGCCTTGAATTTCCCTTCGACCAGCCAGCGATTGATGTCCTCGGCGCACAGGCGTTGCTCTTGCGGCGTGGCCATGAACATGGCGAAACCGTGCAGGGAACACCCTTTCACGTAAAACGGTCCCAGCGGGAACGGCGGCCGCGCCCCGCGTCCGGCCATGACGATCATGCGCCCCCGGGCGGCCAGCGCGCCGACGGCCAGATCAAAGTTCGGTTCGCGCAACGTTTCCCACCACACGTTTACTCCCGCCGGAGCTATTTTCTTCAACTCCGCCTCGACGTTCGCGGTTTTGTAGTTAACGACGAAATCCGCGCCCAGCCGGCGGCATAACTCGACCTTTTTGTCGCTGCCGGCGGTGGTGATCACGTGCGCGCCGATGGCTTTGGCCATTTGCACGACGGTGGAGCCGACGCCGCCGCTGCCGCCGTTGACGAACAGGGTTTCGCCTTTCTGCAATCTGGCGTCGCGCACGAGGCCGAGGTGCGCCGTGATGCCGACCAGCGCAATGGCCGCCGCCTGTTCGTCGCTGATGCCATCCGGCGTCGGGTACAACCAATCTTCATCCACCGCGCAGAAATCGGCGAAGGTGCCCTGGCGACCGAGCAATCCCTGGTTGCTGCCCCAAACCCGGCTGCCCGGCGAAAAGCGCGTGACGCCGGGGCCGACTTCGACGACGGCGCCCGCAAGGTCGCAGCCAACAATGAACGGCAACGGCAACGGCATCCGGACCAGGCCCGCGCGAATGTAGGTATCGATCGGGTTGACCGCCACGGCGGCCACTTTCACGAGGCACTGCGAAGGGCCGGGTCTCGGCGCGGGCAATTCATCGTAGAGGATGGTTTCCGGCGGCCCGGTCTTGTTGAGGTAGGCGGCTTTCATCGGTATTCCGGCGTCGGAGCACGACCGTCCCTGATTTGGGAAGCCTTAAAATTATCGCGGCCCGCGAATGTGAGTCACACCTTTTCCCGCACGTGCACCCAGGTATGAACGTGCGGCGCGCCGCGGAAGAACCACACCATGGCCGGGCCCTCGATCTGCCACACGTCCCACACGCCGTCATGGCCGATGTCGTCGTGCTTGTAAAACGACATGTGCAGGTTGTCGAAGCCGTTCTGCTCAATCAGCTTCAACGCCTCGTCGGCGTCCGGTTTGCGGAACGGCGCCAGCACGTCGGCCATGACTTTGCGCACGAGTGCCTTCTGGTCCCGCGCGAGCGCGGCGAGGGGAATGCCGGGCAAATCCGTCCGGCCGGTGAGCTTGACGGTGTCGGTGCCTTTCTCCTCGCGCGGCTGGTCGAGCAAGGCCAGTTCGCGCTGTTTGCCATCGAGCATCTTGAAAACCTCATTCGCGCGGAGGGCTTGATACCAGTAAATGTTGCCCGGATGGCCCGCAGGTTCGTTAAAACTTTTCGCGGCGTGGCCGTAGAAAATCGGTCCGCCGAACGCCGCGCCTTCCACGGAATCGCCGTCGCAGCGGCGGGTAACGTGCCGGCCCGTGAGCACGAATTCGAACTTGCCCGTGCCCGGCTCGCCGAACAACGCGATGGAGCAACCGCCGAAACCTTCCTTGCCGCCATCGTGTTCGACCTGCTGCACGACTTTCGCGGCATATTCAGGACTGTGCAGGCCGACGAAAATCTCGCGAATCAGTGCCTGCTGATCGGCCGTGAAAAATTCAGAAATCTTTTTGTCGGTGATATTCCAGTTGTTGTCCACCTTCGAACGCAGCGGGTGGTTGAAGGGGAAGCAAACCGATTTTTTCTGTTCCTCGTTGAGGCCCTTGAAGAGCGTGGTGACGAGGGTTTCTGACGTGGTTTTCTTTGCCGCGGCCCGTGCGCCCTGCGAAACCGCCGAAGACGACAACGGGCCGGCAGCCGCGGCAGCGGCGCCGACCATGGCGGTTTTCAGGAAAGTCCGGCGGGTTATTCCATGGCAACAGTCGCAATCGTCCCGGGGAAAGGGTTGTGTTGACATGGGATGAATTTACCACCGTCGCGCGAACTCACAACGGAGAAATTTGACCGGCTTCCACCCAAGCTCAAAGTTCAAAGCCCAAAGTTCAAAAGAAATTCCAGGTTACAAGCTCCAAAGTCCGCCGGGGCCTTTAGCCTTGGGAAAACGGGGGGGCATCCGACCACTACCACCGAAAAGCGCGAGGAAACGGACCGCGGCTGTGCGCGGAGCGCCAGCCGCAGCAGCTCCGCGGGGGGCGTGCGTGTTGGGATCATTTCACCGCCTTTGGGCATTCAAGCGTGCTGCGGTTGGTCCTTCGGACACAGTGGCGGTCCGGGTCCGGCGGCGGTGTCAAGCAACTCAATCACTTAGGGCGACGGAAGAAGAAAGTAACTTTGCGTGTTACTTGGAAGATGCGCCCAAACGGGGGCGGGGGCCAAAAGTTGGGCTGTCTTTCTGCCGGATTATGGTATGGTGAACCCATGTTAACGAAGAAAGGGCGCCTGAAAACCTTGATTTTATTGCTTTGTTTCAAACTGGCGGTCGCCTTCGCCGCAGAATCGCCGGCCCGGACCGCGCAAAGTCCCGCCGCCGAATCGGCCGACCGGAAGCAGCCGATACCGATCGCTGCGCCAGGCGTCAGTTCCGCCAACGCGTCGGCTGCGGTGGACGATTTGATTCTGCTGGAGCGCAAGTCGCGCAGTGCGCCGCCGATCGAGGCAGTGCCTGACGAAGGGGCCATCGCCCGGTTGACGGCCAGCGTTCTGGCGCGGGTGCATTATTTGCAGAAACCGTTGAATGACGAGATTTCCTCCAAATTCCTGGTCCGCTACCTGGAGACACTGGACGGCCTGCACATGCACTTCCTGAAATCCGACCTCGAGGAGTTCGAGCAGTATCGGACCGTGTTGGACGATTTGACCATGACGGGAAAAACGGGGCCGGCACGGGAGATTTTCAAGCGGTTTCTTCGACGGGTCGATCAGCACGTCGCTTATGTCGCCGAATTGCTCAAGACGGAGAAATTCGAATTTACGGCCGACGACCGTTACAACCTCGACCATCGAAAGGCGCCCTACCCGAAAGACCTCGATGAGGCCAGGCAGATATGGCGCCAGCACCTGCGTTACGAATATCTTCAGGAAAAGCTGGCCCTGGAAAAACCGAATGCGGCCGGTAGCGCCAAAGCCCGATCGAAGGACGCCAAAGGCAATACCAACGCCGCTCCCGCCAATCTGAATGATGAAATCATCAAAACCCTCACCCGCCGTTATTCGCGGATTCTGCGCTTCTGGACGCTCGAGGAGGATGGCAGCGACGTGTTGCAGCTCTATTTGACGGCATTGATGAACGTTTACGATCCGCACTCCGATTATCTCGGCAAGTCCACATTTGAAAACTTCGCCATGTCCATGAACCTGTCGCTCTTCGGCATCGGCGCGCTGCTGCAATCGGAGGACGGCTATTGCAAGATCAGGGAACTGAAACCCGGCCCCGCAATGCGCAGTCGCAAGCTTAAGCCGGGCGATCGCATCGTTGCGGTGGCGCAGGGCAGCGGCGAACCCGTGGACGTCGTGGACATGAAGTTGAGCAAGGTGGTGGACCTGATTCGCGGACCCAAAGGCACCGAAGTCCGGCTGACGGTCCTCCCCGTGGACGCCCCGGACCCTTCGACGCGAGTGGACGTGAAGTTGGTCCGCGACGAAATCAAGCTCGAAGACGAAGAGGCGAAAGCCCGGATTTTCGAGGTGCCCGACCAGGAGGGAGCGACCCTCCGCCTTGGCCTCATCGATCTCCCGTCGTTTTATGCCAACATCGACATCGCGAACGGAAATGGAAAATCGGCGCATAAGAGCACGACCGAAGACGTGGCCAAATTGTTGAAAAAGCTGAGGGAAGAAAAGGTCGCCGGCGTCATTCTCGATCTGCGCCGCAACGGGGGTGGTTCGCTGGAGGAAGCCATCAACCTGACCGGCTTGTTCATCAAGGAAGGGCCGGTCGTCCAGGTGAAAGACGCGGACGGCAGGGTGATCAAAGACGAAGACACCGATCCCTCGGTGCTTTATGATGGGCCGTTGATCGTGCTGACCAGCCGGTTCAGCGCGTCGGCGTCGGAAATTGTCGCCGGCGCATTGCAGGATTACGGCCGCGCGCTCATCGTCGGCGACGCTTCGACGCACGGCAAGGGAACCGTTCAGTCGCTCATTCAACTCGAACCCATCGTGCATCGGTTCAGCGATTCCACGAACAATCCCGGAGCGCTCAAGGTCACCATCCGCAAATTTTATCGCGCCAGCGGGTCCTCGACGCAATTGAAGGGTGTCGTCGCCGACCTGGTGCTGCCGTCATTGAATAATTACGCGGAGGTCGGCGAGGTCTCGCTGGAAAATCCCATGCCCTGGGACACCATTGCCGCCGCCAAATACCAAAACCTGAACCTGATTCAGCCGATTCTGCCCGAACTACGCAAGCGCTCCGACGGGCGGATCGCGTCCGACAAGGACTTCGCCTACCTGCAGGAGGACATCGAGGTGTACAAGAAGTATCTCGCGGACAAAACCGTCTCGCTGAACGAGGAGGCGCGCCTCAAGGAGATGCGGGAGAGCGAAGAAAGAATCGAAGCGCGCAAAAAGGAACGCCTAAGCCGGCACGAACCGGACGAAAAGCTGTATGAGTTGAGCCTGAAACAGGTCGATTTGCCCGGCCTCCCGCAGCCGCAGGCAAAAACCAACGACCTCTCCAGAGCGGAATCGAAAAAGGACGCCGCCGATCCCGACGGCGATGAAGAAGCCGCGCCGGAGGAAAAAGTTGCGGCCGTGGATGTCACTTTGAAGGAGACCAAACGGATCCTCCGCGACTTCATCGCGCTGTCAAACCGGCAAACGGCCATCGCGGTGCACAATTGACCGCGGCGAACCGGGTTTTGCGCGCGCGGCTTTCGGCTTAGCTTCTCCGGGTGGCCAGCAGCGCCGAAATGTATCCCCAGGCAATGCCCATCGCGAAGCCCACGGTGTGGGCGGTGTTGGCCACGTTCGGGATGAAGTGAAACAGACAGAGGAAAAACCAGATCACCGACATCGTGACGGTGCTGCTGTGTAGGAACAGGCCGGAGGCGGGATCGAATTTTCCGCGCAACCAGATGTAGCCGATCAGCCCGTAAACCACTCCCGACATGCCGCCAAATAATGGCCCGATTACCAGATATTGGGCCAGATTTGAAAGGGCCGAGATGACCAGCACGAGGGCGCTCAGCACGCGCGTGTTTTGCCGCCGCTCGATCATCGTGCCCAGGTCCAGCAGCCAGAGCATGTTGAAGAAAAGATGCATCACGCTGAAATGGACGAACATGGGCGTGAACAGGCGCCAAAGTTCGCCGTGGCGAACTTCCGGGAGTCCAGCGAGGCGGGTCATCAATCCTCCCATCACGTCGTACTCCGAAATGTATAACCACAAAACCGGTCCGGAATTCCCGCCGAATCCCGAGACGAACGACACGGCCACGCTGATCGCGATGAGAATCGCCGTGAGGAAACCGACTCCGCGGATGCCGCCCGGAAAGAGCTTGCGCGCATCGTAAAACCGTTTTCTGGCCGACTCGTTTTCCTTTTGCTCCCGCAATCGCCGTTCGCGGGCTTCCTTGGCCGCGCCGACAAATCCCGGGTCGGCGGGATTTTCCCGGTAATGCCGCAACCGCGCCTCGGCGTCGGCAATCAGTTCTTCCGCGTGAATCCACACCGCCCAGCGTCCGTCCCGCTCCGGTTCAATCTGGTTGTCGATGCCTTGCGCGTAGAGATAATCGCTGAACGCACGGGCGTTGGCTTCGCCCGGCAGGTGGCCAATCATTCGCATAAGTCAGTGTGTGATCTCCGGTTGAATCATTTCTTTGCCGCCAGTTCCAGCACGGCCGCCGTCATGGCCGTGACACCGGTTTTGATGGTGGGTTCGGGCAGGGGCGCGAATTGGCTCGAGTGCAGCGAAGGCAACGGTTTGCCGGTCCGCTCGCTTTCCTTCACTGATTCCGGTTTGACGGCGCCCAGCCAAAAGAGGCAGATGGGAATTTTGTCGTTCGTGCGGCCGTATTCGCTGAAATCTTCGCCGCCCATGACCGGTTTCATCGGGCGCACATTGGCTTCGCCGAGCCACTGCTTGAGCGCCGCGGTCACCCGGCGCGTCAGGGCCGGATCGTTGTAAGTGGCCGGCGTGAATTCCTGTTCCCGCACCGCGACAATAGGCAGGAGGTCTTCCGGCAAACCGGCCGCCTCGGCCAGGCCGCGCGCGATGCGCTTGATGGCGGCGATCGTCTGCCCGCGCACTTCGTCGCTGTAGGAACGCAGTGTCAATTGCAGCCGCACTTCGTCGGAAATGATGTTGTGCTTGGTGCCGCCGTGAATGGAACCCACCGTGACCACCGCCGGTTCGCCCGGCGGAATTTCCCGGCTCACGATGGTCTGGAGCGCGAGCACGGTCTCGGCCGCGAGCACAATCGGATCCTTCGTCTTGTGCGGCCAGGCGCCATGCCCGCCGACGCCGCGGATGGTGATGTCCACTGAATCCACATTCGCCAGCGCGTAGCCTTCAACCCAGCCGACGGCCCCGGCTTCGAGGTCGGCCTTGTCGTGCAGGGCCAGGCAGTAATCGGGCCGGGGAAACCGGGTGAACAATCCGTCCTTTAACATGGCCCGCGCGCCCGAACCTTTCTCCTCGGCCGGTTGGCCGATCATCACCAGCGTCCCCTGCCAGTGTTCCTTCAACGCGGTCAACACCCGGGCCGTACCCACAAACACCGCCATGTGCGCATCGTGACCGCAGGCGTGCATCACATCGACTTCGTTTCCCTGGTCGTCCACCGCGCGGACCTGGCTGGCGTAAGGCAGGCCGGTCAGTTCCTTGACCGGCAGCGCATCCAGATCCGTCCGCAACAGAATCGTCGGACCATCGCCGTTGCGCAAAACACCCACGACACCGAATCCGCCGACCCCGAGGGTCACGGCGAGCCCCGCGTTCTTCAACTCATCAGCGACGCGCCGGCTGGTCTGCTGTTCGTGAAGCGAAAGTTCCGGGTGCGTGTGGAGATATTTGTAGAGCTCGAACAATTGTGGATATTCCCGGTTGACGTGAGCGTGAATCTGTTGGCGCAACGCCGCGGGTGCCGCGCCGGCGTCGGGCGCGGTTGCGGCAAAGGGCGCCTGCTTTTCATTCGCGACGTTCGATCGGCCTTCGGGCGGCGCGAAGCCGGCGGACCGGGCCCGCTGCTGCGGGGAAGCAAAACCAGCCGCCAGCAAAATCAACAGCGGGAAAAGTTTTGTCATAGGCGTTGGCTCGTTAGCAGAAAATCGGGAATAAAGAAAGCGATTTGCGCGATGCCGAGCCACGGTGTCGGCGGGCCGCGTCGTGAGTTCCGGCGCTGCCCGCCGCCACAGGCATTGCCGGCGGCGAAAGAAAAACCGGGGTGATTTCTCCACTTTGGAATTGCGCCCGTCGCGCGGCGGTCTAAACTGGGGGCAAATCCAGCCAATCGAGCCTATGTATTTCGGCACCGACTATTATCCGGAGCACTGGGTTTATCCATACGCTGGCACTCCGGAAGAGCCTGAATCGCGCTGGCAACGCGATGCCGAGCTGATGGTCGCCGCCGGCATCAATGTCGTCCGCATGGGCGAGTTCGCCTGGGGCCTCTATGAACCGGAAGAGGGAAAATACGACTTCGATTGGATGAAGCGGGCGATGGATGTGATGGCCAACACCGGCATCCAGGTCATGCTCGGCACGCCCACCGCCGCGCCGCCCATTTGGCTGGCGAAAAAGCATCCGGAAATTCTGCCGCTCGACGATCACGGCCTGCCCAAACACGAAGGCACGCGCAAGGCCTACTGCATGAACAGCAGTGTCTATTGGGACTATTGCAAAAAAATCATCACCGAACTCGCCCGGACGCTCGGCAAACATCCCCAGCTCATCGCCTGGCAGATCGAGAACGGCCTGGGCGGACACAACACCGAATCCTCCTTCAACGAGGAAACGCGCCGCGACTGGCACTCCTGGCTCAAAGCGAAATACGAAACCATCGAGCGCCTGAACGAGCTGATGGGCACCCGCTTTTGGACTCAAACCGTGACCCGGTTCGAAGATGTGCCCATGCCCATGACGGCGCCCACGGTCTTTAATCCGGCCCTGGTGCTCGATTGGATGCGGTTTTCCAGCGATACCATCGTCGCCTTTGTCAAGATGCAGGCGGACCTGCTGCACGAGCTGACCCCGGGCATTCCCGTCACCAACAATCTCCGCGCCCTCACGCGTTGTTTTGACCATTTTGATGTCGCCGACGCATTGGATTTCGTCGGGGTCGATAGCAACGCCACCATCAAGAGCAAGTCGTCTGAAAACGCCTGCGGCATCGACATGCTGCGTTCCCTCAAGAAGTCGAACATTAATACGCCCGGCGGCGACTCCGGCTTCTGGGTGGTGGAACAAAAGTCCGGCAACGTCAACTGGCAGGAGGTCAATTCCCTGGTCCGTCCGGGCGTCGTTCGGTTGTTCACCTATCAGTGTATTTCCCGCGGCGCCACCGGCGTGCTCTATTTTCTCTGGCGCCAGGCGCGGATCGGTTCGGAAAAATTTTACGGCGGCGTGCTGACCCACGATGGCCGGGGCGAAAACCGTGTTTACAGGGAAATCAGCCACATTGGCGATGAAATCAAACTGCTCGCGCCGGCGCTCCGGGGCACCCGGGTCGTGGCGGAAACCTGCATCCTTTTCAGCCATGAAAACGAGTGGGCGATGCAGCACGGACCGCAGCCGAACCGCTACTTCAATCAACGCGAGCACATTCAACTTTTTTACAACGCGCTGCATGACCGGAACATTCCGGTGGATTTCGCGCGGCCCACCGAGGATCTGTCGAAATACAAAATGGTCATCGCCCCGTCGCTGAAGCTGCTCGCCGGGGGCGAGGCCGACCTGCTCAAACTCTACGTCCAAAACGGCGGCACCCTCGTCGGCACATTCAATACCGGCCTCGTGGACGAGCACCATATCGCGCCCGACAACGGCTATCCGCACGACCTGACCGATTTGTTCGGCATGGAAGTCCTGGAATTCGATCCGCTCCCGCCCGGCGAAGAAAACCATCTCACTTTCAAAGGCGCGTTTCCGACCAGTCACCTGCATCCAGCGAAACTCTGGTGCGACCTCATCGAGCCGAAGGAATGCCAGATCCTTGCCACCTACGCGAAAGACTTCTACACCGGCCGCCCGGCGATGACCATGAACACCTTCGGTCTCGGCAAAGCGATCTATATCGGCACCATGAGCCACCAGCATTTTTATTACGACCTCATCGTGTGGCTGCGGCAGTTGTGCAACCTCTATCCCCTGCTGAAAGTCCCGGACACGGTCGAGGTCAGTCTGCGCGAAAAAGAGGACACCAAGATTTATTTCCTGCTCAACCACCAGAATTCGCCCGTGCGCATCCAGTTTTACAAGCCGATGCACGACTTCCTTACCGGCTCCACGTTACAGGGCAATCACGACCTGCCACCGCACGGCGTGTTGGTGCTCGACGAGCAAGTCGTGCCAAAAGCCGAACCCGAACCCGCGGCCTGACTTTTTCCGACTCCGGATCGTGAGCTGTCAATGAGCTTTCCCCCCAGACGTAATCCGCCGCTCGGTCCTCCAAAACCGGGCGCCCGCCAGCGCGCATTGTCCGAGTGGCGCGGCATTGACCTCGCGCCGCTGGAACGAGCCCAGACGCTGCGCGCCAAAGCGGTCGCCGACGTGATGCCGCGCGTGCTGACCACGTTGGGGCTCGACCGTCGCCGCGCCGAAGCGGAAATCCTCCGCGTCTGGAACAATCTGATTGACTCGAACATCACTGCCCACGCCCAGCCGACCGGCCTGAACAAGGGAACACTGTTCGTCACCGTGGACAGCAGCGTCTGGCTCAGCGAAATCGTCCGCTATCGCCGCAAGGAAATCCTCGACCGCCTGCAACACGGCTTCGGCCGCGACCTGATCGCGCGGATTTCATTCCGCGTCGGCTGATCGGATGGAACAACGGTTTACGCGAATTTCGCGAATTATCGCCAAATAATTAATCTATTCGGGGCGGTTCGTGACGATTCGTGAAATTCGCGCAAGGCCAAATTTCATTCGTGCTGATTGGTGTTCATTCGTGGTTTAACTTGAAGTTTCAGGAGAGGCTTTCCCGCGATTCGACCTTGACGTCCAGCAAACCGGCCCGCTCCATCCGCGTGATCTCCGCCGTGTATCCCTGCCGGAAGGTCGGGTATTTGAACGGGTAGCCCAGTTCCATCTTAAGCTTGCGATTGGAAACCTTCTTGTTCGTCAGCCCCCGTTTGCGTTGGCCATCCTCGGATTCGATGACGAACGGGGGCATCCATTTGCCGAGCGTTTCGGAAAGCCAGCGGAAGAAATGGATTTGTGCCACCGGTTCGTCATCGACCGCGTTGTAAATCTCGCCCGTGCGCCCGCTCTTCAGCGCGGCGATGATAATGCCCACCAGATCGTCGCGATGAATCATGTTGATGATGCGTTCGCCTTTGCCGGCGATTCTCGCCTCGTTCCTCAGGTATTGCAGAAGAAGGTGGCCGCGATCGGGTCCGTAAATGCCGGCGGACCGCAAAATGACGGTCGGAAACTTCTGTTGCTGCGCCGCGGCCATCAACAGTTTCTCGGCCTCCACCAGAACCCTGCTGGTCTCGCTGGCGGGTTCCGTCTGACTGCTCTCCTTGACCGGCGAACCGTCCGTCTGCCCGTAAACGCTCGTGCTGCTGCTATAAACAAACTTCTTAGGCCGTGATGACAAGAGCCAGTCGATCAAGTTGCGCGTGCCGTCGATGTAAACCTGACGATAGTCCGCCACACCGCCTTTGGTCGAGGAGACAGTGTTGACGACCCAGTCGAATGGGCCAGGCAGATTCGCCAACTCTTCCGCTCGGGTGATATCTGCCATCAGCGGAGTGATTCCGGCCGCTTTCATTTCCGCCGCCCCGGCCGCAGATCGCCGGACACCAAACACCTCGTGTCCCTGCTTTGCCAGTTCGGTCGCGCGTCCACAGACGGCCAAACGAAAAATGATCGGCTGCCCAACGCCTGGCGCACCCGAAGTCATTAGTGGAAACGACGGAAACGGAGGCAGTGAGAACGTGGTGTGAGTGGGGCGTCGCGTCATTCCACACTTTGCACTGTTCGCCAAGTTGAAGATTGCGCGCCAACACGGCGAGTGTAGGCTGTAAACCTCTGGTCATGTCATCAATTGCTGCTCATCACGCCGGTAAGGCGCGCGCGGAGCCCGCCGCCACCGTTCTGCCGGCTGACATCGCGCTCCCCGAACTGCTCGCTCCCGCCGGCGACTGGGACTGCGCGAAAGCCGCGGTCGAAAACGGCGCCGACGCGATTTATTTCGGACTCGAGAAATTCAACGCCCGGATGCGCGCTCACAATTTCACCGAAGCCGACCTCCCGAAGCTGATGGAATTTCTCCATCGTCGCGGCGTGAAAGGCTACGTCACCTTCAACACGCTCGTCTTCGCGAACGAATTGGCCGAAGCCGGGCAATACCTGCGCGTCATGATCGCGGCCGGAGTGGACGCCGCCATCGTGCAGGATGTCGGCATTTGCCGTTTGATTCGACGCCTCTCGCCCGATTTCCCGATTCACGCCTCGACGCAGATGACCATCACCAGCGCCGGCGGGATCGAATTCGCCCGCGACCTCGGTTGCGATCTGGTCGTCCTGGCCCGCGAGTGTTCGCTCAAGGAAATCGAGAAGATCCAGGCAATGCAAAGCGAAGCGAGTTGCAGGTTGCAGGTTGCGGGTTGTCGGTCAGGCGGCGGAAACAACCCGCCACTTGCCACTCACCACCCGCCAATACCGTTGGAAGTCTTCGTCCACGGCGCGCTCTGCGTGGCGTATTCCGGCCAATGCCTGACCAGCGAAGCGCTGGGCGGCCGCTCCGCCAATCGCGGCGAATGCGCGCAGGCCTGTCGCATGCCTTACGAGTTGTTCTCCGACGGCAAACCGGTCCCGCTCGGCGACCGCCGGTACCTGCTCAGTCCGCAGGACCTGGCCGGACTCGAGATGTTGCCGGATTTGATTCGCGCCGGCGTGGCGTCGTTGAAAATCGAGGGCCGGCTCAAGTCGCCCGAATACGTGGCGAACATCACGCGCGTCTATCGCCAGGCGCTGGATGATTTACGATTTACGAATGACGATTTACGCGCCCCTGGCAATCCACTTCGTAAATCTGAAATCGTAAATCGTAAATATGAAATGGAAATGGCTTTTTCCCGGGGGCTTCACACCGGCTGGTTCCGCGGCATCGACAACCAAAAACTCGTTCACGCACGCTTCGGCAAAAAGCGCGGCGTTTACCTCGGAGAAGTGACGCGCGTCCAGGGCGAGAAGGTTTTCGTCCGTTTGCAGGCGCCGCTCAAGCCCGGGGACGGCGTGGTGTTCGATGCCGGGCACCCCGAGGAAAGGGAAGAGGGCGGGCGGGTGTACGAAATGCCCAATGCGGAATGCCCAATGCCCAATGGGAAGACGGCAGCGCGGAACGGCCGCGTGGTCGAGCTGCGCTTCGGTCGCGGCCACATCGATTTCTCCCGGGTCCACCCCGGAGACAAAGTCTGGAAGACAAGCGATCCGGAGCTGGATCGGCGGCTGCGCGCCACGTTTGAAGGCGGTCAGCCGAAGTTCCAGCGCCCGATCGACATCGAAGTTCACGGTCGAATCGGCCAGCCGCTCACGCTCATCGTTCGCGACGAGAGCGGCCATGTCGTTCAGGTCACCTCGGCGATGCCGCTGGCGAGAGCCGAAAAGCAGCCGCTTGCCGCGGAACGTCTGCGCGCACAACTCGGCCGGCTGGGCGGCACGCCGTTCAAGCTCGGCGACCTGAAATACCTCCTCGCAGGCGACGTGCTGCTGCCGGTGAGCGAACTCAATCGCCTGCGCCGCGAGGCCGTCAGTCGATTGGATTCGCTGCGGGCGCAGCCGAAACGGTGGACCCTGCTCGAGCACCAAGCTCGGAACGCAGAATGCGGAATGATTGAAGCGCGCCGCGATCCCGCTTCGCACTCCGCAATCCGCGCTCCGCATTTGATCGTCCTGGTTCGCAACCTGCCGCAGCTCGAGGCCGCCCTGCGCAGCGGCGCAGAAACGATTTACTGTGAGTTCGAAGACCCGAAGAAATATCGGGAGGCGGTCGCGCTGTTTCACAGCAGCAGCGCTCGTGACCCCTCGCCATCAACCATCAACCACCAACCCTCGACCCTCTGGCTCGCGCCGCCGCGCATTTTCAAAACCGGCGAGGAGTGGATTCTGAATCAGGTGCGCGCGTGCGAGGCCGACGGCTATCTGGTCCGCAACTACGATCACTTGAAATATTTCGCCGGTTGCCGGCGCGTGGGCGATTTCTCGCTCAATGTGGCCAATCCGCTGACGGCCGATTACTTCATCAATGGCTTCGGTCTGGAACGCGTCACGGCTTCGTACGACCTGAACATCATGCAGCTCGAAGCGCTGTTGCAGTCCGCCCCGCCGGATTGGTTCGAGATCACAATTCACCAGCACATGCCGATGTTTCACATGGAGCACTGCGTCTTTTGCGCGTTTCTCTCGGACGGCACCGATTACACCAACTGCGGCCGGCCCTGCGACAAACACGACGTTCAGTTGCGCGACCGCGTCGGCGCGCTGCATCCGCTCAAGGCCGACGCCGGTTGCCGCAATACTGTGTTCAACGCCGTGGCGCAGACCGGCGCGGAGTTTGTATCGCGGATGCTGGCGGTCGGCGCGCGAAAGTTTCGCGTCGAATTTCTGAACGAAGGTCCGGACCAAGTCGCTCTGACGATTGCGAAGTATCGGCAACTGTTGCGCGGCGAAATCACGGGCACGCAGTTGTGGCGCGAGTTGAAATTGATGAATCAACTCGGCGTGACGCGCGGACAGATGGCTTAATTAGACAGCAGAACTTTCCCCTGAACCCCGGGTTGGGGTGACCAATTTCTTGTTACAATTGTAACAAGATTTTGGCTGTCGGCTGACGGTGCACCGGCCGGCGAGACGCCGGCTCTATTTTGCGCGCAAGACCACCCGCGCCGGGGCGCCGTCGCTGTTCCGGATTTTCACCGGCAAACAAATGAGATCGTATTTGCCCGGTCTCACTTTCGTCAGGTTCAATCCTTCGATGATCCACACGCCCGCGCCGAGCAGCACTTGATGGCACTCGACGCCGTCGCGCTGATAGCCGCCCACCGAGAGGTAATCGACGCCGATCGTCCGGATCCCGCAATCGACCATGTGCTGTGCGGCTTCCTTCGAAATGTGGATGAACTTCGTGTCGAAATCCTCCTCCCACCATTGCCGCTTCGAGTTGCGGGTTTTCAACAGAATCCGTTCGCCGGCGCGAAGTTTGTGTTTTTTCAGTTCCGCGGGTTTGACGGAATCGTCGTCTTTAATTTCGATGACGCGGCAGGGGCCGATCACCGCGTCGAACGGGACCGTGTCGAGCGGCGCGCCGTTCCTGATGAAATGGTTCAGGCCGTCCATGTGTGTGCCGGCATGGGCGCACATATCCAC
>WNGA01009254.1_pt1 | contig 24580 bp, 23 predicted proteins | sample 5400061 | NCBI WGS metagenome assembly WNGA01 (sample SAMN13153366, study PRJNA577476) | soil metagenome | isolation source: 100 cm soil or saprolite under grassland replicate 2 | place: USA:California | collected 2016-06-15 | reverse complement strand
GACCGTGGCCTGCGACGAGAGCGCGTCGATCGGCTGCGCCCGCGTGATGCGTGGGATCGATTCCATCGCGAATGCGACGACGCCGTGCTTGTCCAGCCGCGCGATTCCCTCGCGGTCGGTGAGCGGCTGGAGGAAGCCGATGAGCACGGCGCCCGACCTCATGAGTTCGAGCTCATCGGCGCTCGGCTTTGCGATCTTCATGACGATCTCGGCGTCGAAGGCGGAGGCGACGACGGTTGCGCCCGCTTCCTCATAGGCCGCATCGGGGAACGCTGCGGATTCGCCCGCGCCACGCTCGACCGCGACATCGACACCGAGCACCGCGAGCTTCGACACCGATTCCGGTACGAGCGCGACCCGTCGCTCGCCGGCGCCAGTCTCGCGTGGAACTCCAACCCGCATCCGCGCGTACTCTACGAGCCTGAATGTTCGAGTCGCTGACCGAACATGTCTCCGGCTCGCCGTGGACGTATGCCTTTCTCTTCGGGATTGCTGCGCTCGACGTCGTGTTCCCGCTCGTGCCGAGTGAGACGTCGGTCATCCTGGGCGGCGTCCTCGCCGCGACGGGCGACCTGCTCCTCGCCGTCGTCATTGCGGCGGCGGCCGCCGGCGCGATCCTCGGCGACAACACCGCCTACGTGATCGGAAGGACCGCGGGCGAGCGTCTGGTTGGGCGCTTCTTCAAAGGCGAGCGCCGCAAACGTGTGGACTGGGCCGAGCAGCAGATCGAGGAACGGGGCGGCTACCTGATCGTCGTCGGCCGTTTCATCCCCGGCGGTCGAACGGCCGTCACGCTCGCCTGCGGACTGCTGGAGATGCGCTGGCACAGGTTCATCCGTTTCGACGTTGCGGCAGGCTTCCTCTGGGCCTCGTATGCAGCCCTGCTCGGCTACTGGGGCGGGAGGACGTTCGAGAAGAATCCGTTCTACGGGTTTCTCATCGCGTTCGCGGTCGCGCTGGCGATTACCGGCGCCGTCGAGCTGTATCGCAGGCTCAGATCGAGTAGCGAGACCTAGAGAGTCGCCCACACCTCGAGCTTCGTCTTCGTCCGCGCGATCACGGCGTCGGTGAACTCGGTTGTGGACGCATGGCCGTGCAGGTCAGCGGTGCGGACACCCTGCGCGACCGTCTCGAGACACGCCTCGCGAATCGCGCGCCCGGCGCGCTGCGCATCGTCCGAGTCGCCGTGGGAGAGCAGCGCAGTGCCGGCGAGGATCATCGCCATCGGGTTTGCGACGTTCTTTCCCTGCAGCGACGGCGCCGTGCCGTGCGCGGCCTCGGCTATCAAGGCATCCGGCTCGAAGTCGTCGTCGAACGCGACGAGCAGCGACTCCGATCCCGCGATCGAACCGAAGAGCGGCAGCACGAGATCCGAGAGGATGTCGCCGTCGCGATTGAGCGCCGGAATCACCATCGGATCGCCGGTGGACGCGATCAGCAACGCGAACGTCGCGTCGATCAGCTGCGGCTCGTAAGGCACCTCAGGATGGCGCTCCGCCGCGCGGTCCATCTCCTCCTTCAGCATTCCCTCGTAGATCGGGCTGACGGTGTACTTCGGGCCGCCGAAGACCTTCGCGCCCGTGCGCTCGGCCTGCCGGAAAGCGAACTCCGCGACGGCGTGGCAGATGCGCCGCTCGATGCGCTCGGTCCGAAACGCCGCCTCGTCCTCTCCCGATCCCTCGCGCCACTCTTTTGCGCCGTAGGCGTCACCGACGGCCATCCGCACGATCGAGATCGGCGCGTGAACGCCGCCGAGCGGCACGACGCCGGGGATTCGCCGGCCCGTGCGCACGATCACGCGGCCGCCGATCGCCTCGCGCAGGATGCGGTTCGGCGAACCGACGTCGCCGGCGCCCTCGGGCGTGATCGTCGCCGCCTTCAGTCCCAGCCCGTGCTCGCGGATCGCCCGCGCCGCGTCGAGCACGACCTCGTTCTGCGTCGCCCTTCGATTCTCCAGGGACAGGTCGTAGCGGGGGAACTCGAGCTCGAGCCCGATCACGTCCGGCTGCAGCACGCGCCGCGCTTCCTCGAGCAGCTCCTGCCCGGTTTGATCCCCTTCCACGAGGACGATCGCGTTCACTTCCATCGCGCCGCGATTATGAAGGTGCCCTGCGTGGCAGAGACGAAGTCATGCCCAGCAGATTGCGGTGGACACGGGCGGGCGCGCGCCGGCCGTTCCGATACCTCGACGCGAAGGGCCGCCGGATCCGCGACCCGGAGATCGTCGAGCGGTTGGACGGTCTTGCAATTCCGCCCGCGTGGAAGTACGTCAAGATCGCGTCGAGCCCGCGCGCCAAGCTCCAGGCGACGGGCCTCGACAGCGCCGGCCGGCGCCAGTACCTCTACCACCCGGCGTTTCGCGCACAGCAAGAGGAGGCGAAGTTCGAGAAGCTGATCCGCTTCGCCGAGAAGCTGCCCGACTTCCGCCTCGCGATGGGAGAGCATCTGACGGGCGACCCGCTGGATGAGCTTCGCGTCTGCGCAGTGGCGATCCGGTTGATCAATCTCGCCTGGTTCCGCGTCGGCTCCGAGCGCCACACGAAGCGCTCGCGCACGTATGGCGTCACGACGCTGCGCAAGTCGCACGCAAGTGTCCGCGGGACACGCGTGACGTTCCGCTTCCGCGCGAAGGGCAAGATCCAGGTCCGAACTGCCCTCGTCGATAGTGAGCTCGCGGAGTCGTTGCGAACGCTGCTCGACCTCCCCGGCGCGCAGCTTTTCAAGTACGAATCCGAAGGCCAGGTGCGGGACCTAACGGCGCCCCGACTCAACGAGTACGTCAAGGCGTTCATGGGCGAGGAGTTCTCGTGCAAGGACTTCCGCACCTGGGGAGGTACACTCGCCGCCGCGATCGCCTTCGCCGAGTGCGGACCGGGGGAGGGAAAGACGGAGCAAAAGCGAGCCGTCGCAGCGGTAATGCGACACGTCGGGCAACGGCTGGGGAACACGCCCGCGGTTGCGCGTAGCTCCTACGTCTCGCCGGCCGTCGTGGAGCAGTATCTCGACGGTCGAACGATCGAGGATTTCCGGCCCCGGAATTTGCGCATCGTGTCCGCGCGCGATATCGGGCTCGATCCGGAAGAGAAGGCGACCCTCTCGCTGCTTCGGTCGTGGCGGATACGCGAGGTGCGGAAAGCAGCGTAGAATTCTCCGCGTAATTCGCCGTCGAAGGAGGAATTCGTGGCCAGGAAGACCGTGCTCGTATGTGACAACTGCGGAAAGGAAGTCGACGAGGGGAAAGGTGCAGTACTGCGCCTGACATACACCGACGCGCGGCGGGGCGCGAAGCAGGCGGATCTTTGCGACGACTGCGCGGGGAAAATGCCGGGCTCGCCGGCCGCCCGCCGTGGCCGCCGTCCAAAGGCTGCTGTAGCCGCCTAACCGTCGGCGACTTTTCCTCGCTCTCAGCACAAAGAGCGCGCAGGACCCGTCAGGACCCAGGTCTAGGATGGATCGGTGGGTCTCGCCCTCATCGTCGGGCCTGCCAACGCGGGCAAAGTCGCGCTTCTGTTGGAGCGCTATGTGGCTGCGCTCGCGCGCGAGCCGGTCCTGATCGTCCCGAACCGGTCGGACGTCGAGCGCGTCGAACGTGACTTGCTCGCCCGCAGCGGCGCGCTGCTCGGCGGCACCATCGGGACGTTCGACGACGTGTTCGGCCGCCTGGCGTTCGCGGATCCCGACGCGCGGCCCATCTTGCCGGATGCTCAGCGCGCGCTGCTCGTCCGCCGCATCGTCGGCGGCGCCTCGCTGAACGGGCTCGGCCGCTCGGCCCGTTTCGCAGGCTTCGCCGACTCCCTCGCCACGACTTTCGCGGAGCTCGAGTCCGGGCTGCTCGAACCTGACGCGCTCGAAGGCGATCTCGCGCGCCTCTTCGCCGCCTACCGAACGGAGCTCGATCGTCTCGTCCGCTGGGATCGCGATCTCCTGCGCCGGCACGCCGTCGACCGCCTGCAGTCGGACTTCGGCGCCTGGCAGGGGGAGCCGGTCTTTGCCTACGGGTTCGAGGATCTGACCGCGGCGGAATGGGAACTCCTGCGCGCCCTCGCCGGCCGGACCGACGTGACGGTATCGCTCCCGTACGAGCAAGGACGGACGGCGTTCGAGTCGCTTCGGTCGACGCTGGACGATCTGAGCGCGCTGGCGGACGGGCGGATCGACGTGCTGCCGCCGAGCCGGGACGCGCACCCGGCGCTGGCGCACGTCGAGCGGTCGCTCTTCGTCGACGAGGTCCCTGAGCCGCCGCGCCTCGAGGGAGCGGTGCAGTTCTTCGAGGGTGCCGGCCCGCGTGCGACGCTCGAGCTCGTCGGCCGCGAAGTGCTGGCGCTTGTTCGCTCCGGCACGCCGCCGGAGCGGATCGCGATCGTGTGCCCCGCGCTCGAGCGCTGGCGCGCGCCGCTCGAGAGCGGGCTCGGCGCGCTCGGCGTGCCGATCGCCGTGGCCTCGACATCGCGCGTGCCGCAGACGCCGTTCGGCCGCGCACTGCTCGGCTTGCTCCGATTCGTCTGGCTCGGCGGCGGCCGCCGGGAGCTGTATGGGTTCCTGCGCACGACCTACTCCGGCGTGCCGCGCGGCAAGGTCGACTTCCTCGAAGGACGATTGCGCGGCCGCGCGATCAACGCGCACGACCGCGTCGAGGCCGAGACGCTCGCGCTGCACGGCAACCCGTTCCCGATCGTCAAGGAGTTGCGCGACGCCGCGACTCCTCTGGAGGGGTTGCGGGCGACGGCGGCGCGGATGCTCCGCCACGCACACGGGTTGCAGCAACCGCCGGCGAACGACGACGCGCGCCGCGACCTGCGCGCGTACGAAGCCGTCAGGCGGCTCGTCGACGAGCTCGAAGGCTGGGTCGCGGCCGGAGGGACGCTCACGCCCGACGAGATCATCGGCACGCTGGAGCGTGCGACGGTTCGAGGCTCGAACGGACGCGAGCCGGGACGCGTTGCCGTCCTCGACCTACTGCGTGCACGTACACGAAGCTTCGAAGTCGTCTTCATGCTCGGTCTGGAGGAGGGGAGCCTCCCGAGGCGCACGCAGAGCGCCGCGTTCCTCGACGACGCCTCGCGCGAAGCCCTCGCCGGCGCCCGCCTCGTGAAGCCCGACCAGGTCGCGCGCGACCGCTACCTGTTCTACACCGCGTGCACCCGCGCGGCGCGCCGGCTGTATCTCGTTCGCGAGGCCGCCAGCGATGACGGCATGCCGCGGGAGCCGAGCCCGTTCTGGGACGAGGTCGTTCGCCTCTTCTCGCCGGACGAGGTGCGGCGCGCCACGACTCGACGGCCACTCGCGGCGCTGACGTGGTCGCTCGAAGCTGCGCCGACGGACCGCGAGCGGCTGCGCGCGCTCGCCGCGCTCGCGGCCGAGGACCCGCGCGAAGCTGAGGCGCTCGCGCTCGCGAACGGGTGGGACCGCCGGCTGGACCGTGCGCTCCGGGCCTTCCGCCGCCCGACACGGTTGAGCCATCCACTCGTGCTCGAGTACCTGGGCGAGCGGACGAGCTTCAACGTCACGGAGCTGGAGCGCTTTTCCGACTGCTCGTCCGCGTGGTTCGTCGACCGCCTGCTCGACCCCAAGACGATCGACGCGGACGTCGACCCGAAGCTGCGCGGGTCGGTCGCGCACAACGCGCTGCACAAGTTCTTCACCGGCATCCCGAAGGAGCTGGGCATCGAACGGCTCGACGAGACGCAGCTCGACCGCGCGCTTCCGTTTCTGCGCCGCTGCCTCGACCAGGCGGTCAACGGCGTGCGCATGGAGCTGACGGAGCTTCAGCGGCAGGAGCTCGATCAGACGCTGTGGCGCGATCTGGAAGCGTTCGTCCGCATCGAAGCGACTTCGGAGGTCCCGCTCGTCCCGCGCCGCTTCGAGGTTTCTTTCGGCCGTGAGCGCTCGTCGGTCGGCGGCCTCGAGCTCGGTGACGGCCTCTCACTCTCCGGCAAGATCGACCGCGTCGACATCGAGACGTTCGGCGCGCGCGGGATCGTCCAGGACTACAAATCGGGTCGCTCCGCTCACTCGGCGGCGCAGATCACGCAAGAGCAGCGTCTTCAGATCCCGCTCTACATGCTGGTGCTGCGCGACCTCGTGGGGATCGAGCCGCTCGGCGGCCTCTACCGGCCGCTCGCAGGGGAGCGAAAGCCGCGCGGCCTGCTGCGCGCGAGCGCGAAGGAAGAGCTGCCGGGCTACACGCGCACCGATTACCTCGAAGAGGACGAGTTCTGGGCGCGGCTCGAGACGGCGCGTGAGGACGCGCGTGCGCTTGCGCAGCGAATCCGGCAGGGCGACGTGCGGCACGATCCGCGCGGCGGCTCGTGCCCGTCCTGGTGTGACCTCTGGCGAGTGTGCCGGGTGGCCCGCCCGTGAACGAGCAACAGCAGGCGGCCGTCGACGCGAACGGGCTCGTCTTCGTCTCGGCGGGCGCGGGCACCGGGAAGACGAAGGTGCTCGTCGAGCGCTTCGTCCGCGCGGTCTGCACTGACGGCCTCGACGTCGCCTCGATCCTCGTCATCACGTATACGAAACGCACCGCGGGAGAGCTGCGCTCGCGTATTCGCGGGCGGCTCACCGAGCTCGGACGCACCGATCTCGCGCGCGAGCTCGACGGCGCATGGATCTCGACGATCCACGGCTTCTGCAACCGCCTGCTGAAGACCTACCCGCTCGCGGCGGGGCTCGACCCCCGCTTCCGCGAGCTCGACGAGGCCCAAGGATCGGTGTTGCGCGGCGAGGCTTTCGAAGCTGCACTCGCCGAGTTCTGTTCCGGTGCCGAGCCCGAGCGTCTGCGGCTGCTGGCGACGTACCGCGCGGCCGGTCTGCGCCGGATGCTGACGGGGGTTTACGCCACGCTTCGCTCGGCGGGCCGCGAGCTCGTTCTCGAGCCGGACGAGCTGTCGAGCCTTGCCGACGCGCTCGCACGACTCGAGGACGCGGCACGCTGCCTCGCGGAGGACGAAGCGGCCACCGACGGGCAACGCGCAGCGGCGGTGCAGGCGGAGGCGCTCGCGCAGACCGAGCGCGATCCGGAGCGCCTGCTCGACCTCGGCGGCGTGAAGGCCCGCGGGGAACGCGCGGCCTCGTATGTCGAGGCGCTCGCCGCCGTGGAGCAGGCGGCACTGGACGAGGCTGCGGCGCGCGACCGCGAGCTGCTCCAAGAGTTGCTGACAGGCTTCGCGGCGCAGTACCAAGCAGCGAAGGACCGTGAGTCCGTCCTCGACTTCGAGGACCTGCAGCTCCGCGCGCGTGACCTGCTGCGCGCGAACGACGACGTCCGCGGACGCGAGCAGCTCCGCTTTCGCTCGATCATGGTCGACGAGTTCCAGGATACGAACCGCCTCCAGTGCGAGTTGATCGACCTGATCTCGGGCCGCTGGCCGGCGGCGGCTCCCGTCGGGCGGAGCCCGGCTCCGCCGCCGCCTGACGACGTTGGACGGCGCGATCGCCTACGAGGCCGTGCTACACGCACTGTCTCTCCGGCGCTCGCACCACCAGCGTCGCCCCAGCGACCCGAGAGCACCTCGCATAGTTCATTCGGCTCGGCCGAACTGTTCTTCGTCGGCGACGAGTTTCAATCGATCTACGGCTTTCGCCACGCCGACGTGCAGGTCTTCCGCGAGCGTCGGGCTGCCGCCCCGCAGGTGCTGCCGCTGACCAAGAACTACCGCTCGCGACCGGAGGTGCTCGCCGTCGTGAACGAGCTCTTCGCCGGCGAGTTCGGCGACGAGTTCCAGCCACTCCACTCTTCCGGGGATTTCCCCGATCCGGTCTTCGGATCGCCCGCCGAGCTGCTCGTCACCGACAAGTCGTCCTACGCGGGAACGGACGTCCACTGGCGGCGCGCGGAGGCACGGCACATCGCCAAGCGCGTGAAAGAGCTCGTCGACAACGGCGACGCGGAGCCGGGAGAGATCGTGCTGCTGTTCGCCGCCGGAACCGACGCCGAGTGGTACGAGGAGGAGCTGCGCAAGACGGGGCTACGGACCTATCGCTCCACCGGTCGTGGGTACTTCGGACAACAGCAGGTGGTCGACTTGCTCGCGTACCTGCGCCTGCTGCACAACCGCTACGACGACGAAGCCTTGCTCACCGTGCTCGCATCGCCGTTCGTCGGCGTCTCGAACGACGCGCTCGTCCTCATCCGGCGCGCGGCGAGCAAGCGGCCGATCTTCACGGGCATCGAGAAGTCGCTGCCGGCGCCGCTGGCCGAGCGAGACGCGCGGCTCCTGCGCGCTTTTCGCCAGCGCTTCGACCGTCTCGCCGACGCGTCGACGAAGCTGTCACTCGAGCTGCTCTGCGAGCGCATCGTCGCCGAGCACGACTACGACCTCGCCGTCCTCGCGCAGTGGGACGGCCGCCGCCGCTACGCGAACTTGCGCAAGCTGGCGCGGCTCGCGCGCTCGTTCGAGGAGCTGCGGGGCGCCGACGTCGAGGGCTTCGTCCGCTTCGTCTCCGAACAGGAGGCGGTGGGAGCGCGCGAGCTCGAGGCCGTCGCCGAAGAGGAGGGGGGCGATGCGATTCGCCTGCTGACGATCCACGGTGCGAAGGGCCTCGAGTTCAAGGTCGTCGTCGTTGCGGATGCGGGACGGGACCGCCAGCCGCCTGCCCCCGACGAGATCCTCGCTCTGTCCGACGGCCGCTTCGGCTTCAAGGTCGCGCACCCGTCGACCGGCGAGCGGCGCGGCGCGAGCGGCTACGAGGAGGTGCGCGCGCAGCTGAAGACCGAGGAAGACGCCGAGCGCCTGCGCCTCTACTACGTGGCGATGACGCGCGCGATCGACCGCTTGATCGTTTCGGGCGCGATCGACCCGGAGAAACCGAGCGAGCGCGCGACGCCGATCGGCTGGGTACTCGAGCGGCTCGACGCACGTGGCGAACTCGCGAACGCAGGGCACGATCCCGTCGAGCTCGAGCGCGGTGGCGCGCGTCTGCTCGTCCGCGTCGACCGCTACGAGGAGTCGCCAAGTGACAAAGTGTCACTTGGCGAGGAACTGCCGGCCCTCGAGCCGTCGCAGCTCGTCCTGTTCGCGGAAGGCGGCGAGCCTGCTCAGCCGCTCGCGCCGCGGCTGCCGGAGCTCGTGCCGATCGCCCTTCCGCCGCTCGAGCCCGTGCGGCGTCTGTCCTTCACCGCCCTTGCCTCCTTCGAGCGCTGCTCTTATCGCTACTACGCGGAGCGGCTTGTCGGCATGAAGGCGCTGCGCCCGTCCGGCGGCGACGGCGTCGGTCTCGGCGCACTGGACGTCGGTGACGCGGTGCACCGCTTGCTCGAGACGATCGACCTGTCCAACCCGCAGGTCGTGGACCTCGAGCGCGTTCGCAATTGGTATCCCCGGGTGACCGACGAGGAGCTGCAACTCATCGGCGGCTTTGTCGCGTCGTACTGCGAGTCCGAGCTCGCCCGCCGCGTCGCGGAGCTCGAGGGGACGAAGACCGAGGTGCAGTTCTCATTCGAGCATGACGGCGTGCTGATCCGCGGCTTCCTTGACGTGCTGCATCGCGTCGACGAGCGGGCGCTCGTCGTCGACTACAAGACGAACACGCTCGCGGAAGGCTCTCCGGAAGAGATCGTCGACCACGAGTACCGCGTGCAGCGACTCGTGTACGCGCTCGCCTGCTTCCGGAGCGGGGCGCAGGAGGTCGAGGTCGTCTACCACTTCCTCGAGCGTCCAGACGCGATCGTCGCGAAGACCTTCGGCGCGGCGGACGTCGCCGAGCTCGAAAGGGAGCTTTCGGCCGCGATCGCGCGCATCCAGGCCGGCGAGTTCGTCCCGACGCCGAGCGAGTACGCCTGCGCCGGCTGCCCGGCACTGGACGTCGTCTGCGCCGGCCCACGTCTCCGCAACGCACCGCAGCAGCTCGAAGCCGCAACGGCTTGACATGTGACCATTTGGTCACGTATTATCCGGACATGACCGACGACGATCTCGTGTTTCGTGCGCTCGCCGACCCGACCCGGCGGCTGCTTCTCGACCGGCTCTTCGAGCGTGACGGCCGTACGCTCACGGAGCTCGAGTCGAAGCTCGACATGACGCGGTTCGGCGTGATGAAGCACCTGCGCATCCTCGAGGACGCGGGGCTCGTCGTCTCACGCAAGTCCGGGCGGAATCGGCTGCACTACCTCAACCCGGTGCCGATCCGGCTCATCCACGATCGGTGGATCGACAAGTACACCGAGCACCGCGTGTCCGCGCTCGCGGAGCTCAAGACGCAACTGGAGGAGACGGGATGACGACGATCACCGAGATTCAGACCACCCAGGTCTACCAGGTCTTCATCAAGGCGACGCCGGAGGCGATCTGGGAGGCAATCACTAACCCGGAGTTCACCGAGAAGTACTTCTACGCCTCACGCATCGAGTTCGCCGAGGGCCGGCGCCGCTCGTTCGGCCCCGCCGGCGAAGTGTGGGGAGACGAGGCGATCCTCGAGGAGGACCCGCCGCGCCGGTTGGTGCACGGTTGGCGTGCGCTCTACGACCCGGAGCTCGCGGCCGAGGAGACGAGCCGCGTGACGTGGGAGATCGAGCAGCAGGACGGGGGCGTCTCGTTGCTGACGGTCGTCCACGACCAGCTCGAGGGCGCGCCGAAGACCGCGGCGAGTGTCTCCGGCGGCTGGATGTTCGTGCTCAGCGGCCTCAAGACGCTGCTCGAGACGGGCGAGCCACTGTCGTAGTCACGACGGAGCGTGGGGGCGCTGCCGCTGTAGCGTCCCCACGGTGCCGCGTAGCTACGTTCACGAGGCGCGTAAGCGCGTCGGGCCGAAGAAGCAGCGCATCGGCCCGATCATCGAGCGGCTCGCTGCGGAGCACAGCGACGCCAAGATCGCGCTTCGTTTTCGCAGCGAGCTCGAACTGCTCGTCTCGGTGATGCTGTCGGCACAGACGACGGACGTGAACGTCAACCGCGTCACTGAGAGGCTCTTCGAGAAGTACCGCCGTCCCGAGGATTACCTTGAGGTGCCAACAGAAGAGCTCGAGCGCGACATCTACGCGACGGGCTTCTTCCGGCAGAAGACCAAGGCGATCCGCGGCACGATGCAGACGTTGCTCGAGCAGTTCGACGGAGTCGTGCCGCGCAACGTCGACGACCTCGTGCGCTTGCCGGGCGTCGCGCGGAAGACGGCGAACGTCGTGGCCGCCGAGCTCGGCGAACCGCAGGGCATCGTCGTGGACACACACGTGCGGCGGCTCTCGCAGCGGCTTGGACTCACAAAGCAGGAGGACCCGGTGAAGATCGAGTGCGACCTGATGAAGCTCGTGCCGCGCGAACAGTGGGGCCGCTTCCCGCACCTGCTGATCTGGCACGGCCGACGCATTTGCATCGCGCGCCGCCCGCTTTGCGAGACGTGCGTGCTGGTGGACCTCTGTCCTAGCTCGCGGTCGACCTAATCCCTCGCTTCGCTTCGCTCGCGCTCGGGGCTCGCGCCTTCGGCGCGAGCATGGGTTGCTCTTGAGGGGTAGCTGCTTCGATCGTTGCGAATGAGCAGCGCGGCAAGCCGCGCTGCCCGCGAGCCGTCTTTTAGCTCGCAGGCCTGAGAGCTACCAAGAGCCCGCCGTCGGCGTCCAGGGCGGGGAAGAGGTCCGCGACCACGCGCTTCTGCAGGCCGCCGCGCGTCGTCAAGCCGACCTGCTGCCCGAGCCTGCGCACGCCCCATTCGAGCGCGACGGCGACAGGGTTCGGCTCCGCCTCGACGATCTCGGTCACCTCGCGCCCGAGGAGGTCTTCCTCGCGGTAGCCGGTGAGCTCGAACACGCCCTTGCCCGTCGCGAGCACGCGCCCCTGCTGGTCGCAGACGACAAAACCGGTATTCGGCCCCGGGTAGTAGTCCTCCATCAGCTCGAAGAGGAAGCCGAAGCCGCAACGGCGGCACGACGGCGCCTCGCTCGAGAAGCCCTCGCGCGCGTCGAGGTCGACCGAGCGGTTCTTGCATTTCGGGCAGATGTAGTTCGGCACCCGCTCAGCTTAGATCCAGCGCTTGCGTCTGAAGAACCAGAGCTGGAGGATCGTCGTCGCGACGATCAGACCCCAGGAGAAGAGGTAGCCGAACTGCCAGTGGATCTCCGGGAAATGGTGCTGGAAGTTCTGGCCGTAGACACCGACGATAAATGTCGGAACCAACAGGAGTGACGCGATGACGGTCAGAGTCTTCGTCACTTCGTTCTGGTCGTTCGCGACCTTCGACTGCAGGTAGTCACGGACGCTGGCGATGAGGTCGCGCGAGAGCTCGAGCCCGTCGAACGCACGCAGGAGCTTGTCGTAGGCGCCGTTGAAAGCGACCTCGACTTCGTGCGGGAAGACCTCGTTTCCCTTCTCGACCTCGACGACGTTGTCGACTACGCGCCGGACCGCATCGCGGGTCGGTGCGAGCGTTCGGCGGATGTGCAGCAGGTCGTGCCGAAGGGCGGAGACGCGTTCGCGGATATGCGCCGCGGTTGCGCTCTCGACGACGTCTTCGAGCTCGTCGATCTCCTCGTCGACATCGTCGATGAGGTCGAGATAGCGCTCGGCGATGTCGTCGACGAGCCGGTAGAGCATCATCCCCCCGCTGTCGTCCGGGTTGCAGGCCTCCTTCGCCGGGCGTGGATCGAACGATTTCTCGCCGGGCGGCGTTTTCGACACCGTGATGAGACGCTCACTCGTCGCGACGACGTCGACCTCCTGGTAGTAGACGCGGTTCTCGTCGCGCACAGCGACCGCGACGAGGAAGACGCCGAAGACGTAGCTGCCGTGCCCTTGCAGCGTCGGCCGCGGTTCGTGTGCCTGCTGTGCCGGCTCGCGCAGCAAGTTGAGCGCCGATTCCTGCATGTCCTCCGGCAGGTGCTTGCGCAGCTCGTCCTCGCTCGGATCGAGCAGGTCGATCCACTCGGCCACGCGGCCGAGGCTATCGGGCAGATCGGCTAGAGGCCCCTAGCTTCTCGGTGCGCTCTCGGCCGCCATGAGGTGGCCTTCGCGCGCAGCCAGGAAGCGCTCTGCGTCGAGGGCGCCCATGCTGCCGGAGCCGGCGGCAGTCACCGCCTGGCGGTAGACGTGATCCTGCACGTCGCCGACGGCGAAGACGCCGGGGATGTTCGTCTCGGTCGAGCCGGGCTTCGTGACGAGATAGCCCGCGTCGTCGTGGTCGAGCCAGTCGAGGAACAGCTTCGTATTCGGGTCATGCCCGATCGCGACGAAGAGCCCTTCCGCCAGCAGTTCCGAAAGTTCGTCGGTCTGCGTGTCGCGCAGGCGCACGCCGGTCTGCGTGTCGCGCAGGCGCACGCCCGTCATCTTCTGATCGCCGAGCACCTCGTCGACGATGGCATTGGGGACAAACTCGATCCGGTCGTTCCCGCGGGCGCGTTCGAGCATGATGCTCGACGCGCGAAACTCCTCGCGTCGGTGGACGATGGTCACCCTGTTCGCGAACTTCGTCAGGAAGATCGCCTCCTCCATCGCTGAGTCCCCGCCGCCGACAACGACAACCTCTTTGTCTCTGTAGAAGGCGGCGTCGCAGACAGCGCAGTAGGTGACGCCCTTCCCCTGGAGCGACTGCTCCGAGGGCAGGCCGAGCTGCCGGGCGGTTGCGCCTGTCGCAACGACGACCGTCTCGGCCGTGTACTCGTCGTCGCCGACGTAGACGCGGAACGGCCGCTCCGAGAAGTCGACACGGGTGACGTCGTCGGTGAGGTATTCGGCGCCGAAGCGCTCCGCCTGCGTCCGGAACTCCTGCATCAACTCGGGGCCGAGAATGCCGTCCTTGAACCCCGGGTAGTTCTCGACGTCGCTGGTGATCATGAGCTGGCCGCCGAAGGCGAAGCCTTCGATCACGAGCGGCTCGAGGTCTGCGCGCGCGGCGTACAGCGCAGCGGTATAGCCGGCGGGGCCCCCGCCGATGACGATCACATTCCGAATTTCATTCATTGCTCTATTAAACGAATTCCGTCGGCTGGACGTTCCCTCGCGTCCCCCAACGCCCCTCCCGCCGGGGGAGCCGGGCTCCGCGGGCGGCGGTCAGGGACGCGAGGCGCTTAGGCAACTTCATGGCCGCAGAGGTAGAGCCGCCCCTCACGATACTCCCCGATGTCCCACGGGCGGTGCCGCTCCACGCGGCCCGCGGCGAGGATGTGAACCACGTCATGGCCGCGCGCCGCAAGTAGCTCTGCGATCAGGCGGCGGTGGCAGCGCCACCACGGCGTCTCGGCGCACATGAAGCAAGGAGCCGGCTCCCCGAGGGCCGCCTCGAGGGCCGACTGCCATCCCGGCGTCGCCATGCGGGCGGCGTAGCTCCGGAACGCGCCGACGGCGATGCATGCGAAACGCTCCTCGCCGGGCTCGTCGCTCCGTTTGCCGCCCAGCTCGATCGCGTGCCGATATTCGATTCCAGCCTCCGCGAGCATGGCGGCGAGGGTGTCACGGTTGAACTGCGGGTTCCGTCGCGAGGAGGGAAAACGGCGGACGTCGATAAGTGTTCGGACGGCGGAGCCGTGCAGACACTCCACCAGTTCCGCCGCCGGACGCATCCCATGGCCGATCGTCACGACTCGCACAGGAATAAGATGCCGCGTTCGGTGGCAAGGAGAGAACGGATGGCGGGTGTGATCACTTGGAACCGGCTGAGGGAGCTGGCGGCGTTCAGGGCGCAGAAGGGACTCGCGATCAGCCTCTATCTCGGCTTCGACTCGAGCACGGCGGGGACGATCCCCGGTGCGGCAACGAAGATCAACTCGCTCCTCGACGAGGCGCAGAAGTCCGCGTTCGCGACGCGCGACGATCTCACGCACGATCAGAAGCGCGGCCTTCAGTCGGATTTCGAGCGGATCCGCAACTACCTCGCGAACGACTTCGAACGTGCGGGCGCACAGGGTGTCGCGATCTTCGCGTCCGGGCTCGACAATTTCTGGAGCGCAAACGTGCTCAGCGATCAGGTGCCGGACCGCGTTTGCGTCGCGCCTGACTTCCATCTGCGGCCGCTCGTACCGCTGCTCGGCCGCGGGGACGGCGCGATCGTCGCCGTCATCGACCGCGAGCGCGGCCTTCTCTTCCAGCTCACGAACGGACGCCTCGAGCCGCTCGCCGACCTCACGGAGGAACAGCCGGGCCGGCACGACCAGGGCGGTTGGTCGCAGTCGCGCTACCAGCGGCACATCGACGAGCTTGCGAAGGACCACCTGCGAACGGTCGCGGAGGACCTCGACAGCCACGTGCGGCGCGGGCTCGCGCGCCAAGTCGTCGTCGTCGGTCCTGAGGAAGCGCGTGCGGCGTTCGCCGATTTGCTCGCGCCGGAGACGCGCAACTGCGTCGTCGGCTCCACCGCCGGGGAGGGATACGCGACGCCGGCGGCGTTGCTCGGGCTCGCGCTGCCGTTCCTCGAGCAGGCGCGCCTCAACGAGGAGACGAAGGCACTCGAGCGCTGGCAGGAGGAGGCGGGACGCAGCGGCCGCGCGGCGTCAGGCTGGGAGCAGACGCTCGAGGCCGCGTCCGACGGGCGCGTCGAGTTGCTCCTCTTCCAGGAAGGGATCGAGCGGCTGGCCTACGAGTGCCCGTCGTGCGGCCGCGCGCAGATTCAGAACGGCGCCTGTCCGCTCGACGCGACGCGTATGGAGCCGCGCGACGACGGGATCGACCTCGCGGTGCACCGGACGCTTGCGCACGGCGGCTCCGTGCGTGCGCTCGCGAGGGAGCGGCGCGAGCTGGGACCGGTCGAGGGGATTGCTGCGTTGCTCCGCTACTAGCCGGGCTTGCGCGCTCACGCTTCGTCCGAAATGCGAGCATTTCGGACGAGAAGGCCGGGACAAGTGCGCTTCGCGCACGTGTCCCAGATTTGGTGCGTTTGAAGGGCTTCTGCTCGGCTAAGGTTGATGAGCGGTGCGGCAAAGCCGCACCGTGGGCGAGCGCGGACCTGTCGTTCAGGCGGCGTCGGCTGTTGCGCCCGGCAGCTCGAGGACGGTATCGCCTTCGAGCTCTTCGACGTCTTCCGTCGCCTGCTCAAGCTTCGTCGCGAACTTGTTCAGCCGCTTGTCGGCGTCCGTGAACTTCGACTGCGCGCGACCGAGGTGCGTGCCGATCAGGTCGAAGTCCTCGGCGAACTTGTCGAAGTCGTGCTGGAGGTCGGCGACATATCCCATCACCTCGTGTGCGTGCTGCTCGATCTGCATCCCGCGCATGCCCAGCACGATCACCTGCAGGTACGCGGTGAAGGTCGTCGGCGACACGGGGAAGATGCGCTTGTCGTGCGCGTACTGGAGAAGCGCCCCGGTTTTGCCGCACGCGAGCTCGTAGTAGACGGCCTCGACGGGGACGTACATGAACGCGAAGTCGTAGGTTCCCTCGGCAGGACGGATGTACTTCGCTGCGATCGCATCGATGTGCTGCTTCACGTCCCGCGCGAAGTCCTTTTCGTGCCGCTGCCGCTCGACATCGTTCTCTGCTTCGACGATGCGGTGGTAGTTGTCGAGCGGGAACTTCGAGTCGACGGGTATGAGCTGGCCGACACGGACGACCGCGTCGACGCGCTCGCCGCCGGCAAACGTGTGCTGCACCGAATACGCGGACGGCGGCAGCCGGTCGCGGAGCAGGTTCTCGAGCAAGAGCTCGCCGAAGCCGCCACGCGCCTTCGGCGGCCGGAGCGCCTGCTCGAGACGCCCGAGGTCCTTGGCCCGGTTGAGCATCTCCTTCGTCGCGTTTCCTACCTCGCCGAGGCGCTCGTGGATGCGTTCGCTCGTCTCCGTCGCGTCCTTGAGGCGGCCGTCAACCTTGACGTCCAGCTCGTGCAGGCGCCGATCGAGGCGGTCATCGAGCTCGCGTAGCCGCGGCTCGATGAGCGACGGTATGAGCGCGAGCGCCGAGCGGCCGCCGAAAAAGACGGCGGCCAGGACGGCAAGCAGAACGACGATGACGATCGCGGTCAGCATCAGGGCCAACGAACGTTAGAGAGGCGGTCGGACGGAGCGTCCGGAGGAGGTGAAACCGCACAAAAAAACGCCGGTGCCGACAAACCTTGCGGTCCATCGGCTCCGGCAAAGAGCACCCTATGCCTTCTCGACCGTGCCGGTCAAGCGGCCGCCGTGGAGAAAAACGCGCTCCGAGCACATTTCCGCGCCCATTGACAAACCTGAGCGCCCGTCGGATGATTCGTCTTTATCTCAGGCATTTTCTCGAGAGGGGCCGAATGAAGCGAATCGTCGTTCTGGTGGGGCTGGCCACGCTTGTCGTAGCTGCGACGGCGTCGTCCGCGCTCGCCAGCCATTCGTGGGGCACGTATCACTGGGCGAGAACGGCGAACCCGTTCACGATCAAGGTCGGAGACAACATGACGACCGCGGACTGGAAGAACCGTCTGGCACAGGCGTCGGCGGACTGGAACCAGTCGACCGTCGCACACAACACGATCGTGGCCGGCGCGGCGAAGGGCAAGTGCCGTCCGACAGCGGGCCGCGTCGAGGTCTGCAACGGCTCGTACGGCAACAACGGCTGGCTCGGGCTCGCGACGATCTGGATCTCCGGATCGCACATCGGCCAGGGGACCATGAAGGTCAACGACACGTACTTCAACACGTCGACCTACAACAATCCCAACGAGAAGCAGCATGTCGTCTGCCAGGAGATCGGTCACACGTGGGGCCTCGACCATCAGGACGAGTCGGGCGCGCTGTACTACACGTGCATGGACTACTTCTCCAACACCGGCGCCAACGCCGGGAACTCGGCGAGCACGACGCCGAACCAGGGTGATTACGACCAGTTGCTCTGCATCTACGACCCCGCGTCGGCAGGCAGGGTGCTCAACAGCACGACCAACGGCATCTCGCACTCGTGTACGGGAACGGGGCATTTGGACTCGTCCTCGACGATCGGCGCCGCCGCCACCGGAGCAGAAGGTGCGGCAGCTGCCGAGGTGCCGCCGTGGGCAAATCCATCGGAGTCGGTCTACCGCGACCACCTGCCCGACGGGCGACTCCAGGTGACGTACGTCCGCTGGGCCAACCCGATTCACAGCTGGGGCGGGTAGCTCGCACGACTAGAGGAGAGAGGCCCGCACCGCGGGCCTCTCCTCGCTCTACTGCTAGCCTCGCGCTCCGTGGCGAAGAAGACGCGCACGCCCCCGCCGCCGCGGCGGCCCGTTCAGGCGCCGCAGCGGCGCACCTCGAGCTCGGGGCGGTCGCCGGAAGACCAGCGCAAGCTGAAGTGGCTCGTGATCTTTGCCGCGTCCGGCTTCGTCGCGCTCGCGATCGTCGTCGCGGTGATCTACTTCACGACAGGCGGCTCCTCGAGCGCGAGCGTCGAGACCGCGATGCGGGACGCCGGGTGCACGCTGAAGACGGCTGCTGCGAAGAGCCGCAAGCACGTCACGAGCCTCGACGCGAAGATCAAGTACAACACGACGCCGCCGTCGAACGGCAGCCACTACTACCAGCCCGCGATCTGGGACTTCTACACGTCCCCGGCCAACCCGGTCCAGGTCGTCCACAACGAGGAGCACGGGGGCGTCATCTTCTGGTGGGGAAACAAGGTGCCGCAGTCGACCGTCGACCAGCTGCGCGCGTTCTACACGTCGGACCCAGACGCGATGCTCGGCACGCCCTATCCCAGCCTCGGCAGCAAGGTCGCCATCACGGCCTGGACGTCTCCGCCGGGCAAGTTGGGCGAAGGGCACGTTGCCGTCTGCCCGGCCTTCGACGAGAAGGCGTTCAAGGCCTTCCGCGACGCGTATCGGGGCAAAGGGCCGGAGCGCTTCCCGATGGATGCCTTGACACCCGGCGCGTAGAGCAGCCGGGCCCAGTGCCGGGGGAGGGAGTCGAACCCTCACGCCCCCGTCGGGGACAGCTGATTTTAAGTCAGCCGCGTATCTCCAGTTTCGCCACCCCGGCCGGCTCAGGATAGCCCCGAACCACCGAGACTCGATGGGCCCCGAGGCGGCAATCGTCGGAATCGCCTGACCTACACTGCGCCGCGTGACCGAGACGGTCGTCGAGCCCGAGTTCGAGTGGGAGACACCGCTTTTTCGGCAGGCGCTGACGCAGTTCGAGCAAGCGCTGCCGAACGCCGCCGCGAGCGTCGCCGTGGCCGAGCGGCTCCGTTTTCCGGAACGCGCGGTGATCGTCTCGATCCCGGTTCGTCTAGACAGCGGCGAGTACCGCTGCTTCGCCGGCTACCGCGTGCAGCACTCGACGGTGCTCGGCCCGACGAAGGGCGGCATCCGCTACGACTCGGCGGTGTCGCTCGGCGAGTGTGCGGCACTCGCGATGTGGATGACATGGAAATGCGCGCTGCTCCGCCTGCCGTACGGCGGTGCAAAAGGAGGCGTTCGCTGCAACGCGCGCGACCTGTCGCAGGGGGAGCTGCAACGAATCACGCGCCGGTTCACGACCGAGCTTGTCGACATCATCGGGCCGCAGGAGGACATTCCGGCGCCCGACATGGCCACCAATGAGCAGACGATGGCGTGGATGATGGACACGTACTCGATGCAGAAGGGCTACGCGGTCCCGGAGATCGTCACCGGCAAGCCGATCTCGATCGGAGGCTCCGTCTTCCGGCACGAGGCGACCGGCGCCGGCGTGGTGATGGTGATCGAGCGCGCGTGCGAGCGGCTCGGCTGGAAGCTCGCCGACCAGCGCTGCGTGGTGCAAGGCTTCGGCAACGTCGGCGGTGTCGCGGCAGGTGACCTTGCCGCGAGGGGCGCTTGCGTGATGGCCGTCTCCGATCTTTCCGGCGGCGTCGTCGACGACGACGGTCTCGACCTCACGGCGCTGCACGCATGGGTCGAAGACAACGGCTCGCTCGCGGACTATCCCGATGCGCGACACGTTTCGAACGCGGAGCTGCTCGAGCTCCCGTGCGACCTGCTCACCCTTGCGGCGCGTGAGGACCAGCTGACGGAGGAAAACGCGCCGCGCGTCGACGCAAAGCTGATCGCAGAGGGCGCGAACGGGCCGACGTCGATCGAGGCCGACGCCATTTTCGCCGCCCGAGGCATTCCTGTGCTGCCCGACGTCCTGACCAATGCCGGCGGTGTCACGGTTTCCTACTTCGAGTGGGTGCAGGACCTCGGCCGCCTGTTCTGGGATCGCGACGAGATTCGCGCCCGGCTGGCCGAGAAGCTCGCGGACGCGTTCGACCGCGTGTGGGAGCTGTCGGACGAACGGGGAATCAGCCTGCGCGGCGCTGCGCTCGTCGCCGGCATCCGCGAGGTCGCGGCTGCGCTCGAAGCGCGAGGGATCTATCCGTGAGCCGTGTTCGCGACGCGATGGTCTCCGAGCCGCTGTCGCTCGATGCCTCGGCGTGGGCACAGGAGGCGGGCACGCGCTTGTCCGATCCCGGCGTGCGCGCGGTGCTCGTCTGCAGGGACGGTGCGCTCGCGGGAGTGGTGACGCGAAAGACCCTCGTGCGCGAGGTCGTCGCGGCGGGACGGGATCCTGCGACGACGCAGCTCGGCGACATCGCGGAGCCGCCCATCTTCACGCTCGATGCGGACCAGGATCTCGAGGTTGCGTTCCGCGAGCTCGAGGAGCGCGACCTCGAGCGCGTGCCCGTGATCGAAAGCGGCCGCCTGGTCGGCATCCTGTCGCGCGCCGTCGTGCAGCGGCGGCTGGCAGAGGACGAGCCGCCGGCCGAGGAGACGGCCTAGCAACAGGTGTAGGCGCCGGGGGGCGCGTCGCCCTCCAACGGCGCCGGCAGCTCGGCGGCCGCGAGGGCGATGCCGTGCAACAGGTCGTGCTCGCTTGCCTCGAGCGCGTCGAGCTCGTAGCGGCGCAGCACCTCGCGCACGATTGTTGTGCCGGCGACGATCACCGGAGCGCGCTCGGGCTCGAGCGCCGGCAGCTTGCGGCGCTCGTCGAGCGGTAGAGCAGCCAGATGCGCGAGTTGCTGCTCGATCGCATCGAGCGTCAGCACGTGACCGTGGACCCGATTGCGATCGTATTCGGGAAGGCGCAGGTCGAGCGCGGCGAGAGAGGTGATCGTTCCCGCGACTCCGATCGCGTGCGCGGGGCCGATGTCCGGCAGGAGCGGCTGCACGTGCGCCGCGATCGCTTCGATGTCCTCGCCGAACAGCTCGGTGAGGCGCCCCGACCCGACGTCGATACTCACCGACGCATTGCGCATGATCAGCTCCGTCGAGCCGCCGCCGACGTCGAGGACGAGCGTGTCGGCCGCGACGTCGCCGACGCCGCGTAGCGTCAGCGCCGCCTCCTCTTCGCCGCTCAGCAGCTCCGTCGTGAAGCCGTAGCTCCACTCGATCTCGCCGAGGAACGCCTCGCCGTTCTCGGCGTCGCGGACGGCGCTCGTTGCCACCGCCAGCACGCGCTCCGCGCCGAGCGACTCGAGCTCGCGGCGGTAGTCGGTGAGCACGTTGCGAACGCGCGCGATCGGCAGCGGCAGCAGCCGGTGCCGGGCGTGGACACCTTCGCCGAGCCGCGTGATCCGTTGCCGAAGCACGACCTCGTCCACACGGCCGTCCATGACGTCGGCGACGAGCAACCGCGTGGTATTGGTGCCTAGATCGACGGCGGCGACGCGCGTCACTTGCGCGGATAGACCGCGGTCAGGCGTCCGAACGAATCGCGTGCGTCCTCCACCGCCGCCCGTAGCACCGCCGCACGGGCGCTCGAGCGGCGCAGCCGCTCGAGGCTGGCGTCGAGCCTCGGCTTCTCGGCCCGGAACGAGGCGGCGTCTTCGGCCAGCCGCTCGAGCGAAGCCGTCAGCTCCTGAAACGCCGCGTCCAGAACGGAGACAAAACTCTTGAACGTCCGCCAAAAGCGGCGGGCTCTCAGGAAGAGGTGAACCGCACCGGCCGTTAAAGCGAACAGAAGCACGAATACGGGAATCCAGAGCAGGAGTGACATCGTTGGCGATGCTAGCAACGCGTTTTACAATCGATCGCGTGGCACATGTGTGGAGCTGGCTGCGCCGCCGCGATGGGCTGCAGCAGATCCTGATCGTGGTCGGCGGCTTCGAGGTCTACGAGGGGCTGCGCCACGTGATGACTCCGAACTGGCCGGTCGCGTTCAATAACGCGGCGCGCATCGAGGACCTCGAGCGGTGGGGGCATTTCGCGTGGGAGCAATCGCTGCAGCGGGTGTTCCTCGGCATCCCAGACCTCGTGCAGGCGATGAACATCTTTTACTTCGTCGGCCACTTCGTGGTGACGGGCATTTTCTTCACGTGGCTGTACTTCCGCTCGCGCGACGGCTTCCGTAGCGTCCGGAACGCGTTCCTGATCGCAACTGCGATCTCCCTGTTCATCCACTGGACGTTCCCGGCGGCGCCGCCGCGCCTCGCGGATGTCGGTCTCACCGACACGTTGCACGCCTTCTCGGGAATCGACATCGGCTCGCCGCACTCGTCGCCGTTCTCGAATCCGGTCGCCGCCGTGCCGAGCCTGCACGCCGGCTTCGCGGTCGGCGTCGCGTACGGCATCGTCAGGTTCGCGAAGGCGACGTGGATGAAGGCGCTCGGCATTGTCTATCCCGTCGGCGTGGTGCTAACGATCGTCGTTACGGGCAACCACTTCATCCTCGACGCGGTTGCCGGAATGCTGGTGATGATGGTCGGATTCATGACTGCGTCGCGGCTCCAAGGCCGGAGAAATCGGGCTATACTGACGCCCGCGACGCGGGGTGGAGCAGTCAGGTAGCTCGCCGGGCTCATAACCCGGAGGTCGCAGGTTCAAATCCTGCCCCCGCTACTGAGAAAGGCCCTGGAAACAGGGCCTTTCGTTTGCAACAGGGCCTTTCGTTTGCTAAGCCAGCGTTATTGGCTTGGGAGGGCGGGGTGCGCTCAGCGTTCCAAGTCAGTCGCGGAGAGCGAGCACTCGCATCGTGACGACGGGCCGGCTGAGTCCCTTCAGCTGGAGATCCGGTACCGGCTCGCTCCGGACACGATCGTCGATCGTCGCGTATGTTCGCTGGCTGACCAGGATCTCGCCGGGGGCGGCTGCATCGCACAACCGGGAGGCGAGAATGACAACATTGCCCACCGCGCCGTAGTCGTAGCGGCCTTCGAATCCGATGCGCCCAAGCGTCGAATAGCCGGTGGCGATCCCGATGCCCAGTCCGAGGTCGTAACCACGTTTGCGCCAGTCCGTCGCGAGGCTCGCAAAACGTTCGGCCAGGGCGAGAGCCGTACGAACCGCCGCGAGCTCGTGCTCGGGAATAACGACAGGATCATTGAAAAAGGCCATCATTCCGTCACCGGCGAAGTGCTCGACGGTGCCCTCGTTGGCGATGACCAGCTCGCCGACCGCGGTGTGGTACTGGCGCAACACGCCCAGCACCTCCTCTGGATCCGCGGTCTCCGCAAACGCGGTGAACCCGCGAAGGTCGCAGAAAAGAGCGGTGATCTCGCGCCGGTGGCCCGCAAGGAGCTGCTCGCCCTCGTCGCTCGAGAGCAGGTTCGCGACCTGGGGTGCAAATCGCGCGAGCTCCATTCGCTGGCGCTCCAGTGTCTGGAACAGGTGGACATTCTCGAGTGCGATCGCGGCGTAACCGGCGAAGGTCTCGACTAGTCGGATCTCGACGTCGCTGAACGGGCGAACCTCGTTTCGAGCGACCCCGATCGCGCCGATCGGCGCTTCGACTCCCTCTCGAAGCATCGGAACGCTGAGGATCGTACGTAAGCCGCCGGCTTGCTGGATGTCGCTGAGCGCGTACTCGGGGTCGTCGAGCACGTCTCGGACTTGAACGACACGCCGCTCGAGCAGCGCGCGGCCGATCATGGAGCCACGTTCAGGGACATAGATTCGCTCACGCACGAGTCGTTCGTAGTCAGGCGAGAGGCCCGTGAACGCCACGACCCTGTACACGTCACCTTCGCGACGGGCGATGTTGCCGGTATCCGCGTCGCAGAGGTGCGTTGCGCGGTCGATGACTGTCTGGAGGACGGCGTCGAGATCGAAGGTGGTTCGGGCGATCGTCTGGATCACATCGCGGACTGCGGCCTCGCGCGCGTCGGCCCGCTGCCGCTCACGGCGAAGCTCAGCGTTTTCCTGGCGCAGCGCCCAGACGTCCGTCGCATCCATCGCGGTCATTTTCGCGCGTCACGGCGGGGCCCGCTGTTGCGTCTGCGCACGCGGGGCCTCAGCCGCGACCGCTCTCAGCAGGCGTCACCGTCGCTAAGCACCGACAAACCTGACCGTTTGAGCACCGAACTCACTGCAAGCATTCTGCAAGCGTCGGGCTTCCGCGAAGATGTCGCCGTGTGCCGCCTCAATGCAACGGGTGAGGACCGATCTCGCTGAGGACCTGCGTTTCTGTGGAACGCTGCGGCATGCCGAGACTCAGTCGGGGTGGCTCATAACCCGGAGGTCGCAGGTTCAAATCCTGCCCCCGCTATAGAGACCCATTAGTGACCAGGTTTTGAAGGTCGCGGGCTTTGGTGAAGGCGCTCGAGATGAGTGCCTTCACTTGTATTTGGTGTGCGTTCTGGTCGAGCGCGCGAGGACGGAGGCGACTTCCCTCGCCGGCGGCCAGCTGCTCTTCGGCTAAGAGCCCATTCCGATAGGCAGGGACCCGGATCGAGATAGCGAAGTCCGACCTCGTTGTTGACATCAACGAGGGAGGGCGTGATGGGTCTGGTTGTCAAAGACGACGGTTGGCGGATCCCGGACCGGGTGTGGGCGC
>WNGA01017049.1_pt1 | contig 24586 bp, 19 predicted proteins | sample 5400061 | NCBI WGS metagenome assembly WNGA01 (sample SAMN13153366, study PRJNA577476) | soil metagenome | isolation source: 100 cm soil or saprolite under grassland replicate 2 | place: USA:California | collected 2016-06-15 | reverse complement strand
GCGTCGGTGGCCACGTAGGGCTTCACCATTTTCTTCGGATCGACGACGCGATCGAATTCTTCCTCGGTGACGAAGCCCAGTTGCAACGCCGCCTCCTTCAGCGTGAGGTCGTTGTCCATGGCGTGATGGGCGATCTTCGCCGCTTTGTCGTAGCCAATGACCGGCGCCAGAGCCGTCACCAGCATCAGCGAACGCTCGACGTATTCGTTGATCTTCTTGAGATTGGGCTTGGTGCCCTCGACCAGGAACTTGCGGAAGTTGACGCAGCCATCGCTCATGAGGACGATGGAATTGATGACGTTGAAGATGACCAGCGGCTTGTAGACGTTCATTTCGAGGTAGCCGCCGGCGCCGCCAAAGCCCACGGCGACGTCGTTGCCCATCACCTGCACGGCGATCATCGTGAGCGCTTCGCACTGGGTCGGATTGACCTTGCCCGGCATGATCGAGGAGCCCGGCTCGAATGTCATTGGCAATCTTGTAGAGCGACACCGCGAGCGTGCGAAGCGTGCCGGACAGTTGCACCAGCGCGTCGTGGGAGCCCTGCACGGTGAATTTGTTGGGCGCGGTCACGAACGGCAGCCCGGTGAGCTTGGCGATTTCGGCCGCCACCGCTTCGGCAAAGCCCGGCGCCGAGTTGATGCCCGTTCCCACGGCCGTACCGCCCAATGCCAAGCGGTACACCCCTTGCAGGGCCGCTTCGATCCGCTCGAGATCATCCGACAACATGCCGGCATAGCCGGACCATTCCTGCCCCAATGTCAGCGGGGTGGCGTCCTGCATGTGCGTGCGCCCGATCTTGACGATGTCGTTCCACTCTCGCGCCTTGGCGTCGATCGCATCGCGCAGCGCGGCGACCGCGGGAACGAGGCGCTGCTTCACGTTGAGAGCGGCCGCGATATACATGGCTGATGGAAACGAGTCGTTCGACGACTGCGCCGTGTTGACATGATCGTTGGGATGAACCGGCGCCTTGCTCCCAAGCGGCGTGCCGGCAAGCTGGCTGCAGCGGTTGGAGATCACTTCATTGACGTTCATGTTGAACTGGGTGCCGCTGCCCGTCATCCAGACGTGCAGGGGAAACATGTCGTGGTGCTTGCCGGCGAGGATTTCATCGCAGACCTGCACGATCAATTTGTAGCGCGCATCATCGAGCCGCTTGCTGGCGTGATTGGCAGTGGCCGCGGCTTTCTTCAAGATGGCGTAGGCAGTGATCATTTCGCGCGGCATCAAGTCCCGGCCGATGCTGAAATGCTCGAGCGAGCGCTGGGTCTGCGCGCCCCACAGCTTGTCCGCCGGCACCTCGACCACGCCGAGGCTATCGCTTTCTTTTCTCGTGTCGGCCATGGGATTGCTCCTTCGACGCAAGCTTAAGTTATGGAAAGGCGGGGTCAATTGCCTCGGTGCCGCCCAAAACGTGCTGCCTCACCAGCGAGGGATCGCGTGGCTTGCGGTCGTCGGAGGATGGATTGTCTGGGTCGGCTTGCGCCGATCGGCACTATTGGACGGATGGATGTCGTGCGCTTGATTACTGTTGCGCCGTGAAGACGATTTTGCCGTCGGTTACCGAGGGCCTTCTCGCGTCCGGCCGTTGATCAACCCGCTTTTTTTCCGACATCTTGATGAAAAGACCAGGCAAAATCATCCTGCGGACCGCAAGGTTCTCCAAGCACGATATCTGTCTTTATCGCTACATGGCGAATCTCTGATCGAGGACGCTGCACTGTGCCGGCGCATGCGCGCCGATACTCCCCCTATACTGTACCTGGAAAACGTTCGAACATTGATCTGATGCGGGGGACCTGCGCAGCCTTTGCGCGTTGAGCGCGAGAAAAGGGAAATGAGCCATGGCACAAAGGGTAGCGGATCAATTTGCCGACATTCTCGTCGCGGCGGGGGTCAAGCGGATTTACGGCATCGTCGGCGACAGTCTCAACGGGCTGACCGACGCGCTGCGCAGCCAGGGCAAGATCGAATGGATTCATGTCCGGCACGAGGAGGTGGCAGCGTTCGCCGCCGGCGCCGAGGCGCACCTCACGGGCGAGCTCGCGGTTTGCGCCGGCAGCTGCGGACCTGGCAACCTGCATCTCATCAATGGTCTGTTCGACTGCCACCGCTCGCGCGTGCCGGTGCTGGCGATCGCGGCCCAGATCCCGTCGGCGGAAATCGCCTCCGGTTATTTCCAGGAGACGCATCCGGAGCAGCTGTTCAAGGAGTGCAGCCATTTTTGCGAGCTGGTCTCCAGCGCCAACCAGATGCCGCGCACTCTGGAGATGGCGATTCACGCGGCGGTGGCGAAGCGCGGTGTCGCGGTGGTCGTCATCCCCGGCGACGTCGCGCTTCAGGCGGCGGCGGAGGCGCCGGTGCCGAAGCCGGCGGGCCTATTGCCGGCGCAGCCCAAGGTGGCGCCGGCGGGGGCCGATCTCGACCGGCTGGCTGCGCTTCTCAACGACGGCGGGCGCGTGACGATGCTATGCGGCTCGGGGTGCCAAGGCGCCCACGCGCAACTCATCGCGCTCGCCCAATCCCTGAAGGCTCCGATCGTCCATGCCCTCAAAGGCAAGGAACACGTCGAGTGGGACAACCCTTATGACGTCGGGATGACCGGGCTGATTGGGTTTTCCTCGGGCTACTACGCCATGCTCGATTGCGACGTGCTGCTCATGCTCGGGACGGATTTTCCCTATCGGCAATTCTATCCGCGCGGCGGTGGCGTACGCATCGCGCAAGTCGATCAACGCGGCGAAGTGATCGGGCGGCGCGCGCCGGTCGACGTGGGCGTGGTGGGCGACGTCCGGGAAACGATCGAGGCGCTGCTGCCGCGGCTCAAGGAGAAGGGCGATGGGCGACACCTCGAGCAGGCGCGCGAGCACTATCGCAAGGCGCGCAAAGGCCTCGACGAGCTCGCGGTCGGGCGCGCCGGCAAGCCGCCGATCCATCCCCAGCAAGTGGCCAAGGCGATCAGCGATCATGCCGCCGATGACGCGGTGTTCACCTGCGACGTCGGCCTGCCCACGGTGTGGGCGGCGCGCTATCTGGCGATGAACGGCAAGCGGCGGCTGATCGGATCGTTCTGGCACGGCTCCATGGCCAACGCGATGGCGCAGGCGATCGGCGCCCAGGCGGCGTTGCCGCGGCGGCAGGTGATCTCGCTGTCGGGCGACGGGGGATTCTCGATGCTGATGGGTGATTTCCTCACGCTTGTGCAGCACAACCTGCCGGTCAAGGTCGTCGTGTTCAACAACGGCACACTCGGTTTCGTCGAGATCGAGCAGAAGTCGACCGGATTTCTCAAGGTCGTCGTGTTCAACAACGGCACACTCGGTTTCGTCGAGATCGAGCAGAAGTCGACCGGATTTCTCGATTTCGGTGTCAACCTGAAGAATCCAAATTTTGCCGCTATGGCGGAAGCCGTCGGTGTGCGCGGCATCCGGCTCGAGGATCCGGGCGACGTCGAGAAGGGCATCGCCGACGCGCTTGCGCACGACGGGCCGGTGCTGGTCGACGCGGTGGTGAGCCGGATGGTGCTTCCGATCCCGCCCAGCATCACGGTCGAGATGGCCAAGGGCTTTACCCTCTACATGCTGAAAGCGGTGATGGGCGGCCGCGGCGACGATCTCGTCGATCTCGCCAAGACGAACCTCTGGCAGTGAATCCGATGCCGATGACAGCCCGGCTTCCCGGAACACTCAGACGAGCAGCATCAAATGGTACGAGCATTCAAACTGTACACGGGACCCGACAATGCATCGCATGTGCTCGAAGGCACGATCGACGAAAAGGATCGCACCGATGTAGTCGCCATCCATTTCAAGGAGACGCCGGCGCACTCCTCGTTCGACTGGCACAATGATCCGGAGCCGCAATACGTCATTACGCTGTCGGGAACCCTTGAATTCACCACCCGCGACGGTGAGACATTCATCATCCGACCGGGCGATGTGCTGCTCGCCGAAGACCATATCGGCACCGGCCACAAATGGCGCCTGATCGACGATCAGCCGTGGCGGCGCGCCTACGTGGTGCTCAAGCCGGGCGCCAAGGACTCCTTCGTGCCGAAGACCGGCAGCTAGGGCGCCCGTTGAATTCCGGTAGCCATCCTGACGCCAAGAAGGAGACGGCCCCATTCGAATACGCCAGTCGGCCGACGACACGACCCCTCAGGCATGAGGCGCTGGTTCGCCATCCTGGGACGCTCGCGGTCCTGGCTGCGCGCGCTTTCATCCGCCGACGGCTCCGATCGCGCGGAATGCCGAAGGCACAATCCCGCATGTCGTAAGGCGCAGCCTTAGCTGCGCCGAGCGACCCAAACCAAAGTATGAGCCGGGCAACCCAAGTATGGGTGCGACCAAACGCGAGTATGTGTGGCCCAAACCACCGGGTCAGCCGTATCAACCTCCGTACGATTGAGGGATTCGCGGGTGACTGACTTAATGCAGGTGAGGGCGGGGGCTCCATGGACGCGACAGAAGGGGTGCGACACCATGTTGACCTACTCGCAAGCTTCCAATGCGGCACGGCGTATCAATTTCGACGAGACTTACGCCCGCGCCTTCAACGATTCACGGCCTGGACCAGGGGTAAAGCTGCTGCGGTTCGACGGCCGCTTCGAGAACGGCGGGCAGCCGATGAATGGCCGGGCGTGGCGGCTACCTGAGTCCAACGTCGGCCATGTCGATGGCCACGCGCTCGAGATCAGTCCTGCCGATGTCGTCAGTCGCCGCGCCAGCACGTGGGATGGCATCAAGGTCGAGGTGGTCCAGTCCGTCACCCACGACAAGGTCGAATTTCGGTTCCGTGCGCCGTGTCACTTGCTGCTCGTCTACGAAGAAGGCGTTCGCGACGAGGGCGAGACGGCCGTCGGCGGTCAGCCGGCTTCGACCCTGCGAACGCTCAGGCGCAAGCTCACGTTCGTTCCTGCCGGTCATGACTATTGCGAGTGGCAACGCCCCCGCGTTCGCAGCCGGATCATCTGCTTCTATTTCGACCCCGCCAAGCTGCCGATCCATTCCGATGCGAGCCCGACGGCAGCCTCGCTTGCCCCCCGCTTGTTCTTCGAAAACAACGTGCTGTGGGACACGGCGGTCAAGTTGGCCATCGCAATGGAGGATGGCTGCGAATCCGAGCGCTATTGCGAAGCGCTTGGCGTCGTCGTCGCGCATGAGCTGCTGCGCATGCACGCCAATCTCCGGCGCCGCAGGCCGCCGGCGCGAGGCAGCCTTGCCGTCTGGCAGCAGCGTATCGTCGCCGCCTATATCGAAGAGCACCTCGCCGAGCCGATTCCACTCAATGTGCTGGCGAAGCTGGTTCATCTGAGCCCCTACTATTTCTGCCGCGCGTTCAAACAGTCGTTCGGCATTCCGCCGCACCGCTACCACATCAAACGCCGCATCGAACGCGCCAAGACACTGTTGGCCGATCCGGCGTCGTCAGTGACCGACGTCGCGCTCGAGCTCGGCTTCAGCGAAACGAGCTCGTTCTCGGCGGCGTTTCGCCATACCGCCGGGACCACTCCAACCGAATATCGCCGCACCCTGGCATGAAGCCGCGCGCTCGCGGAAACGGAGGTTTATGATGCAAGCCGCAGCTCTGGTTTCCGCGGGCACCAGCCGTTATCTCGAAGAAATTCGCCGCTATCCGATGCTGGAAGCCGCGGAAGAATGCGTGCTGGCGACGCGCTGGCGCGAGCATGGCGACGCGGACGCCGCGCACAAGCTCGTCACCAGCCACTTGCGGCTGGTGGTCAAGATTGCCGTGGGCTATCGCGGCTACGGGCTACCGGTCTCCGAGATCATCTCCGAGGGCAATGTCGGGCTGATGCAGGCGGCCAAGCGCTTCGATCCGCAGCAGGGTTTTCGCTTCGCCACCTATGCCATGTCCGAGCGGGACGTCGTCGAGATGAACCGGCGGCTCGGCGGCGACGTCTCGCTCAACGCGCAGATGCGCGACGATCCGGATTCCGGCGAGTGGCAGGACTGGCTCGTCGACGAAGGCTCTGCCGACCAGGAATCCCGCGTTGTCGAGAGCGAGGAGTCCGAGAACCGCAAGAAGGCGCTTGCCGAAGCGCTGTCCGTACTCAACGCGCGCGAGCGGCGCATCTTCGAGGCACGCCGCCTCGCGGAAGACCCGAGCACGCTCGAGGACCTGGCCTCCGCGTTCGGCATCTCCCGCGAGCGCGTGCGGCAGATCGAGGTGCGCGCCTTCCAGAAGGTGCAGCGAGCCGCGCAAATCGCGATCGCCCACGCGCAACCTTCGTTCGCGCTCCACTGAGTGCGATGATTTCTGGTTGGATCGTTAGCCCCTCCCGTCGTCATCGCCCGCGAAGGCGGGCGATCCAGTAACCACAAGACCCCCCGTGATTACTGGATGCCCCGCTTTCGCGTGGCATGACAGGGAGGAGCGAGCGACTCTATGTAAAGTTATCACGCTCTAATGAGCGCCCGCTCCCGCCGCATCAGCGCAATTCAAAAACAATTTGCGCAAGAGCGGCCGCGCGGTTCGTTCGGTTCGTGACTATTACGTAATGATCGATCCATCGGGAGGTTGCGGCGATGATGCTCGATCCATCCATCCGAGAGCCGCTGGTTGCGGCGATTCCCAAGCTGCGCGCCTTTGCCATCTCGCTCTGCCGAGACAGAGAGCGGGCGGAGGATCTCGTTCAGGGTGCGCTGTTGCGAGCCTGCACCAATATCGGCTCGTTCGTGCCCGGCTCGAATATGGACGCGTGGCTGTGCGCCATTCTGCGCAATCACTTTTATTCGGAATATCGACGCCAACGCAGGGCTTCGCGCGCAGTCGACAGCCTCACCGACATGGAGGCGACAAGTCCGCAGCAGATGCCCAGCGTGGAATACAGCGAGCTTTGCGCCGCCCTGGCGAAGCTTGACCCGAAGCCGCGCGAAGCCCTCATGCTGGTTGCCGCCTCCGGGTTTTCGTATGGCGAGGCGGCCAGCCTGTGCGGCTGCCCGGTCGGGACGGTCAAGAGCCGAGTCAACCGGGCGCGGAGCGAGCTCGCCCGCATGCTGTCGATCGACGGCCCGGAAGATTTCGAGGCCGATGCCGTGTTCAGCGCCGCCATCGCCAGCGCAGATCGCGTACCGGCGCAGGCCTAGGCCTCGGTCTCATATCGATCCGCGGTCGAAGGCGCCCGAGATTTTGGACCTCGCCCCGGTTTGTGATCCGGAGCGGAGAATCATCAAAGGCGCTGTGGCCGCTATGTATGCTGTGGCCTCTATATATAATGTGTGACCTTGATTAAAGGACTCGCCGAACCGAGTCTAAGTCTTCGAAGGGGGAGTGCGGGGTGGAAATGCCGCCTGACGCTCGAACGGAGGTACCGCCAGCGCGGCCGAAGAAAGCCGCGCCTGAGCCCCCGGCGCAACCGGCGCCTGAACCGCCGAGGGAGGCAGGGAAGCATCGGCTGCCTGCGTCTTCCCGTGTTCCGGCGATCATCGTCAGCGTGGTTATCGCCGCCGTCGCCGGCCTTTCGATCTGGTACCTGGTGCGGCCGCAACCGCTGCTGGTGCAGGGCGAGGTTGACGCCACGCGGTTCGACATCGCGGCGCGGGTCGACGGGCGCGTGGGGGAGATTCCCGTTGAGCGCGGCCAGAACGTCGCGGCAGGCGCGGTGCTGGTCAAGATCGACAACCCCGAGACAATTGCCAAGCACGAGCAGGCGCTGGCCGCCAAAATCGTTGCCGAGGCGCAGCTCGCCAACATCAATGTCGGCACCCGCGCTGAGGTCATTGCCGCGCGCAAGGCCGCGCTCGAGCGTGCGCAAGCGAGCGTGGTATTGGCGCAAAAGACCTATGACCGCGTCAGCCAATTGGCCGAGCATGGGAATGCCCCGATCGCCCGGCTCGACCAAGCGACCGATTCCCTGCACGAAAGCCAACGGGCCACGGACCAGGCCAAGTCGGCCTACGAGCAGGCCGTCAACGGCTACACGCGCGAGGAACATGAGATCGCCGAGGCGAATGTCGGCAAGGCCATCGCCGACATCAAGGCCGTGCAATCGATCATCGACCAGATGGTGATCTACGCGCCGGTAGCTTCGCAGGTCTACAAGCGTAACGTAGAGCCCGGCGAATACGTTTCGCCCGGCGTGCCGTTGGTGACGTTGATCGATCTCAACGACATGTGGGTCCATTTCGATCTGCGCGAGGACCTGCTTAAGACGCTCAAAGTCGGGGACCGGTTCGGCGTGCGAATTCCGGCGCTCGGCGATCGCCACATCACCGTCGAGGTCAGGCTGATCGCCGCGAAGGGCGAGTATACGAGCTGGCGCGCCACCCGGGCGACCGGCGATTTTGACCTGCGGACGTTTTCGATCCGCGCCTACCCCGTCGACAAGGTGCCGGAGCTGCGGCCCGGCATGAGCGCCTATATGGACCACCGGGCGCGTCGATGAGGCCGGCGCCGAAACCCGGGTTCCTGCTGGTTGCCAGACGCGAATGGCGATGGCTGCTGCACGACCGCGTGGCCCTCATATTGATCTTCGGTGTGCCGTTGTTCGCTTTCGCGGTCCTGACCGCGGTGTTCAGTCAGCCGGTGATCCGCGAGCTCGGGGTGGTCGTCGTCGACGCGGACCGATCGGAGACCTCGCGCGCCTTCGTCGAACAGGTGGCTGCGTCTCCCAGTCTCAGCATTGTCGAGCGCGCCGGCGATCTCGCGTCGGCGGCGTGCGCGATCCGGGCCGGGGACGCCATTGCCGCAGTCTATATCCCGGCCAATTTCGAGCGCGACCTGAAGGCCGAGCGCCGGCCGCAGGTCGTCGCATTCTACAATCAGCAGTTCCTGACGGCCGCGGGCGTGGCCGCGGCGGGTCTGAGCGACAGCCTCGCCGCCGCCAGCGTGGCGTCCGTGGCCCACGCGGCGCCAAAAGCGTCCCGCATCGGGGCGCTCGTTGCCGAGACGATCGTGCTGGTCAACCCGGAGAAGAACTACGCACAGTTCCTATTGCGCGCGCTGCTGCCGATGGTCCTGCACGTGGTTATCGCCCTTGCCGCGGGCTACGCAGTGGGATCCGAGTTTCACCGGCGCAGCATGCGCAGCTGGCTTGCCTGCGCGGGCGGCAACCCGATCGTCGCGCTCGCGGGCAAGCTTGCGCCCCTGTTCGGGATTTTCTTTCTCATGATGCTATCGATGCCGCTCATTTTGGAGGGACTGCTCGGCATTTCGTTCAAGGGCGACGTGCCGATGATGATGGTCGCAGCATGCCTGCTGATCGTCGGCTACCTGGCGCTGGGAGCGCTGATGCAGCTCCTGGTGCGTGACCTCGCGAGCGGCCTCGGGCTCACCGGTCTCGTGGTCTCGCCCGCATTCGGCTATGCGGGCGTGGGATTCCCGCTGCTGGGCATGAACGCATTTGCCCAATTCTGGGGCGCGATCCTGCCGCTGCGCTGGTACATGGCGGTGCTGCTCGGGCAGGCGGCGCGCGGATTGCCGCTCTCCGAATCCGCGCGCCCCTTCGCTGTGTTGGCGGGGCTCGCCGTGCTCTACACGCTGCTCGCGTTCCTGCGCCTGCGCTCAATCGCGAGCAGCACGCCCCGCGTAGCGCCCGTGCCGGTCCCGGCGGCAGTATCCGCCCCCCCGCGCGGCATTGGCGGAGCCTTCGCCGCCGAGTGGGGGCGCGTGCTCGCGATCCGCGGCGCCTTTATCCTGCTGGTGCTGGCGCCGCTGGTCTACGGCTTCTATTACCCGCAGCCCTATCTCAACCAGATCCTGCGCAAGATCCCGATCGCGGTCGTCGACAACGATCAGAGCGAGCTGAGCCGCGGCATCGTGCAGACACTGGATGCGAGCGGCGCGGTCGAGGTCGCGGTTCGCGCCGAGACGCTCGCCGGGGCGCGCGCGGCGGTCGATCGTGGCGAGGCCTTCGCCGTGGTCGGCATTCCGCCCCGGACGCAGCGCGACGTGCTCAAGGGCGACACCGCCCGCCTTCCGATCTATGCCGATGCCACCTACCTGTTCCTCTTCAGAACAATGTCGAGCGGTATCTCGGTTGCGATCGATACGCTGTCGTCGGAGCTCGCCGCCGGCGGCGCGCGCACCGACGGCAGCCTGGCCAAGGCGGCGCTGGCGGCCACCAGCCCCGCCGACATCCTGCTGCAGCCGATCTTCAACCCGGTCGGCGGCTACGCGAGCTACATCGTGCCGGCCGCCTTCGTGTTGATTCTGCAGCAGACGCTGCTGATCGGCTCCGCGATGCTGACCCGCGCAGCCCTGGGACAGGCCGCTGGCGGAGCGTTCGCGAGCGTGCTCGGCCGCGGCATCGCGCACCTGACCATCTATTTGCCGGCGCTCGCGCTCTACTTCCTCGTGCTGCCACGCTCCTACGGCTTTTCCGTGCTCGGCGACCCCCTGCAATTCTTCGCGTTGGGGGCCGTCTTCATCCTTGCGACCAGCTTCATGGGCCAGACCCTGGGCGCCTGGTTCAAGCACCCGGAGTCCCCGACGCTCATCGTCCTCGGTACGAGCCTTCCGCAGTTTTTCCTGGCGGGCTTTTCCTGGCCGCGCGAAGGCATACCCAAGACGCTCCTTGCCGCGTCCTCCATATTCCCTTCGGATTTCGCCATCGACGGCATCGTCCGCGTCGATCAGCTGGGCGCAAGCCTATGGGAGGTGGCGCACGACTGGCGCGGCCTGTGGTGCCTGGCCATCATCTATTTCACGCTCGCGGTGATTTCGGCGTTTCTCGTCAAGCGGAGGCTGGTGCATGGCTAGCCGCAGGCGCACACGCATCATCGCGCTCGGCGTCATCCTGGTCGCGGCGGGCGTCGGCGGATATCTCCTGTGGCGCCCAGGGCTGCCGCCGCCGATCGTCGGCCTCGTGCGCACGACCGAAATCCGCGTCGCGCCCGAGGTCGGCGGTCAGCTCGCGGCCATCAAGGTCGAGAAAGGCGCCCGCGTGCGTGCCGGTGACATCGTCGCCGAGTTGTCCGCCCTCGAGCTGACCGCGGCAGTGGTGCAGGCGCGCGCGGCCCTTGCCGCCGCGTCAGCCAACCGCGACCACGTCTATGCCGGCGTGCGCGCCGAGGAGGTCGATGCGCTGGCGGCCGAGATCGCCAAGGCAAAATCGCGACTGGAATATGCAGAGCAGCAGCTCGCCCGCACCACGTATCTGGCGCGCAGCGATACTGCCACGCAGCAGGCGCTCGACCAGACCGAGAACGACGCGGCGGCCGCCCGCGCTGACGTCGCCGAGGCGGAGGCCAACCATGCCGCGGCGGTGGCCGGTCCGACCAAAGAGGAGCGCGCCATCGCCGATGCGCAGGTCAAGGCAGCGGCGGCCGCGCTTGCCGTGCTCGAGCGGCGGCTGGAGAAGACGATCCTGCGGGCGCCGGCCGACGGTGTCGTCAGCGTGATCGTTGCCGAGGTGGGCGAGAACATCCTTGCCGGCCAGCCGGTGCTCACGATCGCAGAGACCGGCAAGCAATGGCTGTCCTTCAACGCGCGGGAAGATTTCCTGCGCGGCATCAGGGTGGGAATGATAGTCGAGGTGGGAAGGATCGGTACGAGCGAAACGACCCCGGCGCTCGTCACCGAGCTCCTGCCGCTGGGGCCATTTGCGACTTGGCAGGCCGAGCGTGCGGTCGGTGATTACGACCGCAATACGCTGCGCCTGCGTCTCGATCCCCAAGCCGATGTGGCCAAATTTGAGCCCGGGATGACCGTTTGGTTCACACGCTGAGCGGATCGTACCAAGTGGAGAAGGAGAAAGTCATGATTAGACTTGTCGGTATCGTATCTGCGTTGATATTCGCCTTCGATGCGATTCCAGCGGCTCGGGCGCAGGTCATGCTGGACGTTGCAAAGATCACATGTGAGCAGTTCGCCGGTTACAAAATTACCACTCCTCAAAACGTCGCAATCTGGCTAAGCGGTTATTATCACGGTAAGCGCGGTAACACACTCGTCGATATGCAAAAGCTTCTGGCAGATACGAAAACGATGGAAAGATATTGTCTGCAAAATCCTCAAACACTGGTCATGAATGCGGTTGAAACAGTGCTTGGCGTGGATAAATAGCGGCACGATCTTCCCGGCGGCGCCGTCCGCCATCCCGATCGAGGCGCTGATCGGTGAGCGATCAGGGGAACGCAAGCTTCGCGTGAGGCGCCGGTCTTGAGCCGGGCATGACGGTCTGGCTCAGTCTCTGACAGGAGTTAGGACCCCTCTATATATCCCTCTATATATAATGTGTGACCTAAGGACCCGTCCGCGATCAAGGTCCCGAGGTCCGGAAGGCTCGCTTGGGATTTCAGAAAGCTCAGTGAATCGGCGCTGATCCGGTCTTTCTCGGTGGTGCAGACGCCGTGCGGCCCGCCTTCATATTCGATGAGTTTGTCCTTTTTCGCACACCCCCGACACTTTCGCGCCCGGCCTGTTGTAGCCGTAATCGTCCTCATCCTGAGGAGGCGCGCAGCGCATCGCAGCGCGCTTCGCCGGTAGAAGCACCCTGCGCGCGCGTCGCGCTGCGATGCTCCTCAGCATGAGGGCGAGGTCGCGCGGCGCATTTTGGCAAAAACGAAGCAACGATGGTTGTGGTCAAGCGAACCCGACCGCATAGCTGCAGGTGGTCCAGCTTTTTTATTTGCGGCGGCGATGATAATTCGCAACAAGAGTCCGAGCGAGGAAAGTCAGTTTGGACTTGGAGTAATTCAAATGAGACTCAAAGCGTGCACTTTTCGAGCAACCGCAATTCTATGCACGGCAGTTTTTGTTGAGTAGCAACGAAGCTCTTGTCAATCAGGCGTCGACACATGACCCACAAACAGCTCACAATCGTGCTCAGTCTTGCATTGGTCGCGGCTTTTGCTGTCGCCGCCAGAAGCCAAACCCCGTCAACCCCGCAGCAGTCCCCGCAAGCGTCAGCGCCGAGCCAGGACCTTCCTAAGACCTATCTGCCTGGTCTTGGTGACTTTATGGGAAGGATCCAAACCGACCACGCCAAACTCTGGCTCGCCGGCGAGGCACGCAACTGGGAGCTCGCCGAATACCAATTGGGCGAACTCAAGGAAGTGTTCTCCGACGTGCAGGACCTCGTTCCGCGCTATCAAAATATTCCGGTTGGCGAAATGATCGACGCCATCATCACCGGCACAATCACCGATCTTGAAAATGCTATTGCAACGCGGGATTTCGGCAAGTTCTCGACGGCCTTCGATGATCTGACCACAGCGTGCAATTCATGTCATCAGGCTGCAAATCGAGCCTTCATTGCCATCCGACGGCCGACCCAATCGAATTTCAGCAATCAGGAATTCTCGCCGGCGAAGAGATGAGCGTTAAGGCTCCGGCCTCATCCTGAGGAGGCGCGCAGCGCCGTCTCGAAGGATGAGGACGAGCCACTGCATGCGCCCTCATGCTTCGAGACGCATCGCAGCGAAGCCCGTCTGCGGGAGCATGCATGCCCCTTTGCGCTGCGATGCTCCTCAGCATGAGGGGCGGGAGCGAGCCCTCAAAGTCCTAACGGGTGAGCAGCTGTCTGTAACGATCAGCCGCGAGTCGCCGCCGCCTTGACTGTCGGCTTGTTCCGCACGCGATCGAGCGCCTTGTTCAAGGTGTCAGCGCTTTTGCGCAGCCCCTCGCGTTCTTCGTCCGACATTTGCGGTTCGAGCACCTCGCTCACGCCGCCGCGGCCGACGACGCTCGGCAGAGACAGCGTGACCCCGAACTGCTTCTGATAGCTGCCGATCGGAACGACCGCGCGCTCGTCATTGAGCACCATCTCGGCGATGCGGGCCGACACGATCCCGATGCCGTATTGGCTGGCATCATGGCCCTCGATGATGGTGATGTTGGCGTAGCGCACCTCTCGCTCCAGCTTGTGCCGCAGCTCGTCGATGCGCTCGCCACGCGACTTCAGCAATGCCGCGACCGGGACTCCGCCGATTCTTGCGGAGGACCACAGGAACACCTGCGCGGTCCCGTGGTCGCCAATCACCTGGGCTTCGACATGCGCGGGATCGACGCCGAAATGCTTGCCGAGGTGAACGCGAAATCGCTGGCTGTCGAGATACGTCCCTGTGCTCAACACGGCCGTGCCGGGGCAGGTCTCGCGCGCGACATCGGCGAGCGGGTCGGGCGGGTCGGTGACGACGAGAAGCACCGCCTTGGGCTCCGCCCGCACGATCCTCGGCACGATGTCGCGATAGATCTCGGCATTCTTGTCGAGCAGCCTGAGGCGGCCCTGTGGATCGTTGCGATCCGTCGCGCCGCCGGCTTTTTCGTTCACGCCCGCGGTGATCAGCACGATGCCCGCGCCCTTGAGGTCCTCGTAGTCGCCGTCGGTGATGTCGACCTTGGGCCCAAGCGGCGTGCCGTAGCGCATGTCGGTCGCCACCGCCTCGGCGGTCATGCGCGAGCGGTTGACGAGCACGATCTCGCGCGCGCTGCCGCGGTTGAGCGCGGCCATTGCGCTCGCGCAGCCCACATTGCCGGTCCCGATAATTCCAATCTTCACGGCGTCACACGTTTTCGTCTCATCAATCCATACACTGTCGTCCCAGCGCAAGCGGGGATCCATGACCACCGCCTCTGGAATATGGGTCCCCGCTTTCGCGGGGACGACGGCACATAATCCAACGGCGAACTAATCAGCCGAATCGATCGAACAGGAACCAGGTGCGCCGCTCGGCCTCGTCGATCCAGTTCTCGATCAAGCTGGCGCTGGCCACGTCGTCGTGCTCGTCGCAGATCGCGTGGGCCTCGCGCAAGTTCGCCGTCAGTTGCTTGTTGTCGTCGCGCAACTCGGCAAGCATATCGAGCGGCGTGACGAAGTCGGCGTCGTTGTCCAACACGCGCTGCAGGCGGCCAATGTGGCCGATCGAGCGCAGCGTGGTGCCGCCGATCTTGCGGACGCGCTCGGCGATGTCGTCGGTGGTCGCGAAGATCTGCTCGGACTGCTCGTCGAGGAGAAGATGATAGTCGCGGAAGTGCGGGCCGGACATATGCCAATGGAAATTCTTGGTCTTCAAGTAAAGCGCGAACATGTCGGCGAGGACGATATTGAGCGCGCCGGAAATCTCCGGCACCGCGTTGGCGCGCAGGTCGGTCGGCGTATCGAGCGGCGCGAGGCGCAGCGCGGCAGCATCCCTTGCTTTCGTCATTGTTCATCTCCTTCTGATGTGATGATCCGGCGCTGAGCGCGCCGCTACCATGAGGAACTATGCCGGGGCGGAGGGGAAGATCGATTGCCCCACCTCGTGCAATCCATATATGCGCCCAGGCGCGGCGAATGGCTTGATCCGTCTTGCTCCCTCTTGATCCGCCTTGCTCGCCCTCACGGATCGGCCGCGCGGGACCGGCTTGCCCGAGCTGCGCACGGGTCGCTCAAATCGGCGCTTTGCGCGGCGGTCCCATCAGCGCCGGCTGGAACAGGGCGGCGGAGGCGAGCGTGCAAAGCAGCGACAGTGCCAAGAGCTTGCCCATGCTCGAAGTGCCGGGATGCGCGGAGAGCCAGAGGCTGCCGAACGCCGTTGCCGTCATCTGCGCGCTGAATAGGACGGCGCGCGTCAGCGCCGATTCCAGAAAGTTGGTTTCACCGCGGCGCCACCTGGACTTGCCACGAACCCGCGCCGGTGCGTCGTTGGAAATGACGCGCGCCCCGCTCAAGGCGCCGCGGAGCGCGACGCCGGTGCGCCTGCCTCTTCGTCGGCGATCAGGCCGAGCGCGGTCCAGTCCAGATCCGCGTAGCCGCGCGCAATTCCGGTCAGCAATCGGTCTCGCACCACGCTCACCGAGGGCATCGGTACTGCCGCGCTTTCCGCCTCTGCCAGCGCTAGGCGCACATCCTTGAGCACCAAGGGCAGCGCGAATCCCGCCGCATAGTCCTGGGCGACGATGCGCTCGCCGTAAATCCGGTGCGCGCGACCGCCGAACATGGTGCTGGTCAGCAGCTCGATGAAGCCGCTGGGGTCGAGCCCGCGTTTGCGGATCAACGCCACGGTCTCGCCCAACATCTCCAGCGCCGTGGCGGTGAGCATGTTGCCCATGAGCTTGATCAGGTTTGCATGCGCGGGGTCGTTGCCCACGACGAAGGTGCGTTGCCCGAGCTGGTCCAGCAGCGGCCGGCAACGCTCGACGTCGACCGGCGCGCCGGCCGCGACGATGAAGAGCTGTCGGGCCTTGGCCGCGTCCGGGTTGCCGAACACCGGTGCTGCGACGTAACCCTGGCCGCAGCGCGCATGCGCGCTCGCGAGTTGCGAGGCAGCCGCCGTGCTGATGGTGCTCATCGAGAGATGGATCGCGCCCGGCGCCAGACCCGCGATGAGGCCCTTGTGTCCTTGGTGCCCTAACGCGACCTCGCGCACCGCATCGTCGTCCGGCAACATGCTGATGACCACCTGGCAATCAAACAAGTCGGCGAGATCGGTGGTCGGTTTGAGCCCGAGCGCCAACAGCGTGCCCATCTGTTGCGGCCGGCGCACGTAGGCGATCACCCGGTGGCCGGCAGTGGCGAGGTTCTTGGCCATGGCCGTGCCCATGCGGCCGAGGCCGACAAATCCAATGTCGCCGGGCGCGCTGCCGCGGCCGTTGGCTCGATCGGCGCTTGGTTGCCCTGGCGCAGCGTTCGTCGCTGTTGCGGAAGAGAAACGGGCAGAGCCCGACTCGGCCTTGAACATGAGATTGCTCCAGATCGAACGCGTGCGCCCCACTCACGCAGCGAATGTTTCAGAAAGAGTTCCGCTGGTCTTGCCCGCGATTGCTGGATTTTATGCGCGCTTGTCGTTTACCGGCGGAGCGTAAGTCTGCGTCTCGCGCGCGGGCTTCGTGGCCTGCGCGGGGAGGGCAGGGGAAAGGCCCGCGATCAGCACCGCCAGGATCGCGGTCAGAAAAATACCGTCGAAGGTTCCGGCTCCGCCGATCGAAGCGACGGGTGCTCCGAGTCCCTGAATGGCGCCGAGGTTGAGCAGGTCGGCCCCGATCAGCGTACCCATGCTGCCGCCGAGATAGGCAAGCGGCGCCGCATAACGGCGCGAGAGCACCCATGCCGCGATGGCCGCGGTGATCGCGGGCACGAACGTAGGTAATGCAATTCCGACGCCGGGGACCGGCTGTGCCAGCCAATAGCACACCGCCGCCACGCAGGCGGTTGCGATCAGGCCGAGGCCCCACACCTGGTTCTTGGCGAGAAGATAGAGCGACATCAGCGTGGGGATGAGCGCGCCGCCGACATTGATCGCGATCACGGTTCCCGGCCAGTCGACCACCACGGGTACGGAATAAGGTACGCCGAAGGACCAGACCTCGCGCCCGGACAGGATGTGCTGCTCCGGCAGTTGGAAGAGCGGAATGTTGACGTAGCTGCCGATCAGGGAGGCGAGCAGCAGCGACAGTGCGGCCCCTGAGCTCACCCCGAGGCGCATATAGGCATAACGCAGGATGCCGACCTGAATCAGCGCCACCAGCACGAGGAATAGCGCGACCAGGATGGCGAAAAATGCGGGGCTCAGCGGCAGGTAATGCATGGGGTTATGGGCACGACGCTTTCGGACCGCGGCTCATGCGCCGAGCCATGCTTCGGTTGTGTATCGAGCGATCCCCTTTGCCGCGCGTGACGCTAGAGACCCGTCTGAGATTGGAAAACGGAAGGGACCGAGCTCTGTGGGGAGACAGGAGAGGACGTGAGCGGCGGCTGCGCAGGTAGCAGCGTCATAAGATCTTGCTGCGGCACCGGCCCGTTGACGCTCGTCGACGGCGAAGGTGCAGGCAACGGCGAAGGTATTCGGCCGTCCAAAATACTGAGATCGGGCGGGGGACTGGGTATAGCCACGGTAGGATTTAGCGAATTGGAAACCTGTGCGCTCGCCACCGTGACCGGAGCGACTGCCAGGATAAGGACAACGAGGACGCTTGTGAGTGGTCGCATGACAAGCCGTTCCATTGCTGTGCCCCGGCATTGATATAGTGACACTTCGCGAATGACTCTCCTCACCGGGGCCTGCTCCTCCGGGGCATCGATCACAATTGCGCAATTTCACTCAAGCGGCCGCAATTTCACCGGCAGTTGGCCATGCGCCTGCGATCTGAACGTGATCGCGTATGGCGATCGCACCAGGTGAGCGGCGCGACCTATCTGCTCGCCTCTGCGGTCGCAGGTTGGGCTTTGACTTTGCTGCCCTCGACGAGGTCGACCGGGGGATTGAGGACAACCATGTCGCCTTCCTTGACGCCATCGCGTACTTCCACCTGCGTGCCCAAATCCCGTGCCACCGATACTTTTCGGATGTGGGCCTCACCACCCTCGACCACGGCGACCTGCAGGCCGTTGCGATTGAAAATGATCGCCTCGGCGGGCACGAGAAAAGACGGGGTGTCGCGCGGAACATGAAGCTCGACCCTGCAATAGGTCCCGGGCTTGAGCGCGCCGTCCGGATTGGGAATGTCGACTTCGGTCAGCAGCGTGCGCGTACCAGGATCCAGCGCATCGGCGGTTCGCGTCACTTTGCCGGGGAAAGTGCGACCCGGTAGCTCTGGAACGCGAACGACCGCATCAACTCCGGGAGTCAAACCGAACAGCTGGTCCTGCGGCACGTAAACCTGGGTGCGGATCACGTCGCTCTGCATGATGGTGAACATGAACGTGCCGCTCGCTGTATTCGCCTGCACGAGGCTGCCCACGTCGATGTTGCGCGCGGTGATCACGCCATCGAAGGGAGCGACGACGCTCCGATACGCGATCTGTTGATTGATCACCCTGAGCAGGGACTCCTGTGCCCTGACGTTGGCTTCCGCCAGGCGCACTGCGGCCTCTCGCGCCTTGACGGTCTGGACGTCGATCGAGCCCTGCTGCTGGGTCGCCCAGCCTTGCCCGACGAGTGGTCGGTCGCGGTCCCACGTTATCTTCGCCAGCTCCAAATTCGCTTGTGCCTGCAGCAGCGACTCCCTGAGCTGGGCCAGCGTGTGCTCGTTCTGGCTCTGTTGATAATCGAGCTCCGGTGCACTGATTGCTGCGAGCAGCTGTCCGGCTTTTACGCGATCGCCGATATCGACCAGGCGCTTGTCGATATAGCCGCTGGCGCGGGCAAACAGGTTCGCGGCCGAGAATGCCAAGGTCGTGGCAGGCAAGGCGACGATGACGACGCGGTCGCTTGGCCGTACCATCGCCACACGCAGGCTCGGTACGAAGTTGCGACGCTGCTCGGCGGTCGCCATCACCTGCCGCTGCTGCGCGTAGTAGCGCGTCGCGCCAAAGGCGAGCCCTCCGCCGAGCAAGAGGAACGCCCCGAGCGCGAGCAGGCGCCCGCCCCATCGGCGCCGCCGGTCGGGGCGTTTGGGCGGCCTTTCGGTCCTGGGCTCGACGGACGGCTCGCCCTGGCGGTACGCGGTTTCAACGTCATGCATCGATCGCTTCCTCGAATACACCGTGTGCCGGCTTGCCGTCGTTACCCTTCCGCAGCAGGGCGAACAGGTACGGGACGATCAGCAGGGTCGTGGGAGTGGCAAACAGGAGTCCGCCGATGACGGCGCGCGCCAGCGCCGCATTCTGCTCCTCGCCGGCGCCGCCGATCGCCATCGGGACCATGCCGACGATCATCGCGGCCGCCGTCATCAGCACGGGGCGTATCCGGGTGTGTCCGGCTTCAACCGCAGCCTCGAAGGCCGGCTTGCCGGCAAGCTGTTGCTCGCGTGCGAACGTGACCAGCAGAATGGAATTGGCCGAGGCGACGCCGACGGCCATGATCGCGCCCATCAGAGAGGGCACGCTGAGGGTCGTGCCGGTAATGAACAGCATCGTGAGAATGCCGCAGAAGGTCGCCGGCAGCGCCAGGATCACAACGAACGGATCGCCGAAATTCTGGTAGTTCAAGACCATGAGCAGGTAGACGAACACGGCGGCGAACAACAATCCGATGGCAAGGTCCCGGAAGGCCTCGTTCATGCTCTGGATCTGGCCCACGACCTGGATCGAGTTGCCGGGAGCAAGTTGCTTTTGCAGGTCGGCCACGATCTTATTGATGTCGTCGGACACACTGCCGAGATCGCGGCCTTGCACGCTCGCATAGACCTCGTATACGGGCTGAATGTTCGTCTGATTGGCATTGGTCGGTACGCTGTCGCGGGTCAACGTTGCCACGTTGCTGAGCAGCCCCGGTATCGGAGTTCCTGTGCTGGAGATTGCGGTGGAGACCGGCGTATTGGCGAGTTCGCCGAGCGTGCCCACCAGGTGCTCCGGGGTCTGGACGGCAATGTAATAGGGAATACCCGATGCCGGATCGGTCCAGAAATTGGGCGTGACCTGCTCGGAGGAGCTCAGGCTGATGTTGATGTTGCATTCATGCGCCGCTGGAGCTCCTTGGCCACGCGCAGGTTCGTCGCCCGGTCGTAGCCGACGGTCCGAACGTTGATCTGTGATGGCAGACCGAAATTGAGGATTTGGGTGACCATGTCGGCCGCCTGAAAATAGAAGATCGCCTCGGGGAACGCGGCCGGCAGCCCCTCGCGCAGTTTGCGGACGTACTCGGCCGTCGGCGCATGTCCCTCCTTGAGGGCTACCAGGATCACGCCGTCATTGGCGTTGATGGTCGATCCATCGGTGAATGCGAGATTATATGCTCGCTGCGGTATCCCGATATCGTCGACGATGAGATCGCGATCCCGTTCGGGAATGATCTCCCGGATCTTGTCCTCGACCGCCTGGAACAGGCGCTCGGTCGCCTCGATACGAGTGGCGGCGGGTGCGCGGACGTGCAGCTTGATCTGCCCTCCGTCGATGGCAGGAAAGAAGTCGCGCCCGACCAGCACCAGCATCGCAGCGGCGAGCGCGAGTATCAGGACGCCGACGGCCGGGACCGCAAGCCGGTGTTCGAGCACTCCTCTAAGCAGTCGAGCATAGCCCTCGCGCATGCGCTCGAACGCGCGCTCAAAGGCGCCGTGAAAGCGAGCGAACACGTTTGTCGCAGCGTCATCCGGCGGCCCATGATGCTCGCCCTTGAGCAGAAGGCCAATGATGATCGGGGTCAACGTCCGCGACAGCGCGTACGACGCCAGCATCGCGAACACGACGGCAAGCCCGAGCGGCGTGAACAAGAACTTCGCCGGCCCCTCGAGGAAGACGACCGAAGTGAACACGCAGCTGATCGCAAGGGTCGAGACCATCGTTGGCACGGCAATGCCGGCAGAGCCGTGCAGCGTCGCCTGCGGCAACGGCATGCCCTCTTCCGTCAGCAGCCGATGGGTATTTTCGATGGTCACCGTCGAATCGTCGACCAGGATGCCGACTGCGAGCGCCAACCCACCGAGCGTCATCGTATTGAGCGTATGGCCGAGGAAGTACAGCACGACGATCGATGTCAGGATCGACAGGGGAATCGAAATCATGACGATCAAAGTCGATCGCCACGACCCGAGAAACAGCAGGATCATCAGCCCGGTCAGCCCGGCTGCGATCGCGCCTTCTCGGACCACGCTCGCAATCGACGACGTGACCAGCTTCGATTGATCGAACAGCTCATTGATGCTGAGCCCAGCCGGCGCCGCCGCACGCGCGACACGCAGGACATCGCGGACCCCGTTCACGACCGCAAGCGTCGAAGCATTGCCGTTCTTGATGACGCTGAGCAGGACGGAGCGCCGGCCGTTTTCGCGGACGATGTTCTGCTGCACCGCCGAGCCATCGTGCACCTGTCCGATATCCTTCAGAAAGACCGTTCCCCCATTCGCGAACTTGACGGGGATATCGTTGAGGTCATCGATGGTCCTGGGCATCGCATTGCTGAGAACGGTGTATTGAGTGTCGCCGATCTTGGCCTGGCCTGAAGCGAGCGTCAGGTTTCCTGCATTGACCGCGTTCACGATGTCCGTCGGCGTCAGGCCCATGGCCTGCAGCTTTATTGGGTCGATATCGACCATGATCTGCCGGTATTTCCCGCCATCGGGCGTCGGGAACGTCACGCCGGGGACCGGAGCGAGCTGTTGGCGCAGGCGATAGATTCCATAGTCGTAAAGCTGCTGCTCGTTGAGGTTGTTGGATGTCAAGCTGAGCTGGAGGACCGGAACGCTCGAAGCGTTGTATTGCACGACAATCGGCGGCTCGATGCCGACAGGCAAGAGCGCGCGAATCGCATTCGTTGCCGCGACGATCTGCGCGATCGCGAGGTCGAGATTGACGTCCGGCTGAAAGTAGACCTTTTGAACCGAGAGGCCGTTCAGGGTCTGCGCTTCGATGTTCTTGATCCCGGTCACGTTCGAGCTCATGGAGTATTGGCTGTAAGTGGTGACGCGCTGCTCCATCTCGGGCGTGCTGAGGCCGGTGTATTGCCAGATCACGGTCACGACCGGAATGTTGATTTGCGGGAAGATGTCGGTCGGCATGGTGCGAATCGCCGCCACGCCGAGAAACAGAATCAAGACGGCCAATACATAGAAGGTATGAGGAAATCGCAGTGCGAACCGAACGATGCCCATATGCCTATCCGACACTCACCGGCGCCGAAGCCGCTCCGTAAAAGGACACGGTGCGACCTCATGTCGACAATGGCGCACCTGTTGTCCGGAACCACCCGCGTGTGATCGGTGCAGGGGGATTGGGAGAATTCGGACTCACCCGTCGGGCGCTATTTTTTTCGCGCGCCTTGCAACCGGTTTGCCCTAAAGATCCCATTGTTCATGCTGGGACTTATGCGCTCGGCTGAAAATCACTTGGTCTGGATTGCTCTTATTGGCCGGCGCTTGCGTGAAATTTCGGAGCGTGGTTGGCGGCGCAGCCTGCAATGCTCGGTCGAGTAGTATTTCGCGCCACGGCGCCCTAATCGTCGCAAGAACATATTGCTCGGTCTCCCGGGCACCGGCACCGCAGCATCGCGGCTGCACCAGAGCAAGATTGGAACAGCCGCAGCAAGATCATCAAAGCGACGCGAACGACCACGCACTAGCATAGGTCGGCAGGATTCCGGGGGCAGCGAACGTGCTGGCCACTGCGTGGATCCGGGGATCGAATCGCACGGGCGCGGCCTGGAGCGTCTCGTAATGCCGGACACGAACCGAAGTGACGCTGCCAAATTTGCCCGTCGCGATCTGCTTCGCGTGCTGGCGATTGGAACCGCCGCGGCGACCACAAGCGCTTGCGCTTCGGGGGAGGCCGGGGGTGAGGCCGGCGACTTCCCGGACAAGCGCAGGGCTCCCTACCAGGCCGACTCTCCCGAGGTGCAAACCTTCTACCGCGTCAACCGCTATCCAGCGAAGTGAGGGAGCAGGATCGTGCTGATCAGGAGGGCACACCGCGACGTTCGCCACAACGCGATCGGTGCAGCGCTTCCGCGGAAAGCGAGTCGCGATCTCGATCGGCGCAGCTTTCTGCGCCGATCGGGCGTCGTCGCCGGCAGCCTCGCCGCGATCGGAACTTTGCCAGTCGGTGCCGTCCGCAAGGCGCAGGCCGGCCCGCCACCTCCTCCTGGCGCGACGGTGACGCGGCGCAAGAACATGTGCACGCACTGCTCGGTCGGCTGCACGGTTATCGCCGAGGTCGCCAACGGCGTGTGGACGGGTCAAGAGCCGGGTTGGGACAGCCCGATCAGTCGCGGTTCGCATTGTTGCAAGGGCGCCGCGGTGAGGGATGACGTCCACAGCGAGCGCCGGCTGCGCTATCCGGTGAAACTCGTCAACGGCAAGTGGAACCGAATCTCCTGGGATCAGGCGATCGATGAGATCGGCGACAAGCTGATGGAGATCCGCGCCAAGTCAGGACCGGAATCCGTGTACTGGCTGGGCTCCGCGAAATTCACAAACGAAGCCGCGTATCTCAACCGCAAGCTCGCCGCGTTCTGGGGAACCAACAATTCCGATCATCAGGCGCGCATCTGTCATTCCACCACCGTCGCCGGCGTCGCCAATACCTGGGGCTACGGCGCGATGACCAACAGCTACAACGACATCCGCAACGCCAAGACCATCATGATCATGGGCGGCAATCCGGCCGAGGCGCATCCGGTATCGCTGCAGCACATTCTCGAAGGCAAGGAACTCAACCGCGCCAACATGATCGTCATCGATCCGCGCTTCACGCGGACGGCGGCGCACGCCACCGAATATGTTCGGGTTCGGCCCGGGGTGCACATTCCAACCATTTACGGAATGCTCTGGCACATTTTCCAAAACGGCTGGGAGGATAAGGAATTCATTCGCCAGCGCGTCTACGGCATGGACGAGATCCGCAAAGAGGTCGAGAAGTGGCCGCCTGCCGAGGTCGAGCGCGTCACCGGCCTGCCGGAAGCGCAAGTCAAGCGCATCGCCGAGATTTTCGCCACGCAGAAACCGTCGACCCTGATCTGGGCGATGGGGCAGACCCAATACACGGTCGGCACGGCCAACGTGCGCGCGAGCTGCATCCTGCTGCTTGCCACCGGCAATGTCGGTCACATCGGCACCGGCGCCAACATCTTCCGTGGCCACGACAACGTCCAGGGCGCCACCGATCTCGGCCTCGATGTGACGACGCTGCCACTCTACTACGGCCTTGCCGAGGATGCCTGGAGGCATTGGTGCCGGGTGTGGGAGGTCGACTACGACTGGATGCTCTCCCGCTTCGTGAACAAGACCTTCATGGAAACTCCCGGCGTCACCAGCACGCGCTGGTTCGATG
>WNGA01003474.1_pt1 | contig 24596 bp, 28 predicted proteins | sample 5400061 | NCBI WGS metagenome assembly WNGA01 (sample SAMN13153366, study PRJNA577476) | soil metagenome | isolation source: 100 cm soil or saprolite under grassland replicate 2 | place: USA:California | collected 2016-06-15 | reverse complement strand
GTCGGCCTCTCGCCCGAGCACTACAACCGCTTCCCGCACGAGTTTTCCGGCGGCCAGCGCCAGCGGATCGGCGTCGCCCGGGCGCTCGCGCTGCGGCCGAAGCTGATCGTCGCGGACGAGCCGGTCTCGGCTCTCGACGTCTCGATCCAGTCCCAGATGCTGAATCTGCTGGACGACCTCCAGAAGGAGCTCGATCTCACGTACATCTTCATCGCCCACGACCTCGGGGTCGTGCGCCACGTGAGCAACCGGATCGCGGTGATGTACCTCGGGAAGCTCGTCGAGCTCTCGCCGGCGGAGGAGCTGTACCAGCGGCCGATCATGCCCTACACCGAGGCGCTGCTCTCGGCGGTGCCGATCCCGGATCCGGATCTGAGCGCCAAGCGCGAGCGGATCGTGCTCCAGGGCGATGTCCCCAGCCCGATCAACCCGCCCTCCGGCTGCCGCTTCCATCCGCGCTGCCGCTACATGACGGACATCTGCCGGGAGGTCGAGCCGCCGCTGACGGACTACGGGAACGGCCACCTGGCCGCCTGCCACCACCCGCTGAACGTGGACAAGGCGACCCTCGAGCGGGCCACGGTCTCGAGGCGCCATACCCCTGGGGCGGCGGACGAGCGGGCGAAGCCTGAGGAGCCCGGGAAGGAAGAGGCCAGGCCGATCCCTCGATCGGGGTAAGACGCGCCGCTAAAGCCGCTTACCCAGGCGGCCGATACCGCAGGCATGGACGCCGCGGAGCGCAAGCAGATCCTGAGCCGCTACATGGACCATCAGCGCCGCTTCGAGGCGGTCGCTGCCAAGCGTCAGAGCGGGAACGGCGAGGTCATCCCCTTCAGCGGCCCTCTCCGCGAGCTGGAGCAGGAGCCGACGATGCGCGAGATCGAGGTTCTCCAGCTGATCTCAGACGGGCTCGTGAATCGCGAGATCGGCGTGCGGCTCTTCCTCAGCGAAGAGACGGTCAAGTCCCACGCTGTCGCCGTCGGCTTTCGCCGCGGCATAATCGCCTAGCGCTGCCCCTCTAGCCCGTTTTCCACGGCCTGTGGAAATCCCTCATTAGGGGGATGTCCACAAGATGTGGACAACGGAAGCTACGCGGGCTTTACCAGGTCTTGTAGTTGCCCGCGATAACCGCGCGGGAAGCGAGGCGGATCACCGATTTGCGCACGGTGAACTTCCTCCAATGTTGGGGACTGACGGCGATTCGAGGGTATACCCCTTTTGGGTGATAAGTCAAGAGTTTTGCTAAAGATCGATCGGTCAAATCTGCCGATTTCCGCCTGGACGCTAGGGCTATGGGCTGGCGCGGCAATGACTGGGATCGTTCTTTGGAATGGCGCCTCAATGCCTTCGCTGTGGGTCGTCGGTGGACTGGCGCTTCTCGCGGCAATCGCCGAACGCCAGAGCGTTCCGCTGACTCGAAATACGGAAGCCTCTGTGGCGTTCCTACCGTTCGTATTCTCAGCGGTCGCATTTGGGCCGTTCACGGCGCTGGTAGTCGGCGCACTGGCGGGCCTCGGAGACTTCCGACGGCCCTACCTACGGTGGGCGGTATACCTCCCCGTGCGAGCTATGACTGCGGCCGCTGCGGGTCTCGCTGCGAATGGCGTTGGGTCGACCTCCGATCGCACCATGTTCGGCGAGATCCTTCTCGCCACGTTGGCCGCGTCGCTTGCGAACCTTGCCGCTGACCTGCTGTTCAACCTTGGGACCCAGGCTGTTCGTCGCGCAGGTTCTCCTTATTCGCTTCTTCGCGCGCTTGGGCCCCTCATCTTCGTCCAGGAGCTGCTCTACACCCCGCTAGTCGCGTTACTCGTCTACGGTTATCACCTCTACTCAGTCGCGATTGTTGGAGCGTTCTTGATTCCGGCGATCGCTCTCCAGCGACTCATCCATCTATACCAACGGCAACGCGAAGCTGTTTCGAACCTCGAAGAAGTGAACGCGCGTCTTGAGCGTGCAAACCTCTCGTTCGCGACAGCCCTTGTCGCCACATTGGACGCACGCGACCGATACACAGCTGGTCATTCAGCCGCAGTCGCGGTGTATTCGAAAGACATCGCGGCGCGGATGGGGCTAGATGAGCAAGACCAAGCTGTGACTCATCTTTGCGGCCTCGTTCATGACATTGGCAAGGTCGGACTCCCGCCGGGACTCCTAGAAAAGCCCGGCGCGCTCACTCTGGAAGAGCGGCGCCAGATGGAGCAGCACGCGGCGATCGGCGAGAGGATCCTTGCAAAGGTAGAGGATTACGGAGAAATCGCGCGGATCGTCCGTCATCACCATGAGCGAGTCGACGGGCTTGGCTACCCCGACGGGCTCACCGGCGAAGAGATTCCGCTCGCGGCTCGGATCATCGCGGTTGCGGATGCATACAACGCGATGACGTCTGATCGACCCTACCGCGATGCGATGCCAAGTCGAGTTGCGCGTCTGAGGCTCGCCCAGGCCGTCGAGAGCCAGTTCGATACAGCAGTTGTCGCCGCATTTGAAGCCGTTCTCGCAAGTGCCTCAGAGACTTATCGATCAGGACAGCGCGAAGACTTCAGTCTCCCGCGGCGAGAACCCGAGCGCGCGCTACACGCGGCGGTCGGCTAGAGATCATCTGGCGTCAAGGCCGCCGCTTCCGTCCGTGATCGTGCGCCAAGCTTCTCGAGAACGTGATGGACGTGCACCTTGACCGTAGATTCAGCGATCCAAAGCGTCCGCGCGATCTCGCGATTCGAGAGGCCTTGACGTACCAGATCGAGCACTTCAGCTTCTCGCGGCGTAAGGGATTCAGAAACATGGACTCTGCGTGAAGAAGGTTCGAGGCCTGCGGCTTCAGCTAGACGATGATCTAGCGAGTGCGCCAATGAAGAAAAGCCGCTCGTGTCCATCGAGCTCACTGCCGTGAGTGCTAGGAGGAGCGCGGGGAAAGCACGATACGCGCATACGAAAGCGTCGAGGTTTCCTGTGTCGCGCGCTGCCGTGAGTGCTCTTGTAAGCATCTCGATGTCGACCGTTGAATTAGCACTGTCGAAATGGCTCGCGACCGCCTTGGCGAACTCCCTCAGAACAAGTGCCTCAAGGTGGCTCGTTACCGACTCCGATGCAACGAGCAAACGTCTGGCTTCGTCTATTCGCCCACAGCATGCGAGCGCAAAACCGTGGGTCGCGAGGTAGTCGCCCTCCATACCTGGACTCGTGAAGCGCGGTCCACGAGTCTCTAGTAGGTTCACGGCGCGCTCGGGAGCTCCGCGGCACGCGTGAACACGTGCGCTCAAGATCACACTGTTTACTTGCGTGTGACTGTTCCCCTGCTCCGTCGCAAGACGACGTGCACGCGCCAATGTTTTGAGGGCGCTCTCGAACTCACGTAGTCCCAGTTCAGCAATAGCTCGCATCTCAAGCGCGTGCGGCAGGACCCACTCGAGTCTGAACCGCTGAGCCTCCGTCATTTGTCGCTGCGCAATTTCGCTTGCCTCGCCATAGCGGGCAGAAAGGCCCAAGGCCGTTCCATAGGTCTGGAGAAATCCCGTGCGCACGATTGGATCCGTCGAACGGTCGACGAGCTCCAGCGGGCCTGAAGTAGCCTCAAGTGCTTCCGCAAGGCCACCCCACCGAAGCGCGAACTGGAGACGACCCTGGCTTGCCCTGAGCAGGTCATCCGAATTCACGGGCGGGAGATCTTCGAGCTCCCCCAACGCCTGCGCCGCTTCGTCACGCTCCTCGAGGTCTGTGAGAGTTACGAAGCGGCTCCAGAGTGAGCGACGAAGATCAAGGGGCGTACGCGCCTGGGCCTTTGCAGCGGTAAACAGCTCCAGAGCCGCATCTTGTCGATCCTCAAGGTGGGCTATCTGGCCAGCGCGTAGATAAGTCCTAGACGCGAATGCATGATCCTGCGGAATCGAGCGCGCTAGTTGCGTCGCTTTCACTCCGGCCGCAGCCCAGTCACCCGCTCGGAAAGCGATCTCGATCGCGGCGAGCCGAACTATGGGCTCGGTAGGCGCAGCCGGTTGTGCGATCTCAAGCCAACGGTTCAGTGTTGTAAGACGACCTTCGGACAGCACTGAATCGAGAGCCTCCTCCAGCACGCTCAGGATGAGTTCGAGAATGCCGAACTCGGCTGCGACAGAGACCGCGTCATCCCATCGAGATTCGTTCGCGAACCAACGGCCGATGATTCGCGCGGTCTTCCGAATCTCGTCATGATCGAATTCGAGGAGCTTCGAACGGAGAAACCTACGGAGGAGCGGGTGCATTTCGTAGGAAGAGCCCTCCTTTGTGAGGAATCCGCTACGTAGCCCCTCGTCTAGAACAGTTCGGCTGCGTCGGCCAAAGAGAGTGCGGCTTAACCGCTCATCCAGAGAGGGAGCAAGAGATAGCTGCACTAAGTTCCAGCGAAGTTCTTCGGTCAAGCCGTGAAATAGCTCTTCAGCGAAGTACTCGTGAAGAGTTTCTGGTACCTCGCTGCGTTCGGATGGAAGTGGTGACGAAAGAAGCGCAGCCAGGCCGATCACTGCCGGCCAACCTTCGGCGAGCGCAACCAAGCCAGGCATCTCCTCCTGAGCTTGCGAAAGGGCTTGCGCGGCTTCGCTATGCGTCATAGCAAGCACATTTCTTCCGAGTTCAGTCACTTCGCCGTAAAGAAGCTTCTTCGCAGTAACCCACGAAGGCCGTGTGCGGCTTGCGATGAGAAACGGTAGGGAAGTGGTTGCTACGAGTCTCTCAACGAATCTCTCGGCGGGTCGACTCGCCGATAGAAGGTGGTAGTCATCGATTACCAAGCGGGCGTCGGTTGGCCATGCGGTGAGGTCCGCGGCAAGATCTTCGGCGAGCGACTCGGCTTGAGAAGCCGGGTCAGCCGATGTTCTCAGTCGGGCACGGACCTGGTCCCCTGCATGGGGGAGGATTGCGGCAGCGGCCGTTGCGAGTCCCAGCGCAAGGGCAGCAGTATCCGACGAGGAAACAGTGGCTTGATACCAAGCATGGCGCTGATCGCTTCCCGCCAACCACTCGCGGGCCAGCATCGTCTTCCCATAACCAGCGGGCGCGACCAGGAGCATCACACGACTTTCGGACTCCGTGAGCAGACGCGTTAGGCGCGGACGCGGAATGATGCCGCGGCGTGATCGTGAGACGTCTGCTGCGGGTCTCTGGTCCACCCTTGTCCCCTTGGGCGCCGCAGTTGCCCACTGATCACCTTACCGGGGCCCCGGCCGCGATTTCGACTGTCCGTTTCAGGCGGGGCCGTGCCCGCGACCCGAGGGGCCGCAGGCACGGTGCCGTCAGCCCCCGCGTTCGGCCGCAGCCGACTCGAGGCTTCGCGCAAGCGGGTCGTCTCCGGTCATCGCCCGATACGCCACGGGGATCTGGCGCCTTCGGGTGACGCCGAGCTTCTGGCGCAGGACGTCAGAGTGGGCCTTCGCCGTTCGAGGGGAGATACCAAGGCGCTCGCCGACCTCCTCGTTCGAGCACCCTGCGGCGATGAGCTCGATGACCTGGCGCTGCCGCTCGGTGATGTGAGGAAGCGAGTCCCGCAGGGCGTCGTACATGACCGTCGAAGCTAATCGGCCAAGCGCCGCTTGACCATTGACCAAAAGGAGTATTTCGCCGAGTTACACCCTTGGAACGACCCGGTGACGGTCGATGAAGCTGGCCTCGTGGCCGCGCCGATTGGCTTCAGTGAGCTCATCGTCCTCGAGCGCGCCGATCCGGCGCAGTAGGTCGAGCTCGTCCCGCAGGTGGGTCCGCATCATCTCCGGGCCGTCGGTGGCGATCGTGAAGTGCACGCCGTGCTCGACGAAGGCCCGAAGGGTCTCGCGAACAGCTTCTTCGCTCGGCAGCGCTGTCGTGAGGAGGTTCGACGTCGGGCAGATCTCGAGCACGATCTCTGCGTCGCGGAGCGCGGCCATCAGCTCAGCGTCGCCGGCGGCCAGAATGCCGTGGCCGATTCGGTCGGGGCGTAGAACCTCCACGACCTCGCCGATCTCCTCGCGGCCGACGTCGCCGCCCTCCTCGCCGACGTGGATCGTCACGCCGAGTCCGGCAGCACGTGCTTCCTCGACCATCGGCGCCACTTGGCGGTAGTCGTACCGGCGGCCGTCCGGCCGCGGACCGGCGATGTCCACGCCGACGATTCCCCGCGGGGCCCAGCGGATCGCCTTCTCGACGATGACCGCGTTCTGCTCGGCGCTGAACGTCCGGTCCATCATCAGGATCAGTCCCGCTCGCACCTGCGGGTACTCGAGGCTCGCACGGTCAAGGCCGCGGATGGCGGCGAGGATGATGTGGTCGAGGTCGCGCTCCCCGCCGCGGTTCCGCTTCATTGGGTTGAAGCGGAGTTCGAGCGTTGTGATCCCCTGGGACCGGTACGCCCCCCCGATTGCCGTGTGCACCGACCGCTCGACGGCGATCGGGCTCGACTGGATCAGCTCCGTCCAGTGGTAGATCTGATCGAGCGCGTCGAGGTTCGGCACCCCGCGCGGGTCGGAGACCGTGACGAGCCGGTCGAACTCCCAATAGTCCTTCACCGGCAGCGAGATGCCCTGCTCGTGCGCGAGGCTCCAGAGGATGTCGGAGGCAACCGAGCCGCCGAGGTGCGTATGCAGCTCGGCGAGGCCTTCCATGAAGGAAGTCTAAAGCGCCTCTCCGCGTGACGAACGGAGGCGTCTCTTCTTGATCTCGACGCCGGAAGGTTTTCTGGTTTCCGAGATGCCGAGACCGGGCGGAGGAGGCCCTGGCGGTCGACGCGCGCCTCTTGCTGAGCCAACGTCCGAAGTGATAACTCGTAAGCCACCGTCTCGAGGTTACCGCTCACGTTGTCAAAATAGATAACGAGTCGGACGGCGGCAAAGGAAGGGCCCCGCTCTCACGGGACCCTCGAAGTTACGGCGTGTAGCTTCGGCTAGCGGCCGCCGCGATTCTTCTTCGCGTTCGCCTTGACGATCTTGTGATTCTGGACCTGCACCACATGTGTGGGGCAGCCGGCCGCAGGTGCCGGGATGATGTCGCCCTGGTGCTTCATGTGCGCGGGCAGGGCAGCCTGCGAGACCGTGATCTTGACGTACGGCTTCTTCGTGGACTTCGTCCGGTGACAGATCGTCACCTTCTGTTGGCCCTGACCAGCGCCGGCGCCCTGGCACGGGAAGACCGTGCTGGTGTTGATGCGGATGTCGCAGACGTTCACCGTCTGCTCCTTGTCCGCAAAGAACCAGCCGCTGTCGACAACCAGCTGGATGCCGGTCACGGTGTGTGAGCCGAGCAGCGCCAGCGTCCCGACATACGTGTTGCACTGCGTGCCGGGCGAGAGCTGCGACGTGTCATAGCGGCACGCGTCGTTGTTACCGATCAGGTTGCCGCTGTCGACGAGCGTGTTCAGCGTGCAGCCCGTGAAAGTTGGAGGCGGGCCGAGGTGGACGAACACGTTCTTGCCGTCGATGTTCAGCTGGAACCGCGGCGAGCCACCGCCGCAGCCGTCGTTAGTCACGTTGAACTTCGTGGCGAGCGTCGTCAGGCTCGAGAACGTCGTGACCCCCGTGGCCGTGAAGTTGATGCCGCTCGCATCGTTCGTCGCCGACGCATCCGAGAGATCCGACACCAGCTGCGCCTGGTTGCCGGCCATCGACGCGCCGCCGAAGAGCGTGCCGGAAGCGGCCCCGGCCGAGGGCACGAGGGCGACCATGACGAGCGCTTCAGTCGGGAAGATGCTTTTCAAGTCATAAACTCCCGCTCTGCTAGGCGTTTCGGCACCCGGTGACCGCCCAGGACACCCAGAAACCGCTTGACTACTCACATCCGCCGACCGCTTGCCGTCCTGCTCGTCCTCACCGCGCTCTCGGCCGGATGCGGCGACAACGGCAGCCCGCCCGCCGCCACGAAAGTCGAGACGAGTGCAGCGGGGCCGCGTCTGCCTGCCGGCTTCACCACTCGCGTCGTCAAGGACCAGGGCTTCTCGATCGCCCTTCCGAAGGCGTGGCGCGCCATCGACGCGCACGCGGCACTGAGCGCCGGCAGCAAGGAATTTCGCAAGCGGAACCCGCAGATCGGCCGCCAGATCGACGCGCTCGCCCGGCCGAACTCGCCGATCAAGCTGCTGGCGCTCGGCGCGACCGTGCGCGGCTTCGTGACCAACCTCAACGTGATCGTGACCCGGATCCCGGAGAGCATCGGGTTCGACGAGTGGACGGCAGCCGAGATCAAAGAGATCGAGAAGGTCCCCACCGTCACGCGTTTGCAGCGAGAGGAGACGCAACTGCGGCCCGGGCGGGCCGTCCACCTCACCTATCGCGCGACGTTCAACAGCCCGAGCGGCTCCTTCGCCGCGTTCGTACACCAGTACATGGTCAAGAGCGACGGTCTTCTCTACATCCTCACCTACACGACGTTGCCCGCCGCCGAGCCGAGGTTCCGAGACACCTTCGCCGACTCGGCACGTTCCTTCCGGCTGACCCGCTAGGAGGCCTGATGTGAAATTCCGCCGGGCCGGATGACGCTCCAGACGCGGCGCCGGATCGGCGCGTTCGCCCGCGGCCCGTAGCTGGGCTACGAGCCGCGAACGACCGCACCGCCCGGCTTGGTCTGGAGCGCCCCCGACGTCGGCAGAATTTCCCATCACGCCTCTAGCCGTATCCTCCGCCAGGATGAAGGTCGGGATCGTCGTTCCCTATTCGTGGTCCTTCTGGGGGGCGGTGATCGAGCACTCAGAGCTGCAGGCGGATGTGCTGCGTCGGCTGGGCGTCGAAACGCGGACGATCATCGGGAACGACCCGCCGGGCAGCTTCACCCGCGTCCTGCACCCGCGGCTCGGCCGGCACGGACATCCGCCGCCGGACGTCATTGCCGTCGGGCGGTCGGTGATCGTCCCGGCCAACGGAACGCTGCCGAACATCGTGCTCTCGCCGCGTTCGGTGCCGGCCATCCGGCGCGCACTCGAGCGGGAGCGGTTCGATCTCCTGCACGTGCACGAGCCGATGACGCCGGCCATCTGCGTCGCGGCCCTCGCGCTCGCCCGCGTGCCGTGCGTGGCCACGTTCCATGCGCACGGGCCACTCGGGTGGATGAGGTTCGGCAAGCCGTTGTGGGGATTCCTCGCCGACCGGCTCGACTACCGCATTGCGGTCTCGCCGCATGCACGCGAGACGGCAGCCGCGTGGCTGCCGGGTGAGTACGAGGTGCTCCCGAACGGAGTGCTGATCCCGCCGGCCGCGGACGCGCGCAACCGCGAGCACCAGATCGTCTTCGCGGGACGGCAGGAGGCGCGCAAAGGTCTGCACGTCCTGCTGCGCGGCTGGCCGGATGTGCGGCGGCGGACCGGCGCGCGCCTCCGGATCGCCGGCGCCGATCCGCTCGCCGTGCGCCTGTTGCTGACGCGCGAGCGTGTCCCGGACGAGGGGATCGACATTCTCGGTTTCCTCTCGCAGGAGGAGCTCACAGCCGAGCTGTTGCGCGCGAAGGCGCTCGTGGCGCCGTCCCTCGGCGGCGAGAGCTTCGGGATGGTGCTCACGCGTGCGTACGCGTCCGCCACGCCGGTGGTCGCGTCGGACATCGACGGTTACCGTGAGGTGATGACGAAGGAGGCAGCCGTCTCCTTTCCCGCAGGCGACGAGCGGGCGTTGGTGGACGCACTCGTGCGGTTGCTCGAGGACGAGCCCCGGCGCGCGGCGCTCGGGGAGGGCGCGCGACGCGTTGCGCTCGAGCGCTACTCCTGGGACGACATCGGGCGGCGGCTGACCGAGATCTACGAACTCGTCGCCGGGTCGACTCGGCAGGCGGTGGCCGCATCCTGAGCTTCGCGCGCAGAGGGTGGGTGCGCGCCGCGATCGTCGTCACCGCCGCGGCGGGCGTCGTCGCGCTCCTGTGGTGGCGGGGCCCGGCCTGGAGCGCCGTCGTGGACGCGTTCGCGGCGGTCGAGTGGCGATGGGTCGCGGCGGCGGTCGGCCTGAACCTGCTCTCCGTGCTCGTTCGCGCCGTTGCCTGGCGCACTGTGATCGTTCAGGCTTTTCCCGCGCCGTATCCCGGCTTCCCGCTCGTCTTCTCGGCGTTCTCGGTCGGGCTGTTCGCGAACGCCGTCCTGCCTGGACGGATCGGGGAACTCGCCCGCGTCGCCGTGCTGAACCGGCGACTGCGGCAGGAGGGCGCGTGGGCCCGGCTGCTCGGGACCGTCTTCGCGCATCGTGTCTTCGACCTGGTCGCGGTGATCGGGCTGATCGTCTATGTCGTCTTGACCGCGCACATCCCCGATTGGGCGGTGACGAGCCTGATCGCGGTCGTGGTCGCGGGGGTCGCGCTCTTCACCGTCGCGGTCTTCACCGCGCGGCATCACCGCGTGACAAGCCTGGAGGAGGGGCTCGGCGCCTTTCGCAAGGTCGTGCGCCTGGCGCGCTACGGTCTCGGCGTGATGCGTCAGCCGGGCGCGGCGGCGCTCGCGGTCTTCTTCCAGATCCTCGGCTGGACGTGCCAGCTCTTCGCGGTGTACACGGCGATGCGCGCGTTCGGGATCCACGAGGCGCTGCCCGCGGCCGGTCTCGTGCTCGTGCTCATGAACGTCGCGACGCTGTTCCCCTTGTGGCCGGGGAACATCGGGCTCGTGCAGGCGGCGGTCGCGCTGCCGCTCTTCAGCTACTACGGCGTCGCGAAGGCCGCAGGAATCGCCTTCGGCTTCGGGCTGCAGGCGATCGAGGCCTCGGTCGGCGTCGGTGTGGGGTTGATCTTCCTCGCCCGCGAGGGACTCTCGTTCGCGATGCTGAGGGTGATGCCGGACGCGTCGCAGGCCGAAGCGCCCGCCGAGGAGGCGCCGACGGAACCGCTACCGGACAGCGATGCCGCGCGCCCGCACGCTCGCGTGCCCGGCTAGCCTCAAGGGCGTCCTGACGGCCCGCGAGGCCGTGGCCGCGCTGGCCGAAGGATTGTCGTCGTGGGCCGAGGTGGATGAGCTGCCCGTCGCGGACGGCGGCGAGGGCACGCTGGAGGTCTTGCACGCGGTGCTCGACGGCGAGTGGCAGCGGGCCGACGTGCACGATGCATTCGGCCGTCCGCGAACCGCGCGCTGGCTCGAGCTGCCGAATCGGGTTGCCGCCGTCGAGTCGGCGGAGGCGATCCCGCTCGAGCCGGAACGGCTCGACCCCTTCGCCGCCTCCAGCCGCGGACTGGGCGACCTGATCCGCGCCGTCGGTCGCCCGGGCGAGCTGCTCGTCTGTCTGGGCGGGACTGCCACCGTCGACGGCGGCGCGGGTCTGCTGGAGGTGCTCGACGAGCTGCCGGCGCCGACGCGTGTCGCCTGCGACGTGGACGTGCCGCTCGTCGATGCGGCACGCGTCTTCGCAGCGCAGAAGGGCGCTTCCGCCGACCAGGCTCGAGAGCTCGAAGCTCGGCTCGTCGGAATGGAACGGCTTGCGCCCCATGCGGAGCTCCCGGGCGCCGGCGCTGCGGGAGGCCTGGGGGCCGCGCTCGCGTCGCTCGGCGCTGAGCTCGTGCCCGGAGCACAGCTGGTGCTCGACCTCGTCGGCTTCGATCCGGCGGGCTACGACCTCGTCGTCACAGGAGAGGGGACGGTCGACCGCACGACCGCGCGCGGAAAGGCGCCGGGGACGGTCGCTCGTCGTTGCGTCGCCGTGGGTGTGCGTTGCATCGTCTTCGGCGGGCGCGTGATCGAGCCGTTCGACGACGTAGCGACCGTCGCGCTCTCGGGGGAGCCCGCGCGGGCGCGCGCGGATCTCGTCCAGCTCGGGCGGTCGCTCAAAACTCGGCCCTGAGCAAATGTGACGCGCGGCGCAGCGCCTCCGCCTCCGCCTCGAGCTCTGATTCCGCCTGCACGTCGACGATGTCCGTGGGGCGGACCCGTTCTCCGGTCTCGGAGTTCGGCAGCGATGTGACGGCCGAGCGCACCAAGCGTCTGTTGGAGCTCGTCTCGCACAGAATCGTCCTCCTCGCGCGCGAAAGCTTGCGCGAGGACGTCGGCGAGTCCGGGAACAGCTGCGAGCGATGCTCGCGGGCCGAAACGCGACGCGATAGAGGCGGTCGTCCCTAACGAACGCGGGGGTAGCAGCGTCCGTCGTCGCCGAGGCAGACCTCCGTGGCACGGTAGCGCGCTACGGCCTGGCGTCCTCCGTGCGTCGCGCGAGCTCCTCGATCTTGCCGTGCGCCGCGTCGAGCTTGCCGAGGCACAGCTTGTACAACTGCTCGCCGCGCTCCCACAGCTGGATGGCCTCGTCGAGTCCTGCGTCGCCGCCCTCCAGTCGCTCGACGATCTGCTCGAGCTCGCGCTGTGCGTCCTCGAAGGTTTGTTCTGTGCTCATTCGACGCGTGCTCCGAAGCGGCCGTCCGCGACCTCGACGTCGAGTGGATCGCCGGAAGAGACGGCGGACTTCGAGCGGACGATGTCCGCGCCCGCGCGGACGATCGCGTAGCCGCGGTCGAGCGTCGCGCGCGGCGAGAGCGCTCGCAGGCGACCGGCAGCGTGCTCGAGTCGTGCGCGCTTGCGCTCGACCGCGAGCGCGGGTGCGCGTCGCAGCCGGTCGTGCGCGTGCACGAGCCGCTGCCGGCGGCGGTCGAGGACTCCGCGCGCGCCGCGCGAGAGTCCCGTGCGCGCGCGCTCGAGGCGGGCCACGAGCTCCCTCACGTCCGGCACGACGAGTCGCGCCGCGGCCGTGGGAGTCGAGGCGCGGGCGTCGGCGGCGAGGTCGCACAGCGGCGTGTCCTGCTCGTGGCCGACGGCGGAGACGACGGGCACCGGACAGGCGGCGACGGCGCGAACGAGCCGCTCGTCACTGAAGGGAAGGAGGTCCTCGAAGCCGCCGCCACCGCGCGCGAGCACGATCACGTCGACCTCCGGCGCCGCGCAGACACCGCGCAGCGCGTCGATCATCGCGGTGGCGGCGAACGGACCCTGCACGTACGTCTCGGCGACGACAACGCGTGCTGCGGGGAAGCGAGCTGTGATCGTTGCGAGCACGTCCCGTTTCGCGGCCGCATCGTTCCCCGTCACGAGACCGACGCGGCGTGGCAGGAACGGAAGCGGTCGCTTCCGCTCGAAGACTCCCTCGGCCGCGAGCTTCTTCTTCAACCGCTCGAGCGCCGCGAGATGGTCGCCGAGGCCGAAGCGCTCGATCGAGAGCGCGCGGAGCCGGAAGTCGCCGCGGCTCTCGAATAGCTCTGGCCGTCCGAAGACGTGGACGCGCTCGCCGTCCGTGAGGTCGAGCCGCAGCGCATCGAAGCGACCGCGCGCGATGGTGACGCCGAGACACGCGCCGTCGTTCGGATCCTTCAGCGTGAAGAAGACCGACTGCCAGCGCGCGTGGCGGCGCAGCTCGGTGACCTCGCCCTCGACCCAGACCGTCGGCAGCCGCTGCAGCCAGTCGGCCACGCCGCGATTGAACGACGCGACCGAGTAGACGCTGCGGTCTCCGTACTGGATGGCTTCGACCTTCGGCATCGCGCGCTCAGAATGCCACGCGCGGCAGGGCCTGAGTGCGTCGAGTTAGAGCAGAATCTCGACGGCGGTTTCGGGCGAGCAGCCCTGTCCGACGAGCTCGACCGCGCGGTGGAGGTCGGCCTCGCTCCCCGCCAGCCTCTCGGCGAGGGACAGCGGATAGCCCGCCTCCATCAGGACGTGTAGCCGCCAGCCCTCCACCTTCGAGCGCTCGCCGCCGTCCGGTTCGATGATCTCCGTCGTCTCGCCCACGGTGTGCCTCGTTCGCCGTCTCATAGACGAACCCTCCCCCGTTTTGTTTGCGGCAAGCGCGTCGCGGAGACTCAGATGCGGGCCAGGACCTCGTCGATCCGCCTTCCAAGCTCCCGCAGGCGGGCTTCGAGCACGGCCCGTTCTGCCTCGGTGTCGGCGGCGAGACCATCCAGCCGGCGGCGCAGGTCCTGCTCGGCGTTGGCGAGGCGTGATTCGAACGCCGTGATCGCTTCGGCGCCCATTCGCTCCAGACCTTCGGTCGCCTGCGCCAGCCGCCTCTCGAGCCGCTGCGCGCCCGCGTCGCCGACCTGCGTGAGCCGCTGGGCCAGGACGGTCTGCGCCTCGCGCCCGAACGCCTGTACCGCGCGATCGAGCTCGCGCGAGAGCCGTGTCGCCGCCGCCTCGCGCGAACCCTTGATCGTGTCTGCGAACTGCTGTGCGGCCGCGTCGGAGTAGCTGGAGGTTGCGCGCGACACGATCCGCTCGAGCTGCTCGAGCTGGCGGCGTTCGACATCGGCGAAGCCGGCCTGCACGCGGCGCACCGCCTCCGTCTCCTCGCGCTCGATCAGCTCCGACAGCTGCCGCTCGCGTCGTCGGATGCGCTCGTTGAGCTCGTGGAGCGCGCGTCGGCGCTCGGACGCGTAGCTCTCGAGCTCGGCGTTGCCGGCCTCGACAGCCTCCTGCGTCGCGCGCGCCAGGTCGTCTCGGAGTCGCACGAGTCCCGCCCGCTGCTGCTCGCTCTCGGCCTCGAGTCGCTCGGCGTCGGCCGCGATGCGCGCCTCTGCTTCGGAGATCAGCTGTTTCTGCCGCTGGGCGAGTAGCCCGACCTGATCCGACACCGCTCGCTCGGCTCGCTCGAGATCATCCCTCCACGCGTTGAGGCGCAGCTCGGCCTGCTGCTGAGCGGCGCTCAGCGTCTGGACCAGGTCGTCGGCGGCCGAGTGCGAGCGTTCGAGAGCCTCGGCCCGCCGCTCCTCGGCGATGCGGCGTTCCTGGTCGGCGAGCAGCGAGACAGAATCGGCGCGAGCGAGCGCGAGCGTCCGCTCGAGCTCCGCGCTCCGGTCACTCGCCTCCTTGGCGATCACCGACGTGAGCCGACTCTGCGCGCGGGAGATCTGCTCGTCCACGCGACGCGCGGCCCGCAGCAGCGCGCGCAGTCTGACGGCCGCCACCTGGCCGGCAAATGCAAGCGTCATCCCGCCGGCGACGACAGCGAGGCTGACGCGCGGGCGGAGGCCGAACGCGACCCACGCCGCGACCCCTGCCAGGCCCACGACCACAGCGAGGGTGACCAGTACGCGCTGGTGAATGCGGTCGAATGCCGCGCCGAGCAGGGACAGCGCCACCGCGGCCGCCGTCACGGCGAAGACGATCTGGGCGATCGGCACGAGGTGCACGGGGTCAGGTTACGCGGAGGATGACCAGCGCGAGAGCCAGGGCGACGGCGCAGCCGGCGAGCGCGCGCAGAGCGCGCTCCGCCTCGGCGGTGAGCGTCTCGCGGGAGATGGCGAGGGACGTTCCGTCGGAGAGCTCGATGCGGCCGGACACGCTCGTTGCGCGCCGGCGGACGAGCCGCACGGGTGTGGAGAGTCGGCGCTGCGCGTGGCTGAGGAGCGAGGCGAACGCGGCGGCGAGAACCGCCTCCACGCGGATCGTCTCGGCGGCCGCGACATAGGTCGCCAGGACCGGGAACGCTCCCCAGGCGAGCGAGAACCACGGGTCGCCGTGGAGGCGTCCTCCGAACAGCTCGAGGTTGTAAGCGACCGCGATGAAGGCGCCCGCGGCGACGAATGCGAGCAGCCAGAGGCTCGTCCGCACCGCGACCGCAACGCCGATCGCTGCGGCGGTCGTCAGCGACGCGGCCGCGAGGGCGACGAGCATCCTCTTTCCGATCCGGGTCTCGAGGGGGCGCCCGTGCAGCTCGTCGAGCGCGTGTGCGCCGATTCCCATCCCGAGGAAGAACGCGAGCAGTGCGAGACCGAGGATCCAACCGCGAAAGTGAGGCGCGAGCGAGGCGCCGACGGCGACGTAGGACAGGTGCCAGAGCGTGTAGGGCGGGTGCAGGAGCGTGACGTAGTCGCGCCAGCCTCCCGGCGCGAGCGCGTAGAAGGCGGGACGGATCGTGCCGCTCACGCGCGCCGACCCCAGGTCACGATGCCGCCGCCGAGGCTGAGCCTCCGTGAGCGCACGTCCGCGATTCCCGCTCCCCGCCAGAGCTCGAGGAGCCGCTGCTCTGGCCAGCGTTCGTAGAAGTCCCGGATGCTCGAGCCGAGGAAGTCGCCGACCCGCGCCCAGCCCGGCGAGATGACACGCCCCGCGACCGGCAGTCCCACGCGCACGTAGAGCTCCCAGAGCGGTCGCCAGGGGCGGCGCGGGACGGCGAACTCGAGCCCGGCGACCGACCCGCCGGGGCGAACGACGCGCGCGAGCTCGCGTAGCGTGGCGCCGGGGTCGGAGACGTAGCGGAGGAGGTAGGTGAACGTGAGCGCATCGAACGACGCTTCGGGAAAGGGCAGCGATTCGGCGTCTCCCTCCACTAAGTTGACGCCGGGCGGAAGACGGCGCCGTGCCTCGGCGAGCATCTCCGCGCTCTGGTCGAGTCCCACGACCGTGCAGCCCTTGGCAGCGATCAACTCCCGTGCGACGGCACCCGTCCCCGTTGCGACGTCGAGGACGGTGTCGCGCGGCCCGACGTCGACCCGGGAAACGAGGAACCGTCGCCACCGCGCGTCCTGGCCCAACGAGAGGACGGCGGCGTAGCGGTCGTACGTCGGCCCGAGCGGGGCGAACAGCGTCCGCGCGGAGACGGCCCCTGGCACAGGGCCGAGTCTATGCTTGGCACGGTGGCGCTGGGCGACGATCTCAGCCGGATCGCTGCGGCGGCTGCGCCTTATGCGGCAGCCGGAGAAGAGATCGCCGCGGTGTTGGCGGTGGAGCTCGTCACGGGCGAGCGCCTGTACCTCTGCGCATTCACGGGCGGCGACGGGACGCAGAGCTGGCTCGTGCTGGACGACGACGGCGCGGCGCTGACGAGCCGCAATCACGTTCGCGACGCCGCCTCGATCGCGGCCCTGTGCGAGGTGGCCGAGGAGAGCGCTCAGTTCTCCGCCGACACCGCGCCGCGCGTCGCCTCGCTGTCCTACCTCGACTCCCTCGGGGCCGACGCCGGTAGCGGGAACCTTGCCGTGGCGGTACAGAATGCCTTGCCCGCCGTGGACGAGCTTGCCCGGGACGTGGAGGGCAACTACAAACTGGACCTCAGCTGATGAGTGAGCCCGCCCTCCGCGCGTCTGATGCCGAACGTGAACGGACGGTCGAGCTGCTTCGCCGTCACTCGGTCGACGGCCGCCTGACCCTGGAGGAGTTCGCCGAGCGCATCGGCCTCGCGTACGAGGCGAAGACGCGGGACGAGCTGGACGAGCTGACGCGCGACCTTCCCGCTGAGACAGCCTCCGTTCCCGCCCGACGCAGGAAGCCGGCCCGTTGGATGGTCTCCGTCATGGGCGGCACGGACCGCCGTGGGCGCTTCCGGCTCGGCACCGCGACCAACGTGGTGACGCTGATGGGCGGCGCGAACATCGACCTGCGTCAGGCGGAGCTCGAGTCGCCCGAAGTGACGATCACAGTCGCCTCGATGATGGGCGGAGCGAACATCGTCGTTCCGGAGGGAGTCGAAGTCGAGCTGACCGGCGTCTCGTTCATGGGCGGCAAGGCCTACCGGCCGGGGAAGCAGCCGCTGCCGCCCGGCGCACCGCTGATTCGCGTGCGCGCATTCACGTTCATGGGCGGCGTCTCGGTGATCACCAAGCGCGCGCAGGCGTAATGCTGCCGGCCGGATCGCTCGCGGGTCGCGTTGCGGTCGTGACGGGCGGCGGCACGGGGCTCGGCCGCGCGATGGCGCTCGAGCTTGGGCGCCTCGACGCGAAGGTGGCCGTGCTCGGCCGGCGTCGCGAGCCGCTCGACGAGACGGTGGCGCAGCTCGACGGCGATGGCTTCGCCGTGCAGGCGGACGTGCGCGACCCCGACGCGGTCGCCGCGGCCTTCGACGCGGCCGAGGAGGCGTCGGCCCGGTGACGACGCTGGTGAACAACGCCGCGGGCAACTTCCTCGTCCGCGCGGAGGAGTTGTCGCCGAACGGCTGGCGTGCGGTCGTCGGCATCGTCCTCGACGGCACCTTTCACTGCTCGCGTGAGCTCGGAAGACGCGTGATCGCGCGCACAGCGGCGCTTCGGGAGGGCTCGGGCCCGCGGGAGCGGGTTGAGACGGCTGCACGGGCGGAGCCCGTGCAGCCTCTACGCGGCGCCGACGAGTCGGCGCCTCCGGCCGAGCGAGGCGGGGCGAATGCGCAGATCGTCAACGTCGTCGCGACCTACGCCTGGACCGGTGGGCCGGGGACGGTGCACTCGGCGGCGGCGAAGGCGGGTGTCGTGAACCTGACGCGTACGCTCGCGGTCGAGTGGGCGCGGTACGGCATTCGCGTCAACGCGATCGCTCCCGGCCCGATCGACACCGAGGAGACGCGCGAACGTCTCTGGCCTACCGAGGAGATCCGGGAGCAGCTGCTCCGGCGCATCCCGCTCGGGCGCTTCGGGCGCGAGGAAGAGATCGCGCACGCCTGTTCCTATCTCGTCTCGGACTACGCCGGCTACGTCACCGGCGACGTCCTCACGGTGGACGGCGGCAGCTGGCTCGAAAAGGGAATGTTCGGACGCTAGGGCAGGGGCGGCGGGCGGCGGACGAAGCGCTCGCGCCACACCGCACCGAAGTGGTGCAGCACCATTCCAAGTACGAAGATCGTGATCGCAAGCGCCAGGAGCCAGACTGCGAACGGCCAGCGGTCCTCGTCGAGCCCCTTGATCATGTAGTGCAACACCGGCGCGTAGTAGCCCAGCACGCCGTAGACGGCCCACGTCGCGCGGCGAATCGGCCCGGCTGTGATCAGCATCAGCACACCGACGACCAGCATCGGAACCCAGCCGCGATCGGGGTCACCGCCCGGATCGAGCGTGAAGAAGACGAGACCGGCTGCGACGCTGAACCAGCCCAGCACGTGGAACCAAAATGCGTCCCGTCGCCGTCCGAAGGCATCCAGGAACACGCCCACGATCACGATCAAGGAGCCGAAGACGAGCCCCAGCGTCGCGCGATCGTCGCCGCTGGGCGGCGACTCGAACGCGGGGGCGAGCAGCTGCGAGGCGACCAGGATCGCGGTGACGACGACGGCGAAGATGAACGAGAAGCGCGTGAGGACGAAGGCGGCGAGGCCGACAACAGCCGTCGCGACGGCGACACCGAAGGGGTAGCCGCTGAAGTCCTCGAAGGGGTCGAAGAACCGATCATCGGGCCAGACGTCGATCAGCTTCAGGAAGCCGATGGCGAGCCCGGGGAAGCTCGCGACGGCGAGAGCTGCCGCCAGACCGCCAGGAACCGACCACCGCATCTCCAGCAGGAACCACGCGACGATCGCGAAGCCCACGAAGAAGCCGACGGCCGTGAGGAAGACCCAGACGCCTCGGTGGGAGTCCGGAATCGCGTCGACGAGCACGTTGAGGGCGAACGCAATTGCGATCGCTCCGAAGAACCAGAGGACGTTCGGCGGATCCATGCGCGGCCAGTCGCGTTCCGCCGGCTGCGGGGGAAGCACGCCGCCGCCTGCCCGCTCCTCCACGGTGCGACCCTAACGTAGCCGCGTTACCTATGCTTGCTGCATGGAGGGCGGATTCAGCTTCAGCGGTGACCCCGAGGACCTGCTGCGCGGCCTGCGGGAGTTCGCGGAGCAGCAGGCCGAGACGGTGCAGGAGGCGCAGCGCGAGCAGTTCGCCACGCTGACGCTGAACACCGCGGTCGAGCTGACGGGTGCGGCGTTGTCCCAGATCCACGCGTCCGGGACCGCCGACGAGCAGGCGCTTGCTCTCCGCGACGCGATGCGCGTCCTCTTCCCGGAGGCGGTGGCGCTGGTCAGTGCTGCGCGCCAGGGCTTCATGCGCGAGCGTTAGGCTTCGCGCCGCCCTTGGCGATCTTCGACCGCGCGATCGTCCGCCTCCTCCCGGCTGTGCCGCGGCCGATCGTGCAGAAGCTCTCCGAGCGCTACATCGCAGGTCCCGAGCTGAAGGACGCGCGCGAGGCCGTTCGCCGCATCAACGCCGAGGGGAGGATGGCGACGATCGACGTCCTCGGCGAGGAGATCACGAACGAGGAGGACGCGGCCGCGATCGTGCGCGCCTACCAGGACGTCTTCGCCGACATCGAGCGCTGCGAGCTCGACTCCAACGTCAGCGTCAAGCTGACCGGACTCGGATTGAAGCTCGGCTACGGCGTGTGCCGCGGCAACCTGCGTGTCGTCGTCGAGGATGCCGCATCGCGCGGGAACTTCGTCCGCATCGACATGGAGGACTCCTCCACCACGGATGACACGTTGCGTTTGTACCGCGAGCTGCGCGGCGACGGACACGACAACGTTGGCGTCGTCCTGCAGGCGACGCTGAGGCGGACGCTCGCGGACATCCACGCGCTGGCCGACCTGAAGCCGAGCGTGCGGCTGTGCAAGGGGATCTACCTCGAGCCGGCCGAGCTTGCGTATCAGGACTACGAGGCCGTGCGCGCCTCGTTCGTCCGCGCGCTCGAGGCGTTGCTCTACGCAGGTTGCTACGTCGGGATCGCGACGCACGACGAGTGGCTACTCCAGCAGGGCCGGCGGCTCGTGGCCGAGCGTGGGCTGAGCCGGGAGGAGTACGAGTTCCAGATGCTGCTGGGCGTCCGTTCCGAGCTCGGCGACGAGCTCGTGGTCGAGGGACATCGTTTGCGGATCTACGTCCCGTTCGGTCGGCACTGGTACGCGTACTCGCTGCGGCGGCTGCAGGAGAATCCCAAGATCGCCGGCTACATTGCCGCGGACACGATCGGGCGGCTCGTCGGGCGCTGCAACGGAACGCGATGAATGAGTCTGCAGTCGTGGAGCGGTATTGCCGGGCGATGAACGCTCACGATCTCGACGGGCTCCTCGACTGTTTCGACCCGGATTACGAGAGCGTGCAACCCGTGAACCCGGATCGCGATATTCGGGGTCGTGACACGGTGGAGGAGCGCTGGACCTCGATCTTCCGTGAGGTACCCGACTTCAGCGCGGAGATCCTTCGCACCGCCGTGGCCGGCGACGAAGTCTGGAACGAATGGCGGTGGCGGGGAAGGCGCGCGGATGATTCAGAGATCGACGTCCGAGGCGTCACGATCGTCGGCGTGCGCGACGATCGCATCGTCTGGGGTCGATTCTTTCTCGAAGAAGTCGGGCGTGGCGGCGGTGGCATGCGCGTCGAGCCCATTTGATCTGGGCGAGGGCCGAAGGCTGCCGCGTCTGGGACGCGGAGGGGCGTGAGTACCTCGACCTCTCCGCGGGCTTCGGCGTCGCGGCGCTCGGGCACCGCAACCCGCGCGTGATGCAGGCGATCGCCTCGGCTCCGGTCGCCCACGCGCTCGGCGATCTCGGCGAGGCGGAGGTAACGCGGCGTTTCCGCAAAGCGCTGCCGTGGCCGGCGAAGCTCGGCGTCAGCGGAGAAGACGCCGTCGAGATCGCGCTGCGGACAGCGTTGCTCGTCACCGGGAGACCTGGAATCCTCGCGTTCGACGGGGCCTATCACGGCACCGGACTGCTTGCTCTCGCGGCGACCGGCTTCGAGCACTTTCGCAAGCCGTTTGCCGCGTGGCTTCCCGGGCCGGTGCACCGGCGCACGTACGGCGAAGATCCGGGCCGGCTACCGGATGACGCCGGCTGCATCATCGCCGAGCCGGTCCAGGGCAGAGCGGGCGCGCGCGTTCCGCCCGCCGATTGGCTCGAGACGCTTCGCCGCCGCTGCGACGAGGCCGGTGCGCTGCTCATCGTCGACGCGATCTATGCGGGACTCGGTCGCGTCGGCGAGATGTGGCCGGGTGAGCAGGTCGCGGACCTCATCTGCGTCGGCAAGGCGCTCGGCGGCGGGCTGCCGCTGTCCGCCACGCTCTTCGTTCGGCCAGAGCTCGAACAGGCCTGGGATCTCGGCCCGGAGGACGTCCTCACGCATACGCACGTCGGCAACCCGCTCGCGTGCGCGGCAGCGCTCGTCGTGCTCGAGGAAGTGCCGAGGCTCCTTGACCGCGTTCGTGTCGCCGGCGAGCGCTTCGAGTCAGAGGGCTGGCACGGAGCCGGGCTGATGCGCGCGCGTCGGGGCGACGCTCAGGCGGCGGAGCGAAACGGCGTGATCGTCATTCCGGCGGGCGAGGACGGCTCGCTCATCTCGGCGACTCCGCCGCTGACGATCACCGACGGCGAGATCGAGGAAGCACTCAGCCGGCTGAGCTGACGTCGCGGTGGTTACGGCGGCGGGGGTGCGTCTGGAGGCGGGCCCGGCGGACCCGGCGCCACGTCCTCCTCGACGACCGTCCGGCGGCGGGGAGCGCCCCACCGGCGTGCCGGATAGGGACCCTCGGCGGGATGGCCGCCTTGGTGCCAACCCCAGTATCCGGGGCCCCAGCGTTCCCACAAGAGCAGCGAAAGGAGGAGCCCGACCAGCCCGACCGCCATCAGGATCCACCCGACGACGTCGATGTCGACCGACGGGTTCGGATCCTGGTGGATCGCGAAGGCCAGGATGGCGCCGACGGCGATCAGGATCAGGCTGACGGGGAGGCCCACGAGGAGCCTATGCCCGTTGGGCGTAAAGGAGGAACGTCCCCGGGATACGTGCGTCGTGGCGGCGAAAGCTTTCGCTGCCGGCGGGGTACTCCTCGAGGGCGCGGACGGCGAGGCCTGCGCGGGTCACGGCGTTGACGACCTGCCCGAGCCGGCGCGAGCCTTCGGCGAAGTAGCTCTCCCGCCAGTGCATCAGGCCGTCGACGCAGAGGGCGACGGGATGTTCCTCGAAGAGCAGGAGGTCGCCGCCGGATCGCAGCGCTGTTGCGATTCCGCGCGTCCACGCATCGAGATCGGTGATCTGCGCAAGGGAGCCGGCGCCCGCGTAGACGAGGTCGAAGCGGGCCCGTCGGAGCTCGGCCGGAAGATTCTGTGCGTCCGCCTGCACCCAGAGGATGGAGGGCCAGCGTTGGCGCGCGGCTTCCAGCGCCTGGCCCGAGGAGTCGACGCCGGTGACGACGGCGCCGAGCTCGGCGAGCTCTGCGCTCGCCTCGCCGGTCCCGCATTGCAGGTGGAGGATGCGCTTCTCGCTCAGGTCGGCGAGGGCATGGCGAACGGGTGTCGGTAGACCGCGCTCCCCGGCAAGCGCCTCGGCACGCTGCCGGTGAATCTCGTCCCAGGCGCGCCGGTTGTGTTCCGTCGGTTCCATCTCAGTCCCTTTTCCGTGACACCCCAGGCACGGTGTCTGACACCCGGCCGTCGTGCGGAAGGAGGTGCTCCCCTGGCGCTACCAAGCGGCTGCGCGCGGAGCTGTGGATTGCTTGTGACACTTTTGTAACGGTGTCTGACACCAGGACTGGGCTGCGGAGGAGGGGGCCGCTTCGGTCGGTCATGCGAGCAGGGAGTAGCCGCCGTCGACGATGAGCGTGTGGCCGCGCACCATCTCTGCCTCGGCTGAGCAGAGATACGCGACGGCGCCCGCGACGTCGTCCGGTTCGACCAGTCTGCCGGCGGGTGTACGCTCGCGGCCCGCGCGCAGCATCTGCTCGCGGTTCGGAAAGTAGTCGAGCGCTTCCGTCTCGACGACGCCCGCCGAGACGGCGTTGACGCGGATGCCGCGCGGCGCGAGCTCCACGGCGAGATAACGGACGACGGACTCCAGCGCAGCCTTCGAGGTGCCGACGAGCAGGTAGTTCTCGAGCACTCGGGTCGAGCCGAGCGACGAGACTGCGACGATCGACGAGCCGCTCTCCATGTCAGGCGCGCACGCGCGCGCGAGTGACAGAAGCGCGCGCGCGTTCGTCGCCAGCGTCCAATCCCAGTGCTTGTCCTCGGTCTCCATGGCGGGCCGGATCACGCCCGTTGCGGCGTTGTGCACGACGGCCGCGTACGGCCCGTGGGACGCGAACTCTGCGACGACGCGTTCCGACGCGACGTTCCCGCGAACGAGCACGGGCTCCGCTCCGGCGGAGCGAACCTCCCGGGCTGCCGTCTCGGCCGCAGAGTCGTTGCGGAGGTATCCAAGCGCGATCCGCGCGGCGCCGTCTGCGGCGAGCCGGAGCGCGATCGCCTTGCCGATCCCCCGCGTCCCGCCCGTCACCAGGACGGAGCGGCCTTCGAGCTTCACGGCCGGCGCGGGAGCGGGTCGTACGCGGGCGCCGAGCTAGGAATCTCGTCCCACCCAAGCCGCGACTGTGGCTCGCGCCCGCCCTCTTCGGCCTTCGACGAGGCGTAGCCAAGGCGATCCAGAAGCTCCATCTTCTCAGCGGCGTACTGCCTTACGGGATGCGACTCGGGGAGGTCGAGCACGAGCTCTTCGACCCGCGCCCGCAGCTGGTAGGCGAAGTGCGGCGTCGCCGGCCCGACGAGGGCATCGATGTCTTCTTTCGTCGGCTCCCGCATCGGCGGGAAGCCTAACGGTCTACCTCTGGGCGGGCGCCGCGACGTACACGCGAACCTCGAGCGGGCCGAATGCGTCGGTGAACGAACCGCCGGCCGCGGTCACGCGATGCTGCCCGTCGAGGCTCATCAGGACGCGATCGCCGAGCGCCGGCACGGTGATCGTCGCGGTCGTCGGCGCGCGACTCGCATTGACTGCGATCACGTAGACCGCGCCGTTGTGGTCGCGTGCGCCGACCTTGACGAGGCTGCCGAGCGAGACGCTCGCTGCGATATTGGGCTCGACGAGCGCGGGCACGAGCCCCTGGATCTCGTGGTTCGTGCGGGCGATCTCGGCGCCGACCTCGGGGCTCCAATTGTTCGGGAAGTAGCCGATCGCGTGTGCGCCGCCGGCGATCGCCAGCCAGGTCTCGGCACGTACGGTCTCCGGCGTCG
>WNGA01003535.1_pt1 | contig 24605 bp, 20 predicted proteins | sample 5400061 | NCBI WGS metagenome assembly WNGA01 (sample SAMN13153366, study PRJNA577476) | soil metagenome | isolation source: 100 cm soil or saprolite under grassland replicate 2 | place: USA:California | collected 2016-06-15 | reverse complement strand
CGCGGCGCAACAATGCGGCGCCCACGCCTCGCCCCGCGTGCGCACGCGGGGCGACCAGCAGCAGCACGTACACCTCGGGCCGTCCGCCGCTGGGACGTAGGCCGGGGCGCCGCCGACGACCATCGCCCCGACCGGCACACCGGCCGCTTCGGCGATCCGCAGGCCGCCGCCGGCGGCCCACGCCCGGACCTGGGCCACGCGGTTGGGCTCGGCCGAGAACGGCTCGGGTCCCCACTGGCCGCCGCGGCCGGTGGACGCAAGCCACCGCACGGCGCCGTCGAGCATGGCGAGGACCGCGTCGGCGTCATCGGGCCGGCCGCGCCGGGTCGTCACGGGGCGCACGAGGCCGCTCAGGCGAGGGCGTGGATGGCGCGGACGGCGGCGTCGACGTCGGCCTCCGAGGTCACGATGCTCGGGCCGAGCCGCAGGTGGGGGTCACGTAGGGGGTGACGCTGGCCAGGATCCCCTGACGGCGGAGGGCGGCGGCGGCGCCGGGGCGGCGGTCGCCCACGTCGAGGCAGACGATCCCGGCCGACAGCTCAGGCGCGCGCGGGGTGACCAGGCGCACCGCCGGGATCGCCGCCAGGCCGTCCTTGAGGCGGGTGGCGAGCGCCCGGGTCCGCTCCGCGACCGCCGCCTTGCCGATCTCCAGATGGAAGCCGAACGCCTCGGCCAGCGCCCAGCGGTGCTCGAAGGCGTGGAAGCCGCCCGGCTCGAACAGGGCCGCACCCGGCAGGCTGGGGCTCCGCGAGCCGGAGCCGCGCGGGGTGCGGCCGCCGATCCAGGCGCCGATGGCGCGCCGGTCGAAGCTCGGGACGGTCCCGGTGACCTGGTCCCAGGCGGCGTCGCGGCCCCAGAACAGCCCGGTGCCGCGGGGGCCGAACAGCCACTTGTGGCATTCGGCGACCAGGAAGTCGCAGCCGAGGCCCGGCGCGTCGGCCGCGCCGAGCTGGCCATGGCTCCTCCTTGCCCTCCAGGCCGCCCCCCGAGCGCATCCCAACACAATCGAACAACCTCGCAGGTATCTCAGCGCGCCCATCCCGGGATGTCAAGGATTGTTTTGCTGAGAGTTGTTGACTTGTGTGAGAGTGTGGGTGGACCCTTGACTTGCCCACGACCGAGACCGGGGGACGCAGATGCTCGCCAAGCAGCGGCAGGCGGTGATCCTCGAGGAGGTCCGCCGCAGCGGCGTGCTGCAGGTCTCCGACATGACCATCCGCCGCGACCTCGACGTGCTCGCCGAGAGCGGCCTGGTCGAGAAGGTCCACGGCGGCGCCACCGCCGTCGGCGAGCGCAGCACCTTCGAGCCCGGGTTCGAGGCCAAGTCGTTCCGCGAGCGGCCGGAGAAGGAGGCGATCGCCGAGCTGGCGGCCACGCTGGTGCGCCCGGGCAGCGCCATCGGGCTCAACGCCGGCACCACCACCTGGGCGCTGGCCAGGCAGCTCGGGGAGGTCCCCAACCTCACCGTGGTCACCAACTCCATCCAGGTCGCCGGGGTCTTCCACCAGCACGACCGCGGCGACCAGACGGTGGTGCTCACCGGCGGGCTGCGGACCCCGTCCGACGCGCTGGTCGGACCGGTCGCCATCGGGGCGATCCGCTCGCTCAACCTCGACGTGGTGTTCATGGGCGTGCACGGGATGGACCCGCGGCGCGGCTTTTCCACCCCCAACCTCATGGAAGCTGAGGCCAACCGGGCCCTGGCCGAGGCGGCCCGCCGGGTGGTGGTCGTCGCCGACCACACCAAGTGGGGCGTGATCGGGCTCTGCTCGATCCTCGCCCTCGACCAGGCGGAGGTGCTGGTCACCGACGCCGGCCTCGGCGAGGAGGCCCGCGAGGTCCTCGCCGAGCAGGTCGGCGAGCTGCTGGTCGCGTCCCTTCGCGGTCAGGCCGCCGAGGCCGGCTGAGCGGCATGGGCTCCCTGGTCCCGTCAATGCCGGGGCTCCTGTACGGGGGCGACTACAACCCCGAGCAGTGGCCGGAGCCGACCTGGGCCGAGGACGCCCGGCTGATGCGCGAGGCCGGCGTCAACCTGGTCACCGTCGGGGTGTTCGCCTGGGCCCGGCTGGAGCCCCGCCCCGGCGAGTACGACCTGGCCTGGCTGGACCGGGTGCTCGACCTGCTGCATGAGCACGGCGTCCGCGTCGACCTGGCCACCGCGACCGCCTCGGCCCCGCCCTGGATGGCCCGCCGGCACCCGGAGAGCCTGCCCGTCGACGCCGACGGCCACCGGCTCTGGCACGGCGCCAGGCAGGCCTGGTGCCCGAGCTCCGGCGCCTACCGGTCGGCGGCCGTCGCCCTGGTCGAGCGGCTGGCCGGGCGCTACGCCGGCCATCCGGCCCTGGCCATGTGGCACGTCGGCAACGAGTACGGCTGCCACGTCGCGGCCTGCTGGTGCGACGCCTGCGCCGAGCGCTTCCGGGCGTGGCTGCGGCGCCGCCACGGCGACCTGGACGGGCTCAACCATGCCTGGGACACCGACTTCTGGAGCCAGCGGTACGGCGACTGGGACGAGGTGATCCCGCCCCGGCGCGCGCCCGCCTTCCCCAACCCCACCCAGCAGCTCGACTTCCGCCGCTTCTGCTCCGACAACCTGCTCGAGTGCTTCCAGGCCGAGCGGGACACGCTGGCCAGGCTGAGCCCGGGCGTGCCGGTCACCACCAACTTCATGGGGCTGTTCAAGCCGCTTGACTACTGGCGATGGGCGGCACGGGAGGACGTCGTCTCCAACGACTGGTACGCCGACCCGGCGGACCCCAGCAGCCACGTGCTCGGCGCGCTCGGCTTCGACCTGATGCGCTCGCTCGGCGGCGGCCGGCCGTGGCTGCTGCTGGAGCAGGCGCCCTCGGCGGTCAACTGGCGGGCCCGCAACCGGCCCAAGCGGCCCGGCCAGATGCGGCTGTGGAGCCTGCAGGCGGTGGCCAGGGGCGCCGACGGGATCTGCTTCTTCCAGTGGCGGGCGTCCAAGGCCGGCGCCGAGAAGTTCCACTCCGGCATGGTCCCTCACGCCGGGCCCGATTCCCGCACCTTCCGGGAGGTCAGCGCCCTGGGCGCCGAGCTCCGCCGCATCGGCGAGGTCGCCGGCGCCCGCGTGCCCGCCGACGCGGCCCTGCTGCTCGACTGGCCGAGCTGGTGGGCGTCGGAGCTCGACTCCCACCCCTCGGCCGACTTCCGGTTGCTGGACGCCCTCCTGCGCCACTACACGCCGCTGTGGGAGGCCGGCGTGACCGTCGACGTGGCCAACCCGGAGGCCGACCTCAGCCGCTACAAGCTGGTCGTCGCGCCCAACCTCTACCTGGTCACCGACGCCGCCGCCGAGCGCCTGGTCGCCTACGTGGCCGGCGGCGGGTCGCTGGTGCTGTCGTGCTTCTCCGGCATCGTCGACGAGCACGACCACGTGCGGCTGGGCGGCTACCCGGCGCCGTTCCGCGAGCTGCTCGGCCTCCGGGTCGAGGAGCTGTGGCCGCTGCTGGCCGGCGAGACGCTGGCCGTGCGCTCGGCGGAGCTCGGCCCCTTCGGCGGGAGCCTCTGGGCCGAGGCGGTGAAGGCCGAGGGCGCCGAGGTGCTCGCCGAGGTCGACGGCGGCGACCTGGACGGCACGCCGGTGGTGCTGCGCCACCGCTATGGCGCCGGCACCGGCTGGTACCTCGCCACCTGGCCGGAGCCGGCCGCCATGGCCCGTATCATGGGCCGGGCGTGCGCCGAGGCGGGCGTCGGACCGGTCGCGCCGGTGGCGCCCGGCGTCGAGGCGGTCCGGCGGACCGGCGCCGGTGGCTCCTGGCTGTTCCTGCTCAACCACGGCGACCGGCCGGTCTCCACGGCGGTCCCGTCGCCCGCGGTCGACCTGCTCACAGGGCGCCGGCTGGAGGGCACAATCACGCTGGAGCGGTTCGGCGTCGCGGTCCTGGCCCAGGAAGGATCATGAGGAGCACCAAGACCATCACCAAGCTCGCCGACGGGCGCGAGCTGATCTACTACGACGAGCGGCCGGGCATGGACCGTTCGGCCGCCGACACCCGCGACCTGCGCGCCACCCGGACCCACTCGGAGATCCGCTACGACGCCCTGCTCGACCAGTGGGTGATCATCGCCAGCCACCGGCAGGGCCGCACGCACCTGCCGTCCACCGACCGCTGCCCGCTGTGCCCGTCGCGGCCGGGTCGGGCCACCGAGATCCCCGCCGACGACTACGACGTGGCGGTGTTCGAGAACCGCTTCCCGTCGCTGGTGCCCGGCGGGCCCGTCGTCGGCGGCGACGACGCCCTGTTCGTGCGGCGACCGGGAGTGGGCCGCTGCGAGGTCGTCTGCTTCACCGCCGACCACGCGGCCTCGTTCGCGCAGCTCTCCCCGGAGCGGGTCGAGGTCGTGCTGGAGGCCTGGACCGACCGCACCCGTGAGCTGGGCGCGCTGCCCGGCGTCGAGCATGTCTTCGTGTTCGAGAACCGCGGCGAGGAGATCGGCATCACCCTGACCCACCCGCACGGGCAGATCTACGCCTACCCGTTCGTGCCGCCGCGGATGCTGCGGATGCTGCGCTCGGCGCGCCTGCACCGCGAGCAGGCCGGCGAGTGCCTGTTCTGCGCGCTGCTGGCCGCCGAGCGGGCGGCCGGGGTCCGCGTGGTCGCCGAGACCGAACGATGGACGGCGTTCGTGCCCCACGCCGCCCGCTGGCCGTTCGAGGTCCACGTCTACCCGCGCCGGCACCTGCCCGACCTGCCGGCCCTGGACGGCGAGGAACGCTATGAGCTGGCGCGGCTGCACCTGGACGTGCTGCGCCGCTTCGACGGCATCTTCGGCACGAAGATGCCGTACATCGCCGCCTGGCACCAGGCCCCGGTCCGCGGCGACCGCGACCTGGCCCACCTGTACCTCCAGGTCTTCTCGGTCCGGCGGGCGCCGGGCAAGCTCAAGTACCTGGCCGGCAGCGAGTCCGCCGCCGGGGTGTGGGTCAACGACATCGCCCCGGAGCGGGCCGCCCAGCTCCTCCGCGACGCGCTCTGAGCGGCGCCATCGCCGCCGTCCCTCACGTCAGCAGGTTGACCAGGCGGTCGGGCACGTAGACGGCGTCGCGCGGCCGGCGGCCATCGAGGTGGCGGCGGACCCGCTCGCTCCGCAGGGCGACCGCGACGGCCTGCTCGCGGTCCAGGCCGGCGGGGGCCGGGAGGGCGTCGCGGCGGCGGCCGTCGACCTGCACGACCAGGGTGATCTCGCGCTGCTGGAGGGCGGCGGGGTCGTGGGCCGGCCAGGCCGCGCGGTGCACCGAGTACGGGCGGCCGAGCAGCGCCCACAGCTCCTCGGCCAGATGCGGCGCGAACGGCGCCAGCAGCAGCGTGAACGTCCCGGCCGTCCGCTCCCACTCGCCGGCGTCCATCTCCGGCTTGTGCCGGCGGGCCCAGCGCAGCAGCTCCATCAGCGTGGACAGGGCGGTGTTGAGCTTGAGCCGCTCGATGTCGTGGCCGACGGCGGCCACCGCCCGGTCGAGCGGTCGCAGGTCGACCCCGCCCGAGCCCGCCGTGTGCGGCGCCGCGACCAGCCGCCAGGCCCTGGCGGAGAACCGCTCGATGCCGGCCAGGCCGGCGTCGCTCCAGTCGCCGCCGTCCTCGAACGGGGCGATGAACAGCAGGTACATGCGGAGGTTGTCCGCCCCCACCCTGGCCAGGTAGTCGTCGGGCACCACCACGTTGCCGCGGCTCTTGGACATCTTGGCGCCGTCCTTCAGCAGGAACCCGTGCAGCCGGATCCTCGCGAACGGCTCGGCGAACGGCACCAGGCCGAGGTCGTGCAGGGCCCTGGTGACGAAGCGGGCGTACAGGTGGTGGCGGGCGACGTGCTCGGGGCCGCCCGCGTACATGTCGACCGGCAGCATGCGGGCGGTCAGCTCCGGGTCGAAGGCGACGTCGTCGCGTCGCGCCGAGGGATAGCGCAGGAAGTACCAGGCCGAGTCCAGGAACGTGTCGGAGACGTCGGTCTCCCGCCTGCCGGGGCCGCCGCAGGCGGGGCAGGTCGTGTGCACGAACTCCGGCACCGACGCCAGCGGCGACAGCCCGGTGCCGGTGGGGCGGAAGTCCGCCACCCGCGGCAGCAGCACCGGCAGGTCCTCGTCGGCGACGGGCACGGTGCCGCAGTCGTCGCAGTACACGATCGGGATGGGCGGCCCCCAGTAGCGCTGGCGCGAGATCAGCCAGTCGTGCAGCCGGTAGCGGGTCGCCCTCCGGCCGCGGCCGTTGGCCTCCAGCCAGTCGGCGATCGCCTCCCCGGCCTGTTCCGCCGCCATCCCGGTGAACGGCCCCGACGCCACCAGCCGGCCGTCGTCGCCGACCACCGCGGCGGCGATCGGCAGCCCGCCCGCCGCCGAGAACGCGCGGTCCCGCTCGTCGTGGGCCGGCACGCCCATCACCGCGCCGCTGCCGTAGCCGGCGACCACGTAGCCGGCCACCCACACCGGCAGGCGGGCGCCGGTCACCGGGTGCAGGGCGTGACGGCCGCTGAACACCCCGCTTGGTTCCCGCTCGCGGCCGGCGAGCGCGCGCTGCCGCTGCGCGTCCGCGAACGCCCGCACCTCGGCCAGGCGGTCGGCGGTGGCGAGGCCCGCCAGGTCGGGGTGCTCCGGCGGCACCGCCAGGAACGTCACCCCGAACAGGGTCTCCGGCCTGGTGGTGAAGGCCGCGAGCCGGCCACCGCCCTCCAGCTCGAAGTCGACCTCGACCCCGCGCGAGCGCCCGATCCACTCGCGCTGCTGGCGCTTGGCGGTCTGCGGCCAGTCCAGCTCGTCGAGGCCGTCCAGCAGCTCGTCGGCGTAGGCGGTGATGCGCAGGAACCATTGGCGCATGGTCCGCTGGGTGACCCTGGTGCCGCAGCGCTCGCAGCGGTCGCCTTCGAGCTGCTCGTTGGCGAGCACCGTCAGGCACGACGGGCACCAGACCACCGGCGCCTCCCGCCGCACCGCCAGGCCCGCCCGGTACAGCCGCAGGAACAGCCATTGGGTCCAGCGGTAGTAGGCGGGGTCGCTGGTGACCACCTCGTGGCCCCAGTCCCAGGCCGCCCCGAGCCGCCGGAGCTGCCCCCGGTAGCGGTCGACGGTCCGGGCGGTCAGCGTGGTCGGGTCCTCGCCCACCCGCAGCGCGTAGTTCTCGGTGTGGATGCCGAAGGCGTCGAAGCCGATCGGCTGGAACACCTTGCGACCCCGCATGCGCAGCCAGCGCCCGTAGGTGTCGGCGCCCGCGTAGGTGTAGACGTGGCCGACGTGCAGCCCCTCGGCGGACGGGTACGGGAACTCCACCAGGTTGTAGAGCTTCTCGCCGGGCGGCAGCCGCTCGAGGTCGAGCTCGTCCAGGCGGTCGCGCGCCCAGCGCGCCTGCCAGCGAGCCTGGACCTCCAGCGGGTCGTACCCGGGCATCTGATGCACCCCCAAGAAAATGCGGAACCCCCCGGCCGGGGCGCGAGGGGTCCGCCACGAGCGCCGCAGTCGGCGCCCGTGGCTAGGTGAGCAGCAGGCTCCACGTCATGGGTCCAGTATGCCAGTGGGACCGAATGGCGCACGCACGAGGGGGCGGCCGGATGGCGGTCAACCCGCTGGTCGGCCCTACGGTTTCGGCCGGTCGCCGAGGTCGGCAGGTAGCGGCCGGCGGCTGGCCAGCACGACGCCGACGGCGACCAGGGCCAGCGCCACCGCCAGGGCGGTCCCGACGATCTCGCCGACCGAGTCGTGGAACGCGACCGAGATCAGGGCGGCCTGGAGCAGCGCGGCCAGCGCCAGCACCCTGCCCATGCGCCGGGCGCTGGCGGCGATCTCCTCGAACAGCAGGAGCTGCACCAGCGCGAGGCTGCAGCCGAGGACCGCGAACAGCGGCAACGCCCGCCCGATGGCCGCGTAGTCACGGCCGAGCAGCGGCAGCGCCACCCCCAGCGCGGCGAGCGCCGCCAGGCCCACCGCCAGCAGCGCCCCCGAGGCGACGATCAGCGCCGCCGAGCCGGCCAGCAGCCGGCGGCGGTCGCCGCCGGTCACCAGCCGCGCGAACACCAGCGTGGTCACGAACTGCGGCCCCCAGAAGGCGATCTTGGCCACCACCGCGCCGAGCGCGTAGTGCCCCGACGCCTCGGCGGCCAGGAAATGCCTGGCCAGCGGCACGTCCAGGTTGGTGAGCAGGAACAGGCCGAGCAGGCCGGTGATGGCGACGGTGGCCTCCCGCCCGAGCGCGGTCGCGGCTGGAGCTCCGCGCGCCTGCGCCGCCGGCGCTCCGCCCGCCGGCGCCCCGCCCGTCGGGCGCGCGGCGGCGATGGAGTGCCGCACCAGCAGCACCCCGGTCGCGGCGCCCAGCCAGGTCCCCACGGCCGCGCCGGCCACCGCGCCGCTCACCCCGTACCCGGCGGCGACCAGGCCGAGGCCGGCGGCCAGCTTGACGACCGCGTTGACGAGCCCGACGGCGATGAACCCCCCGAACGCCTCCCGGCCCTGCAGCATGCCCTGGCTGGTGTAGGAGAACGTGCTCGGCGCCAGCGCCAGGGCGAGCGCCAGCACCGGCACCGGCGAGTCAAGGTGCAGCCAGGTGCCGAGGACGGGGCTGGCGGCGACCGTCACCGCCGCGAGGGCCGCGCCCCACCATGCCGCCAGCCGCAGCAGCGAGGACCACAGCGCCCGCTGGTCGCGCTGGTCCTTGACGAGCAGCGCGGTGTGGCGGGCGGCCATCGCCTGCAGCGCGATGCCGGGGACGCTCCCGAGCAGGATCAGCGCGAGCAGGGCGCCGAGCGCCCCGAACGCCGCCGGCCCCAGCACGGCGGCCATGGCGACGTTGTAGGCGTAGTGCAGGCCGTGGGCGAGCCCGACGCTCGGCGCGAGCACCAGCCCGCCGCGGGTCAGGGGCGGGCGCTCGGCGGCCACGCCGGGCCTCTGCGTGCCTAGCCGCCGAGGCGCTGGAGCGCCTCGGGGGTGAGCTCGCGCAGGTCGGCGACGACCAGGTCGGCCGCCTCGACCAGCTCCGGAGGCGGCGGGAACCGGCGGTTGGGGACGGCCACCACCCGCATGCCGGCCGCGGCGGCCGCCCGCAGGCCGTTGCCGGAGTCCTCCACGGCGACGCAGGCGGCGGGCGCCACCCCCAGCCGCGCGGCCGCCTCCAGGTAGACGTCGGGCGCCGGCTTGCCGCGGGGCACCTCTTCGCTGGAGACGGTGGCCCGGAAGCAGCCGGCGAGCCCGGAGCGGTCGAGCACCAGGTCGATGATCGGCCGGTTGGCCGAGCTGGCCAGCCCGAGCGGCCAGCGCCCGGCCAGCGCCCGGACCACCTCGCCGGCGCCGTCCACCAGCGGTAGCTCCTCGGTGTAGCGGGCGACGACCCGGGCGACCGTCTCGTCGCTGATCGCCCGCGGCTCCATCGGGAGCCCGAGCTGCTCGGCCATGTAGCGCGACCACTCGGGGGAGCTCATGCCCATCATCGCGACGTGCGCCTGCGGGGTCCACCGGCCGCCCCGCTCGCGCACCAGCCCCTGGCGGACGTCGTCCCAGACCTCCTCGCCCTCGATCAGGACGCCGTCCAGGTCGAGCACCACCGCCTGGATCGGGGAGCCGCGCGGCACGGTCACCACGCCCGCTCTGGCCTGTCCGGTTCCTCGATCGCCGCCACAGCGGCAGTGTGCCCACCGCGGCGCGACCGTGGCAACGCGACCGGGTACGCGCCGCTGCGTACGCCCGTCGTCGCGGTTACGCCCGGGAACGGATGCCGGCCGCGCCGCCGGCTCGCTATCGTGCGGGTATGCAGCTCAGGGACTGGGTCGAGCGGGTTCCCGCCCGGCGGTGGGTGGCCGACGGGCTGCTCGCGGCGGCGGTCGGCGCGGTCAACCTCGCCACCGCGGTGGTGTCGAGCGGCGCCGGTGTCGCCGGAGGGGCGCCCTGGCGGTCGCTGGACGGGCTGGGGTACCTGCTGCTGGCGATCGGGCCGCTGGCGCTGGTCGCCCGCCGCCGCTGGCCGCTCGGGGTGCTGGCCGTGGTGCTGGCGGTCTCGGCCGCCTACTCCTCCCGCACCTACCCGGAAGGGGGGACGGGCTTCACCGCCTTCGTCGCGCTCTACACCGTGGCCGTGATGGTGGAACGGCGGCGGCTGGTGGTGGCCGCCGCCGCGGTCGCGGTGGTGTTCGCCGTGGTCATGGAGGTGGGCTTCTACAGCGCCACCATGGTCGAGGGCGAGCCGCTGTACGGGGCCGTGGCGATGCTCGCGGCCGTGTGGCTGGGCGAGGCGGTCCGCAACCGGCGGGCCTACGTGGCCGAGCTGCGCGACCGGGCCGAGCGGGCCGAGCGCACCAGGGAGGAGGAGGCCCGCCGCCGGGTCGACGAGGAGCGCATGCGGATCGCCAGGGAGCTGCACGACGTGGTCTCCCACTCGATCGGCGTGATCAGCGTGCAGGCCGGGGTCGCCGCGCACCTGCTGGAGCGCCGGCCGGACAAGGCCGGCGAGGCGCTGGCGACGATCCGGCAGGCCAGCGACGAGGCGCTCGGCGAGCTGCACGCGATGCTGGGGGTGCTGCGCCAGCCCGACGGCCGCGCCCCGCTGGCGCCGGCGCCCGGCCTGGCGCAGCTCGACGCCCTGGTCGCCCAGGCGGAGGGCGCCGGCCTGCGGGTGGAGGTCGCCGTCCAGGGCGCGGCGAACCTGCCGCCGGCGGTCGACCTCGCCTGCTACCGGATCGTGCAGGAGTCGCTGACCAACGTCGTGCGCCACGCCGGCGCGAGCCACGCCACCGTCACCGTCGCCGCCGACGGCGACGCGCTGGTCGTCGAGGTCACCGACGACGGGACCGGCACGCCCGCGTCCGGGAACGGCGCCAGGCAGGGGATCGTCGGGATGCGGGAGCGCGCCAGGGCGCTCGGCGGCACGCTGCAGGCCGGCCCCGCGCCCGAGGGCGGCTTCCGGGTCAGCGCCCGCCTGCCGACCGGAGGAAGGACGGGATGATCAGGGTCCTGCTCGTCGACGACCAGGCGCTGGTCAGGGCCGGGTTCCGCTCGCTGCTGGAGGACGAGGACGACCTCCAGGTCGTCGGCGAGGCCGGCGACGGCGCCAGGGCGGTCGAGCTGGCCCGCTCGGCCCGGCCCGACGTGGTGCTGATGGACATCCGCATGCCGGTGATGGACGGGCTGGAGGCGACCCGCCGGATCGCCGCCGACGAGCTGCTGGGCGGCGTGCGCGTGCTGGTCCTGACCACCTTCGAGCTGGACGAGTACGTCTTCGAGGCGCTGGCGGCCGGGGCCAGCGGCTTCCTGCTCAAGAACACCGACCCGGTCGAGCTGCTCCGGGCGGTGCGGGTCGTGGCCGACGGCGAGGCCCTGCTGGCACCCAGCGTGACCCGCCGGCTGATCGCCGAGTTCGCCGCCAGGCCACGGCCGGGCGGGACACCCGTCGAGCTGACCGCGCTGACCGACCGGGAGCGGGAGGTCATGGCGCTGGCCGCCGGGGGGCTGTCCAACGAGCAGATCGCCGAGCGGCTGGTGGTCAGCCCGGCGACGGCGCGGACCCACGTGAGCCGCGCGATGGTCAAGCTCGGCGCCCGCGACCGCGCCCAGCTCGTGGTGTTCGCCTACGAGTCCGGCCTGGTCGCCCCCGGTCGCCCCGCCGGCTGACCAGCCGCGTCCTACGCGAGCGGACGTAGCAGCGCGGCGACGTCTGCGCAGCGTGCGCAGGCGAAGAGCCGCTCCTCGCCCGACGACGGCGAGCCGGCCGGCGCTGCACGATTCGCGCCGAGCCCAACCACGACCCGGGAGGACGTCGCGATGCCGCAGCTTTCCAGGTTCCTGCTCGGGCACAAGCTGGTCGTGGTCGGCGCCTGGCTGCTGGTGCTGGTCGCCGGCATGGCCGCGGCGGGCGCCGTCTCGGCGCGGCTGTCCCAGGAGTTCGCGTTCCCTGGGGAGGAAGGCTACGAGGCCAACGTCGCGATCCTGCGCGCCTACGGCACCGGCGGGCCCGGCAGCCCGCTGGTGCCCGTGGTCACCCTGCCAGCGGGCGTGACCGTCGACAGCCCGGGCGTGCGGGCGGCGCTGGCGGCGGCGTTCGGCGCGGTCGCCGAGGACCGGCGGCTTCGCGTGCTCGCCTGGCCGGCGACCACCGAGGACCGCCGCCTGGTCGCGGACGGCGGCCGGACCGTCTTCGGGCTGGTCTGGGGGCCCTGGCGTGGGGTGGACGCCGGCGCCTCCGAGCTGACGCCGGCCGTCACCGAGCGGCTGCGTGCCGCCCTCCCCGCCGGCTCGTCGGTGGAGGTGACCGGGCTCGAGGAGCTGGCGGCCGACGCCGAGTCGCAGCCCGGCGACACCGGTGTGCTGGTGGAGACGCTGGTCGGCGGCGTCGGCGCCCTGGTGGTGCTGGCGTTCGTGTTCGGGTCGCTGCTGGCGCTGGTGCCGCTGCTGGTCGCCGCCGTCGCCATCCTGACCGCGTTCCTGGCCATCTTCGGCCTGACCGCCGTGACCGACGTCAGCTTCCTGGTGCAGTACCTGGTCGCCCTGATCGGCCTCGGGGTGGCCATCGACTACTCCCTGCTGCTGGTCACCCGCTGGCGGGAGGAGCTGGCGGCGGGCCACGACCGCGAGCAGGCCGTCCACCGTGCCATGGGGACGGCCGGTCGGGCGGTGGTCACCAGCGCCGGCACCGTCGCGGTCGGCCTGCTGGTGCTGGTGCTGCTGCCGGTGCCGTTCCTGCGCAGCGTCGGCTACGGCGGCCTGCTCATCCCGCTCGCCGCCGCCGCGGTCACCCTCACCCTGCTGCCGGTGCTGCTGGCCACGGTCGGGCCGCGGCTGGACTGGCCCGCAAGCCGCAGGGCCCTGGCGGCGCGCCGTGGCGGGACGGGCAGCCGGTTGTGGACGCGCTGGGCGAGCGGGGTGGTCCGCCACCGCTGGCTGGCCACCCTTGCCGCGCTGGCGGTGCTGCTGCCCCTTGGCGTCGCCGCGCTCGGCCTGCGGCTCGGCGAACCGCCGGCCGACACCCTGACCACCTCCGGCCCCGCCCGCGACGGCCTGACCCGCCTGGAGCGCGCCGGCGTCGGCAGCGGCGTCCTCACCCCGATCGAGGTGCTGGTGCCCGCGGGGACCGACCCCGAGCAGGCCGCCGGGCGCCTGGCCGGCGTCCCCGGTGTGCAGGCGGCGGCCGCGCCGGCGGGACCGGCCTGGCGCCGGGACGGCACCGCGCTGGTCGCCGTGCTCCCGGCCGCCGAGACCGGCGGCGGCGCCGGCGAGGCGACCGTCGAGCGGGTCCGCGCCGTGGTCGCCGCCGAGCTGCCCGGCGCGCGGGTCGGCGGCAGCGGCGCGCTCGGCATCGACGCGACCAGCGCCATCTACGGCGCCTTCCCGCTGATGCTGGTGGCCGTCGCGCTGGTCACCTTCGTGCTGCTGACGAGGGCGTTCCGGTCGCTGCTGCTGGCGCTCAAGGCGATCGTGCTGAACCTGCTGTCGATCGGCGCCGCCTACGGCGTCCTGGTGCTCGTGTGGCAGGACGGGCACGGCTCACAGGCCGTCTGGGGCATCCCCGCCACCGGGGCGATCGCCATGTGGGTGCCGCTGATGGCGTTCGCGTTCCTCTACGGGCTGTCCATGGACTACGAGGTCTTCCTGCTCTCCCGCATGCGCGAGGAGTACGACGCCACCGGGTCGACCGGGACGGCGGTGGTCCGGGGGCTCGGCCGCGTCGGTCGGCTGGTGACCAGCGCCGCGCTGATCCTGTTCCTGACGTTCGCGTCGCTGGCGTCGGTGCCGTCGGTGGACGTCAAGATCCTGGCGACCGCGCTGGGCGCCGGCATCCTGCTGGACGCGACCGTGCTGCGCGCCCTGCTGGTGCCCGCCCTGGTCGCCCTGCTCGGTCGCTGGAACTGGTGGCTGCCGGCCTGGGCCGCCCGGCCGCTGCGGCTGCCGCCGTCGCCGCCGGCCCGCGACACCGAGCCGACCCGGCCGGAGCACGTCCCCGCGCGCCCCTGACCCCTGCGCGGCTGGCCGCTACGGCCCGGCGTACTCGGACTCGACGAACCTCCCCTTGCCACCGACGGTGAGCGGGACCCGATCGGCCGCCACGACCTCGAGCGGGAACGGGCCCCCGGCCACCTCGAACAGGTGGCCGCGGACGCTGTCCAGCACGGCCGCGGTGCCGGCGGCCGAGCGGTCGGCGGGGACCACGTGCACCCGGATGCTGCCGTCGCGTTCCTGGCGGACGAAGCACTCGGCCACCCCGGGATGCCGCTCGGCAATGCCGAGGAACGTCTGCGACCAGAGGCGCTTGCCTCCGGGGAGCACGACGTTGTCGTTCTCACGGCCCTTGGTCAGGTGCATCGTGCGGAAGCGGCGGCCGCACGGGCAGCGCCCTGGCTCGATCAGCCCGGCGTCGCCGAGCCAGTAGCGGACCAGCGGCATGGCGCGCTCCCGCAGGTGGGTGGCGACCACCCAGCCCTCGGTACCGTCGGGAACCGGGTCGCCGTCGTCGCCGACGATCTCGACCAGGATGCGGTCCTCGGCGATGTGCCGGCCGCCACGGCGGCACTCGTAGTAGACGTTGAGCAGCTCCCAGGCGCCGTACTCGTCGAAGACGGGGACGCCGAAGCCCTCGGCGAGCGCCTGGCGGTTGGAGGGCACCAGCAGCTCGGAGTCGGTCATGACCATCCGCAGCGTGCGCCGCAGCTGGTGCCGCTCGTCCTCCTCGAGGCTGCGCAGCAGCTCCCGGAGGTGCGTCGGGTAGCCCATCAGCACATGCGGCCGGTTGCCGAGCAGCTCGCGCTTCACCTCCGCCATCGGCCGCTCCGAGGACACGAAGTGCTGGCGGAACAGGCCGACGCGCTCGAGGGCTCGCCTCGGCGGTTGGAAGAAGCGGATATTGGTCAGCCGCGAGGTCGGCGTGTAGCAGCCGGTGGAGAAGAACCGCCGGAAGTTGCCGGCCCGCATGTAGTCGAAGCTGGCAGGGTCGTGGAGCACGCGCATGCGATGGCCGGTGGTCCCGCTGGTGTGGAACACGACGCAACGGCGCGGGTCGACGCCGTCGGCGACGAACCGGTCGCCCTGCTCCCGCACGACCTGCTTGGCGAGGATCGGGAGGGTGGCGAGCTCCTCCAGCGAGCGCAGCGGGCGGTCGGGGTAGCGAGGGTCGGCGCGGTAGTAGGGGACGCGCCGCCGGCCGAAGGCGAGCAGGCGGTTGAGCTGCCGAAGCTGCAGGCGTCGCAGCCCAGCCCCGCCGCCGTACTGGCGGAGCAGCGTGGGCGCCACGTACCACGCCTCGCGGAGCACCGCATACCTCCACAGGTCGACAACCAGGACGATACCGTGCTATCGGATCGTAGCCGTGCGAATCTACCCAGCCACACGCCGACCATGCCGCTGAGCTGCGAGCTGCTGGCGCCAGGCGAGCCGGTCCCGTCCGAGTGGGACCGCTTCGTCGGCGAGCAGGCGCTGCTGCGCGCCTGGGACGGCGGCGCCTTCGCCGCCCTGGCCGGCGCCGGTCAGGGACGCTGGCTCGGGATGGTGCACGAAGGGGGGCGGCCGGTCGGGCTGTTCTGCGGCCGGCTGCGTGGCCGGCCGGGCCCGGCGGTCTTCGAGTGCAGGATGCCCTGGGTGGGCCTGGCCGGGTTCGCGTTGGCGGCCGAGCTGGACCAGGCCGACCGTCGGGAGGCGCTGGCGTCGTTCGAGCGTGCCCTGCGGCGGCGGCTCGGCTGGCGCTGCCCCGGGGTCGTGTACCGGCTGCTCCTCGCCGAGGAGCTGGCGCTGGTGCGCGGCTTCGGGCGGGCCGTGATCCGCACCCCGTACCCCAGGGCCGTGCTGCGCAACGACTGGGCGAGCATGGACGACTACTACCTGAGCCTGCGCCGCAAGCTCCGCCACCGGCTGCGCTCCCAGTACCGGCAGCTGGAACGCGACCCGGACCTGGCGGTGGAGCTGAGCGGCGGCCCGGTCGACGGCGCCGAGGTCACCCGGCTGGTGCGGCTCACCCTGCTGCGGCACGAGCGCCGCCTGCCCCGGACCGGTGGCCCACCTCCCGCCTACTTCGACGCGCTCAGCGGCCAGGGCATCCTGTACCTCACCTACCGCGACACCGGCGGACGGCTGCTCGGTGTCAACCTGGTCTTCGACGACGGCCACTGGATGACCGACGCGCTCTGGGGCTCCCTGGACCCTGGCGACGGCGGGCGGACCAACATCTACTTCCACCGCTTCCTGCGGCTGATCTCGTACATGGTGGAGCGGCAGCGGGCCGGCATGAACTGCGGCCGGGGGATGCTGGAGATCAAGCAGCGCTACGGCTGCGAGGCGGTTGCCCAGCACCTGGTCGTCGGCCTCCGCTGAGCCCGCCGAGCAGCACCGCCACCTGGACGACCTCGAAGCCGGAGAGGGCCAGCACCGCGCCGGGCGCGCCCAGCCACGGCACCAGCATCACGCTGAGCACCGCGACCCCGGCCAGCCCACCGGCCGCCGCGGTGGCGGCCAGCCGCAGCGACCCCGGGTCGGCGTTCTCGAGCAGCCAGGTGGCACCACCGGCCAGGGCGAGGACCGGCAGGCGCGGGAGCAGGACCAACGCGGCGGCCAGCGGCAGCGGCAGGCCGCGCAGCAATGTCGGCAGCCCGCCGCCGAGCAGCGCCGCCGCGCCGAGCAACCCGAGCCAGCCGGCCACGCCGGCCACCGCCAGGCGCGCCAGCCGCAGCGCCTGCTGCCGCCCATGCACGCCGCCGGCCCGGCTGAGGGCCACCGTCAGCTGCGGCTGGAACACCCGCAGCAGGTAGGCGAAGCCGTTGAACAGCAGCGACCACAGCGAGATGACGAGCAGCAGCAGCCCGCTCTCGCCGTGGAAGCGGGTGGCGCCGAGCGTCACGAAGACGAGACTGAGGGAGGCGCCGACGGCGAGGTCGTAGGCGCCGATCAGCGCCATCGTGCGGAGGAGGCCACGCACCAGCTCCCGCCGCCGCAGCAGCCCGGCGAAGCGGGGCGCCACCGGCAGGGCGCGCAGCAACGCGATGTCCAGGACGGCCACCGCGGCCAGCTCGGTCAGCACCACCCCCAGCGGCGGCAGGCCGAGACTCACGGCCATGGCGGTGAGCAGCAGCAGCACCGCCGCCAGGATGAGGAAGTTCAACGGATCGCGCCGCGGCCTGCCGAGCGCCCGCGCCAGACCGACCAGGACGAGGTTCAGCCCGAGCAGGGCCTGCAGCGGCACGACGGCAAGCTGCAGCGGCGCGGTGCCGGACCAGCGCCAGACGACCGCGACGCCCGCCCAGGCAAGAAACGGCAGGGCCAGCAGGCAGCCGACGGCGAAGAAGGCGCCGACCAGCAGCGGGCGGGCCACCCGCGCGCGCGGGATCAGCTTCAGCGCGGCCTTCTCCACCCCGCAGGAGACCAGCGGGATCAGCACGACCGTGCGGCCGACCGCCGAGGCGTAGCCGGCGAACACCGCCGCACCCCAGGCGGCGAGCAGGCCGACGTTCGAGAGGTTGATGGCGACCCGCCAGGCGCCCCGTCCGGCCAGCAGCGCCAGCAGCAGGCCGGGCCCGACCGGCCGGACCGATCCCGCCCTGCTCGGCTGGGCCAGCGCCGGGCCCCTCCGGCTCATGCTCCGGCGGCGCGCCGGTCCGCGGCCCCGGGGGCCGTCCGGCGTCCGGTCAGCCATGCCAGCGGCCGGCGGATCGCCGTCGCCGGCAGGAACAGCACCAGCAAGGCGAGCGCGACGTGGACGGCGATGAAGGCGAACGCCTGGTTCCTGGTGAGCGGGTGGCCGACGAACACCGTCATGTGGTGGGCCCAGGTCCACACCTCGGGGATCTGCTGCCAGGCGGGGTCGGTATGGGGGTTGACCTTGATGTAGGCGAGGTCCTCCAGGCCCGACAGCATCAGCAGCAGCATCGCGTAGGCGAGCCGCCTGACGGTCCCCGCAGCGCCACCGCCGAGCCGGTAGGCGAGCACCAGCGCCAGGATGAGGAACGGCGTGAGGGTCAGCACCAGATAGTAGAGCCGGTCGAAGGTGGCGTCGCCGGCGTTGAAGAAGATCCTGGGCACGAAGTAGCAGAAGTAGACGAGGAAGGCGGTGGGGATGGCCAGCCGCGCCAGCGGCAGCCGCCGCAGCCAGGCCGGTTCGAGCTCGGCGATCGCCTCGGTGGCCAGGACGAACGGCACCAGCTTGACGAGCAGGACCCACAGCGAGCGGACCTCGCGTTCGTGTGGCAGCGCCAGCCAGATCCACGCGGCCGTCGCCAGGGCCAGGGCCGCCAGGACCAGGAAGCGCACCGGTCGCGTCCGCGGCCTCAGCGCGGTTGCGGGACCCTGGTGGTTCATGGTTCGGCTCCTTGGGTGACCTCCAAGCGGAGGGTGGCGAGCGCCCGGGTAAGGGCCGAACGGACCTGCGCGGGCGAGTCGCCGACGAGGGTGAGGTAGCCGAGCTTGTCGGCGGCCTGGTCGTAGGCGTGGACGGTCGAGCCGACACTGGCGTGCAGCTCCAGCTCGAGCACCTCCGGGATCCGGCGGACGGCCCGGGCGCCGTCGACGCTGGCCAGGGTGCCCCGATGCGGAGCGTGCAGGGCGTAGACGATGCCCGCGCGGTGCCGTGGCCGTCGCGTCCGCCGCAGCCGCACCCGCTCCCCAACCGCCAGGCGGATCGCCGGCTCGACCAGGTTCACGCCGAGGGTGCGGGCGATCAGCCGGCCCAGCCCGTTCCCGCCGAGACGGGCCCCCAGCTCCACGAGGTACGCCTCGTCCCGGTGGTCCACCACCAGGTCGAGGTTGACCGGTCCCTGCCGGAGCCCGATGGCGGCGCAGACCAGCTCGACCTGGTGCCGGATCCGCCGGGCCGTGGCCTGGTCCAGCTCGGCGGGGAGCAGGTGGCTGACGGTGATGAAGCTCGGCGGTCCGGTCACGGTGCGCTCGCTGACCGCCATGACGGCCAGCCGGCCGTCCTCCAGGAACGCCTCGACCGAGAAGTGCCTGCCGGTCACGAACTCCTCGACGATCACCCTACCCCGCGGCGACCAGGCCCGGGCCTCGCGGATGGCGCCGACCAGCTCCGCGGTCTCGCGGACCAGCGCGATCCCCCGGCTGCCGGCCGCGTCGACCGGCTTGACGATCATCGGCAGGCGAAGCCGCGCCGCTGCCCGGCCGGCCAGCTCGACCTCCCTGGTCCCGTCCACCCAGTCGTACCTGGGCAGGCCCAGGCGGTCCAGGAGCCAGCGGAACCACGCCTTGTCGCTGGAGGCGCGCACCGCCCTGGCCGGGGTGACGAACGGGGTCCGGTAGGCGAGGCCGAGGGACCGCTGCACCGGGACCGACGGGTCGCTGGCGGGCGCCATGACGCCGGCCGGGCGGGTGCCGCGGAGGGCGGCGATGATGCCGCCCGGGTCGGCGGTGCTGACCGGCAGGAAGCGGTCGCACAGCGGCCTGGCCTCGGCGTCGTCGCGGCGGTCGACGCCGACGACCCGGTAGCCGAGGCGGCGCGCCGCGCGATAGGTGGGAAGCTGCGACTCGCCGGCGCCGAGGACGAGCAGGGTCGGCCTCATCGCACCCTCCCCTCCCGCCAGGCAAGGACGGCTTCGCGCTCGCCCCGGTACAGGTCGTCGGCGGGGTCCACCGGGAGGTTGCCATCGCGGATGATGTAGAGCGGCGGTCGCGCCTGGCCCTTGACGACCCGGACCAGGTAGCGGGCGACGACCGCGAGCCCCAGGAACATCGCACCCTGGACCGCGAGGACGGCCGCGCCGACGGCGTCCGGCGGCACGCGGCCGGCGGCGAGCAGGCCGACCAGCACCGCCGCCGTCACCGAGGCGGCGGCGGCGAGCAGGTAGACGGGGACGAGGGCGCGGAACGAGAAGCCGGTGAACAGGTCGATCGCGTGCACGGCGAGCTTGCGGAAGGTCCACTTGCCCGGGCCGTGCGCGCGCTCGCGATGCTCCACCGGGACCCTCGTCCACCTGCAGGTGAGCAGCGGCACCGTCGCCAGGAAGTAGGGGCTGGCCAGGCGCAGGTCCACCACCCGCCTGGCCACCGAGGTCCGCACCACCCGGAACCCCCACGCGCCGCGCGGCAGCTCGATCCCCAGGCGGACCGCGACCCAGTTCAGCAGGTCGGATCCGAGGCGGCGGTGCAGGGGATCGCGGCGGTGGGGGCGGTAGGAGAAGACGGCGTCGTAGCCCTCGAGCGCCTTGGCGATCAGCTTGTGAACCTCGGACGCCGGCGCCTGCAGGTCGGCATCGAACTGGACCGTCCAGGTCGCACGGGCATACTTGAACCCCGCCGAGAAGGCCGCCTCCTGGCCGAAGTTGCGGGAGAACGACAGGTACTTGACGTTGGGGTCGAGGGCGGCGAGCTGCTTGACGCGGTCGAGCGTGGCGTCGGTGCTGCCGTCATCGATGAACAGCAGCTCGGCGTCGCCATAGCGCGCCAGCTCCCGCTTGATCTCGGCGTAGGCCGGCTGGACGTTCTCCGCTTCGTTGTGGCAGGGGATGATCGCTGTCAGGTCGACTACGGCTCCGGACATGCGCGCACCCTCCGTCCCGACAACACGTCCGGTTAGGAGAAGTACCCAAATATGCGATAAATATCCGGAAACCCCGAGACCAGACGACCAGGGCGTCGGCCGGGGGACCGGGTTGGCGTGGGCGCAGCGCGGCGGGCGACCCTGTGCCGGCGGTCATGGCTGGGTCGCCGGCGGGTGGGTCTCGTACATGCGCACGGCGACCACCAGCCCCGACAGGCCGGTGAGGGCGGCGACGGCCCAGACGGCGGCGGCGAGGCCGAGGAGATCGGCGACCACGCCGCCCAGCAGCGCCCCGACCGCGAACCCGCCGTCGCGCCACAGCCGGTAGACCCCGACCGCCGACGCCCGCCAGCGCGGATGGGCGACGTCCCCGACGGCCGCCAGCAGGGTTGGGTAGACCATGGCCGTGCCCACCCCGAGCAGCACCGCGCCCGCCAGCCAGGGGACGAAGCCGCGGGTGGCGGCGGTCAGGGCGAGGGCGGCGGCCTGCAGCCACATGCCGCCGACGATCAGCCGCTTGCGGCCCAGCCGGTCCGACATCGAACCGGTGAGGAGCTGCCCGGCGCCCCACACGGCGGGGTAGGCGGCGGCGAGCAGCCCGATCCGCCCGACACCCAGGCCGCCCCGAGCGAACAACAGCGGGAGCAGCCCCCAGGCGAGCCCGTCGTTCAGGTTGTTCACCATCCCCGCCTGGCTGGCCGCCGACAGCGCCCGCTCCCGGAAGCTGGTCAGGGCGGCCACCTGGCCGAGCGACAGCGTGTCGCCGACCCCGGAACTGCCCGGCCGCCGGTCGGCCGCCTCCTGGCGCGCGTGGGCGTGGGTCTCGCGGACGAACAGCACGGAGGCGCCGAGGCCGAGTCCCGCGTACGCGAGGCCGAGGTAGAACGGCTCGGGTCGCAGCCCGTAGCGGGCCGCGACCAGCCCGGTCAGGTACGCGGTGACCGCGACCGCGCCGTAGCCGGCGGCCTCGTTCAGCCCCATCGCCAGCCCACGGCGTTCCGGGCCGGCCAGGTCGATCTTCATGATCACGGTGGTCGACCACGTCAGGCCCTGGTTGATGCCGAGCAGGACGTTGGCGGCCACCACCCAGCCCCAGCTCGGCGCCCACATCAGCAGCAGCGGCACCGGCAGCCCAATCAGCCAGCCCGCGACCAGCACCGGCTTGCGGCCGTGGCGGTCCGACAGCGCCCCGGCGGCCAGGTTGGTGACGGCCTTCACGACCCCGAAGGCAAGGATGAACGTCAGCGCCGCGGTCACGGCCTGCAAGCCGAAGACCTGCCCGGCGAGCAGCGGCAGCACGGTCCGCTCCTGCCCGACCATCCCACCGACCAGCGCGTTGACCCCGACCAGCAGGGTGAACTGGGCGAGGTTGGCACGCAGGCCCAGGCGCACCCCGCCGGGCGATGCCTGCCTGGCGGAGCGCGAGGCGTGCCTCACGGGCGGGCCAGAGGCCGGCCGGTCGCGGCGCTCCACTCCGCCGCGCCACCGCCCATGACCACCCGCAGGTCGCGCCGGCCGGCGCGGGCGAGCAGGCTGGCGGCGGTCGTGGCCCGCTGGCCGTGCCCGCACATCACGGTGAGCGGCCCCGCCGGGAGCCCCAAGGGGGTGCCCGGGTCGATCCCCAGGGCGCCGAGCTCGACCGCGACCGCGCCCGGCAGCTGCCCGACGGCCACCTCGCTGGCCTGGCGGACGTCGAGGACCGGCCCGACGACCTCGCCGGGAGCGACCTGCTCCAGGTGGCCTTCGGGCAGGCCGGCGGCGACCCAGGCGGCCATCCCACCCGACAGCTCGCCGGCCAGCCGCTCGTAGCCGATCTTGTGGCACTGGCGGACCAGCTCGGCGCGGTCCTGCTCGTGGGCGAGCACGAACACCAGCGGCCGGTCGACCTCGACCAGCCAGCCGAGCCAGGTGGCGAAGGCCGGCCGCAGCTCGATCGACAGCGCGCCGGCGGGATGGCTGGCGGCGAACGCGCTGACCGGGCGGACGTCGACCAGCACCGCTCCGTCCTCCAGCAGTCGCCGGACCTGCTCGACCGGCAGCTCCGGGAGCGCGCGGTCGTCCTCGCCGAGCACCCGTGGGCCGCGCCGGTTGACCTCCCGCAGGAGCAGGAAGTACGGCGGGAAGCTGCCCAGCCCGCCGAGCAGCCGCTCCGCGAACGCCTGCTCGTCCGGGGCGGCCAGCAGCGGGTTGTGGGCGCGTTCGGCGCCGATGGTGGTGGTCCGCTCGGCGTTGCCGGGAGCCGAGCAGAACGACCCTGCCCCATGGGTCGGGTACACCGGCAGGTCGTCGGGAAGGTCCCGCAGCCGCTGCAGCGAGCGCCAGGCGGCCCGGGTGAGCGGCTCGGTCTGGTCGGGGCCGATCAGGTCGGTTCGGGCGACCCCGCCGACCAGCAGGGCCCCGCCGCTGAACAGCGCCAGTGGCCGGGCGCCGTCCAGCAGCAGCCAGGCAAGCTGCTCCGGGGTGTGCCCGGGAGTGGCGACGGCCCGCAGCCGCAGCCCGCCCAGGTCCAGCTCCTCCTCGTCCTCCAGGCCCTGGTGGGGGAACCGCAGGCCGGCCGCGCGGGCGGCGACGACCCGCGCGCCGTGGGCGGCCAGCTCGCGGCTGCCGGAGACGAAGTCGGCGTGCAGGTGGGTCTCGACCGAGTGCGTGACCCGCAACCGCCGCTGCTGGGCCAGCTCCAGGTAGGGGCTCGGGTCGCGGACCGGGTCGACCACCAACGCCCGCCCGTCGCCGAGGTCGACGAGGTAGGAGGAGTTGCCGAGCCCCTCGTCGACGACCGCATGGACCTCGCTCATGGGGACGTGGCCATCGGCAGCCCGGAGGCGGCCCATTCGGGCAGGCCGTCCTCGAGCCGGCGTGCGTGGAGCCCGGCGTCGGTGAGCACCGCGACCGCCTCGTGGGCGAAGGCGCAGAACGGGCCGCGGCAGTAGGCGACGATCTCGCGGTCGCGCGGCAGCTCCCGCAGCCGGCGACGCAGCTCGGACAGGGGGATCGACACCGCGCCGGGCACGTGCCCGGCGGCGTGCTCCTCGGCCGGCCGGACGTCCAGCACCACCAGCTCGTCGCCGTCCTCCAGGCGGCGGGCCAGCTCCTCGCGCGTCACCGGCTCCAGCAGGTCTCGTCCGCCCAGGTAGGCGGCTGCCAGCCGTTCCACCTCGGCCAGCCGCGACGCCGCCAGGGCCCGCAGCGCCCGCCAGGCCTCGAACACCTCGGGCGCGGCCAACCGGTACCAGACCGACGTGCCGTCGCGCCGGGTCGACACCAGGCCGGCCCGGCGCAGGATCTGCAGGTGCTGGCTGGCGTTGGCGACCGAGAGGCCGCCCTCCCTGGCCAGGACCTCCACGGTGCGCTCCCCGTTGGCCAGCACGTCCAGCAGCTCGATCCGCCGCCCGCTCGCCAGCGCCCCGCCGACGCGGGCGAACTCGTCGAACAGGGCCGTCTTGGCCGCCCGGCCTGCCATGCTTCCTCAATTACTCGCTTGATAACTTGACTACGCCTACGATAACCCTGCCCGCCAGGGCGGTCAATCGTGGCCCTCGCCGGGGGTGACCAGGCCGCTCTCGTAGGCGGTCACGACGACCTGGGCGCGGTCGCGGAGGTCGAGCTTGGTGAGGATCCGCCCGACGTGGGTCTTGACCGTCTGCTCGGCCAGCACCAGCGTGTCGGCGATCTCGCTGTTGGAGAGGCCGCGGGCGATCAGCTTGGCGACCTCCAGCTCGCGCGCGGTGAGGCTGACGAGCTGGTCGGGACGCGGCCGGTCGCGGCGAGGCTGGCGGGCGAACTCCTCGATGAGCCGGCGGGTCACGGTCGGCGCCAGCAGGGCCTCCCCGGCGGCGACGATGCGGACGGCCGCGACCAGGTCGTCGGCGGTGGCGTCCTTGAGGAGGAACCCGCTCGCGCCGGCGCGGAGCGCCTCGTACACGTAGTCGTCCAGGTCGAAGGTGGTCAGCATCAGCACCCGCGGCCGGTAGTCGACGCCGCCGGGTGGGCTCATCAGCCGCCGCGTGGCCTCCAGGCCGTCCATCACCGGCATGCGCACGTCCATCAGGACCACGTCGGGCCGCAGCTCCCGGCAGGTCCGCACCGCGTCCTCGCCGTTGGTGGCCTCGCCGACGACCGCCATGCCCTGCTGGGCGTTGAGGAGCGCGCCGAACC
>WNGA01005286.1_pt1 | contig 24606 bp, 10 predicted proteins | sample 5400061 | NCBI WGS metagenome assembly WNGA01 (sample SAMN13153366, study PRJNA577476) | soil metagenome | isolation source: 100 cm soil or saprolite under grassland replicate 2 | place: USA:California | collected 2016-06-15 | reverse complement strand
CAAGATTGAGATATAATTCAAGTGATTCCAGTTCACTTTCTAAAGTAATAAGCGGAGCCTGCGAATTTTGAAGAATCATGCGTACCAGCTTTGAAAATTTTGTAAGATATTCTGAAGCCTGTATCTTATTGTTTTGAAGTATAAAGCGATTAATAGAATTAAGAGAATTGAAAATAAAATGAGGGTTCATTTGGGCACGTAGCGCCTGCATTTCTAGTTCTGTTTTTTGTTGTTTTAATTCGGCTAATTGTTTTTCTTTTTCTGAACGTTCCAGCTTCATGCGAAATTTTTGATTCATACGATAACGTATTAAACCATAGATGAGTGCAACAATACAAATACCTGTTGTGATTCTGAACCACCACGTATTCCAGAAGGCAGGACTGATGTTGATAAGCAATATTTTTTCCGGCCCGTTAAATTCATTTGCAGCATTGGAAGCCTGCATGATTAGTTTATAATTTCCGGGTTGTAAGCCATCGTAACGTATGGTGTAATAATCGGGAGCATATTGCCAGTCTTTACTTATTTCTCCCAGTTTGTAACGAATATTACTTTTGCCTTTGGAATAATAATCAATGATCCCTGTTTCAATAGTTATCTTGTTTTGAAAATGTTTCAGAAATAATTGTTGCAGGTTATTTATACTGGTTGGTAATTGAAAAGGATCTTGATTTATCTCCAGTGATTGCAGATAAACTGTTGATGGAGGATAAGTCTCTATAAATTTTCCGGGGCGGACCTTATCAAATCCTTTACCCCATACCCTGCCACAGGGAAAATAGAGATCGCCATTAATATCTTTTATCAAAGGCGTAGGCAGGCCAACAAAATTTTGTCTTTGAAAACCATCCTTTTCTGACAATTTCGTAATTATTCCTGTTTTTATATTAAGTAAAAAGATAGAACGGTCTGTATTGAACCACGCATTTCCCCTATTGTCTGTAATAACATTTATAATTTCAATGTCCGGTATTCCATCTTGCTGTGTATAGCGACGAATAAGTTTAAAATCTTTATCATAGTGCAGCAATTCTCTTTCTACAATTACCCAATAAGTTTTGTCAGCCTTACTGTAACTGATGTTAGTCCACTCAACAGAATCAAGAGCAATATGAGTCTGGATCCATTTTCCATTGAGATTAGTATAGGTCAAATTACCGAAACTTACCGGCCGTCTTAAAAATATAAAATGATCATCTTCGGACGGACAGAACCAATTAATATTCTCTTGTGAAAAAACAAGTATCTGTTTAGCCACGGCACTATCACCATTGGCTATAAAAATGCTCTGTTGATTAGCATACTTTGTTAAAATAGCACATCGGTTTTTAAAAGGTTTAGGCCACATATAATCGAATTTGGAAATAGTTCGATTAGCGTTATCCTTAAATATTACCAGGCGGCATTTTTTTGTAGGAATATCCATTTGAAATAAAGCTGGAGATTCATGATTACTTAACCATGCTTTTTGTGAAGAAGTATCCACAGATATAGGAAGAATGATAGTTTTTCCGCTAAATCCCGGCAAATCTTTTTCCCTGAATACCTGGAATGTACATGTATGAACATTAAATATATTAAGTCCGTCAGCTGTACCAATCCATATATTATTATGATCGGCATTTACACAATTGTAAACCTGGTCATTACTTAATGAATGAGGCTTTGTGGTATCTGTTGTATAGCGCGTTACGGCTTCTGAAAAAGGAATCAATTGATAGACTCCTTTTCTTGTCCAGAAACCTGACCATACCATGCCATACTCATCGCAGTAAATAGTAACGTTAGCATCAGAGACAGTGTTCTGTAAAACAGAATCGTTAGGAAAAGCAAGCCTGGCAGAATTGTCAAGTGGATTGTAAATAATAATTCCACTCGGAGTAGTTCCAATCCAGACTCGTCCCGAAACATCAATATCAATGCCTGCCCAATCTCCAAAATCTTGTACGTTCACCCATTTATTAAGCGCATCGGTATGGTGAAATTTTTTATCTCTCAGGGTAAATTCAATTAATCCATCCAGGCTGTTGAGCCAGATGGAATTTCTAACGCGATCGTAACGCATACCCTGTGAAAAATGGGAATGGTTGATCATTTTTCTGTAGCAAGACCACGTAAAATTTTGCCTTTTCCCGTTAGTAAGAGAAATCTGTAAAAGTCCCCCACCTGTGCCTCCCGCCCAACCCGGGATACCTTTTACCATCCATACACTGTTTGAACTCGCATCAAAAATGGCAGCTTTATCTGTGACAGCGTATCCCACACTATCAGAGAATACATTAAGTTTGACCAAAGTTCTTTTCGTAAAAGAATGAATATTATACGCCGCTAACTGGGATTCCGGGTAATCCCAACAAAATACTTCCTCCTTTGTTGCCCAGAAAGCAACAATAGATTGCCCTCCAATACTTGAAGGAAAATTTTTAAAGGTGTCAGCTTTGATATCATAACATGATAAACCTTTGTCGGTACCAATCCAGATATTGTGCAGGCTATCTTCAATTAAGCTATTTATGTTATCACCAATAATTGTTTTGTTTTTTTTATTTTTATCAGTGAAATAGATTTTAAAAGTATTTCCATCAAAACGATTTAATCCGGCTTCAGTACCGATCCATAAAAAACCATTCACATCTTTCAACATGCTAGTTACGACGCCTTGTGACAAGCCATCATCTATATCCAAGTGTACTGTTCGGTACTTATCCTCTATATTCTTATTTTCTATTTGTTGTGCTATAGAAAAAATGCCTGTAAACAGAGCTATAAATAAGTGTAATATTTGTTTTAAAAACTTCATTTGGATTTTGCCTTTTATCTTAGATCAGTAATTTATCATTTTTGTTTGTTTTTATTATGAGAACTGAGTAAATGTCACTTTTCACCAGTAATTTACGAAAGTGAATGAGTATTTGAAAACTCTTCTATTTTGTTTTTTTTCACAAGGCAAAATAAAATCAATTTACTATCAGAGGTATTTTCAACACCACTTCCTTTCCCGCTGCACTTCCATCAGGACAAACCAAATCTTTTATTTCAATTGACTTACCATCACTATTCATTTTTTGCATCATCGCAATCCTGCTTTCTGTGATCTTCATGCCCATTGATTTGTGTTTGCCTGATTTATTTTTTAATTCTGCTGCTTTTTTTCTTCCTATGCCATCATCAGTAATTATGCAAATGAGGGTAGAATTTTCCTGCTGAATGTTTATTGATAAATGACCTTCACTTTCTTTGCCTGCCTGATCGGTAGGCAGGCCTGCCTGCCGGTCAGGCAGGTTCATCAACCCATGCCAGATTGCATTTTCAACAAAAGGTTGTAACAACATTGGTGGCACTTGAAGAAAATCAATATCGAGATCAGGATCAAATTTTATTTTGAAACTAAATTTTTCTTCACAGCGCAGTCGTTCAAGCTCAAGGTATAATTGCAACGCCTCAAGGTCTTCAGCTAAACTTACTGATGTATTTGCTGAGCTGTTTAATATCATTCGTATCAGTCGTGAAAATTTGGTAAGGTATTCGGTTGCTTCACTGCTTTGTTTTTTTAAAATAAAACGGTTAATGGAATTAAGCGAATTAAAAATAAAATGAGGATTCATTTGTGCACGGAGAGCCTGCATTTCGAGCTCAGTTGCCTGATGTTTTAAGGACTCTTCTTTTCTTTCACTTTCTAATTGCTGTAATTCCAGTTTATGTTCCAGCTGTTGCTTTTCATTTCTTCGTTTAAGAATGATATTTCGAAAAATGATAGCAGCCAGTAATAACAAAATGATAATAGCTGCAACAAGAATATTTTTAAGAAGAGATTGCTTTTGTAGTTCTACCTGTTGAATTTGTTTTTCTTTATTAAGCAGTTCCATCTTTTGATCAAAATTATAAGCAACAAGTTTTGCGGCTACCTGAGTTGAAGTAATTGAATCTTTAATTGCCACATATTTCTCGTGATAAGAAAGTGCACTGTCTGTTTGTTTCCAATAATCGTAAACAGAATACAGGATTTGATAACAATCCCTGATGAATTGCCTTGCTCCAGTTTGCTGCGCAATGGCGAGTGCTTCATGCGCATATTTAAACGCGGAAGCATAATCATGAACGGAATCATAAGTCTTTGCGAGCTTCACTAGTGTCCCCATCACCTGGTTGCGGTCATTAACTTGTTTATGATAACTCAGTCCTCTTAAAAAATTTGGCAGCGCTTTATCATATTTGCCTTGCAAAAAATAGTATTCGCCCACACTCACTAAGTACATTCGGAGTGCCCGCAAATCATTGCTTGTATCAATGAACTGGTAATAATATTTAGCTGAGTCAAATTGATGGTTAAGACTGAATAATTCAGCAGATCCCATTAAATCTCCGTAATAGTGAGGTTTGATGATTTGATACTTCTGCCGGTCATATACTAAAGCCGTTTTAAAATCCTCGATGCACAAGTACAAAGTGCTGATGAGATCTAATTCCCAGGCTTTCCATGGTGCATTGTTACTCTATGATAATAACTGATGCAGCTCCAATACTTTTTCAAATGCCTTTTTATAGTCGCCGCTTTCCAGGTAAACATAAGCTGAATTTGTAATTGAATAAAAAACATAAGTTGAATCACTTGCCTTTTTGCTTAAATCATAACTTGTGTCAAAATTATTTATTGCTTTTCCAAAATAACTTTGTGCATATAACGCGTGACCCAGTTCGTAATAAGCTCTGTTCAGTTTCTTTTTGTTTCGTGTTTTTTTGTATAAAAAAATCGCTTGGCGGGCTAAATTTTCTGCTTCAGCATAACTGCTATATCTATTAAATACAACTTTAGATTTTAAAGAGAGGCCTTCTGCCATACCATGGATATAATTTATTTTTTCAGCCTCCCTGTTAGCCAGTTCCGCATAATATACAGCGGTATCAATAATTTTAAGATTAGTTTCCAGACGCTCTGAAGGAGTAAATTCTAAATAAATTTCACTCAATTCATTTAAACAATCTACTCTTGCACTATCACGTAACAAGGGCAATGCTTTTTTTAAACTGTCAATTTTTCTCTTTGTGCAGAACAAACAACACAGAAAAAAATCTGTGTAATTAAAACCGTTATTTGCTTTGAGATTGACATACAAAAATTCTGATTTTTAGATTCCTCCTTCGTCGGAATACAAAACTTAGATTTAATAATCAGCTAAAATCATACTTGAATCTGTCATGCTGAGGATAGGAAGCATCTGTAAAATATTATCCGAATTCCTTTATTGTGCTTGTTGCACAACCGGAATTTTCAAAATCACTTCTGTCCCTGCCGCACTTCCATCTGCATATACCAAATCCTTTATTTCGATTGATTTGCCATCATGATTCATTTTTTGCATCATGGCAATTCTGCTTTCAGTAATCTTCATGCCCATTGATTTATGCTTGCCTGATTTGTCTTTTAACTCCGCAGCTTTCTTTCTTCCAATGCCATCGTCTGTTATTGTGCAGATAAGTGTTGAATTTTCTTGCAGAATATTTATTAATAAATGCCCTTCATCTTCTTTGCCTGCCTGATCGGTAGGCAGGCCTGCCTGCCGGTCAGGCAGGTTCATCAATCCATGCCAGATTGCATTTTCAACAAAAGGTTGTAGTAGCATTGGTGGCACTTGAATGAAATCAGTATCAATATCAGGATCAACTTTTATTTTGAAACTAAATTTTTCTTCGCAACGAAGTCTTTCGAGTTCGAGGTATAATTGCAAAGCCTCAAGATCATCAGCTAAACTTACCGAAGCGCTTACTGAATTGTTCAATATCATTCTTATCAATCGGGAAAATTTGGTGAGATATTCTGTTGCTTCACTGCTTTGTTTTTTTAGAATAAAACGATTGATAGAATTAAGCGAATTAAAAATAAAATGCGGATTCATTTGTGCACGAAGCGCCTGCATTTCGAGTTCTGTTTTTTGTTACTTGTCTTTCTTTTTCCGACCGTTCCAATTGCGAACGGAATTTTTGCTGTAAGCGCCATCTCATCACTCCGTAGATCAAAGCCACCATGCAAATTACCGCCACTATCCGGAACCACCAGGTTTCCCAGAAGGGAGCGCCGATATTGATCTTCAATATTTTTAAAGGGCTGTTGAATTCATTTCCGGCATTTGAAGCCTGCAATACCAGTCGGTAGGAACCTGGTTGCAAGCCCTCATACCTGATAGTATAGTAAGCAGGACCATACTGCCATTTTACATCCTTACCATCTTCTTCCAATTTATATCTTAAACGTCCTTTGCCCTTTGCATAATAATCAATAATACCGGTTTCAATATTGATGGTGTTCTGATCATAGTTTAGAGATAATTCTTCCAGGTTGTTTATTCCTGTAGAAAGTGAAAATGGTTTTTGATTAATGTCCAGCGAACGCAGGTAAACAGAAGAAGTAGTAGTGGATGAATATCTTTCCGGGTAGATTCGACACAGCCCCCCCATTCCAAAATATAAATTACCCTGCGCATCCTTCGCTGCGGATCCATGGTGCTTAAAATTTAGTTTTTGATAGCCGTCTGCTTCCGATAGGGTGGTGATAATACCTGTAGTTATATTGAGACGGCCTATCTGGTTTAAAGCATTAAAAAACCAAAGATTACCGGCGTTATCTGTCAGCACTTTAGACATTCCAACATACCCGTCCTCAACCCCGTAAGTTTTTATTTTCCGGAATTCTTTGTCATAGTGTACCAATTCGTATTTGAAACTAATCCATTGCGATTGGTCTTTTTTGTTGTAAAGTACGTACCCACATTCCAGGCTATCGAGCAGGTGCGGTATTTTTATCCAGTTTCCATTTATATTTTGATAATTAAAGTTGGGTAAAGATTTAAAATTTCTCAAAAATATATGATCCTCTGCAAGAAAAAATTGACTAAGAAGCGCTTTAAAAGGAATCAACAGGTCTGCAAACAGGTTCCCTTCTTTAATTTCAAAAATTCCGTGCATTTCATTACAAACCAACAGCCCTTTCTTATAAGGCCAACTAAACGCGGGTCCAATACTGAGTGTGTCAGGCAGATTTGTTCCATCCCTGAATAAAATTGGCCTGCATTTCCTCGTTTTGATATCCATTTCATATATATCCATTTCCCAATAGAGCTCCGGAGATCCTGTTACGCTGAGCCATGCTTTTTGGTGAATAGTATCTACGTATAAAGGCGCTATCACATTTCCTTTAATTCCCGGCAGATCTTTTTCCCGCAACACTTCGAATTTTTCAGTGATGGGATCAAAAATATTCAGCCCGTCATTTGTACCTATCCACATTTTACCTTGTGCGGCAGGAATAATGGTTAATACAATGTTGTTACTTAATGAATCCTGCAGTTTGGGATTCGCAACATACCGTTTAATGGCGGGATTATAAGGTAGCAATTCATAAATTCCTTTGTCTACATAGTCGGAGACCCAGGCAATCCCATCCCGGTCACAATAGATATGAAGGATACCTTCTCCTACCTGTTGTTGTAAATCAGGATATGAAAAGAGCTGTGTAACTTGTTCATTTTTCGGATCATAAATAAGGATGCCTTTGGGTTTTGTAGCAAGCCAAACCCTCCCATCTTTATCTATATCAATTCCAACATAGCGATTGTAGTCTTTCAATTTGACAAACTCATTTAATGCAGCTATATGTTTAAAATGTTTATCATTAAGCGAAAATTCTATAAGCCCATCAGAGCTATTGATCCAGATGGAATTTCTTTTGCGGTCTAACTGCATTGCTTCAGAATCTGGATGGGCTCTATTCTTATTACGTGGCCAGGTAAAAAGTTTCCTTTTGCCATCCTTCAAAGAAATCTGCATAAGACCGTGCTGCGGCAACATCCAGATGCTGTTGGACCCTGCATCAAAAATGGAATAGATCGTCGAAAAATCACTTGCCGGTTTGTCTTCCTGAGAAAGTTTCTGCAATTTTTTTCTTACAGGGGAACGTACATTATATGATGTTATCCATAGCCCCGGTTCCATACAGAATACTTCCTCTTTTGTAGCCCAAAAAGGTATTACCATTGTTTCTGAAGATGCAGAATCAATGAGGGGTAAAAAATTGGAGAATGTATCGGCCTTCATATCATACCTGTACAATCCATTCACAGTTCCGATCCAGATATTGTTCAGGCTGTCTTCAATAAGTGCATAGATTTTATCAGGAATATATTTTTTAAAATCCGCCCCATCGAAGCGGCATAGTTCGCCACCTATACTTCCAACCCATAGAAATCCTTTTTTATCCTTTATCATAACATTGGCGAGCTTACCAGGCAATCCATCTTCCATGCTCCAATTAATGGCACGGTATTGATCAGGTCCGGTTTCATTTTGGCGTTGTTGTGCAATAGAAAAGCCTGCAATTAAACAAACTAAGAATAAGAGTGATATTTTTTTTGAAAGCCTCATCTTTAAAATCCTTTCTTTGAAGATTTAATCTCGTTCTATTACTGGCATCTTAATGATCACTTCCGTTCCTGCTGCCGTTCCATCAGGATTTACCAGGTCGTTTATTGTTACCGGTGACCCATTTGAACTTTGCATCATTGCAATTCTATCAGCAGTGATACGTAAGCCCATTGACTTGTGTTTTGTCGCCGTCTTATTTGCAAGCGCTGCCGCCTGTTTACGCCCGATACCATTATCTGTTACTTTGAGATATAGATATTCATTTTCTTGTGATACTTCAATATCCAGTTGACCCTTTTCCTCCTTATGCATCAAGCCATGCCATATTGCATTTTCCACATAAGGTTGAATAATGAGTGGCGGCACTTTCAGCACTTCAATATCAAGATCCTTTGAAACAGAAATTTTGTATGAGAATTGATAGTTAAACCTCAGAGCTTCCATCTCTAAATATAAACCGAGTGCTTCTAATTCACTTTCTAATGTAATCAATGAAGCCTGTGAATTCTGCAGGATCATGCGCACCAGCTTTGAAAATTTGGTGAGATATTCCGAAGCCTGCGTCCTGTTGTTTTGAAGAATGAAACGGTTAATAGAGTTAAGCGAATTAAAAATAAAATGAGGGTTCATTTGTGCACGAAGTGCCTGCATTTCGAGTTCGGTGGTTTTTTGTTTCAACTCTGCTACTTCCCTTTCCTTTTCTGAACGTTCAAGTTGAAGACGAAATCTTCGCTGGATGCGCCAGCGTATAAAACCATAAATTGAGACGATAATAAAAATAGCAGCTACAATTCTGAACCACCATGTATTCCAAAAGGCAGGACTAATGTTAATCAATAATATTTTCTCGGGGCTATTAAATTCATCACCTGCATTTGAAGCTTGCATTATGAGTTTATATTTTCCCGGAAGCAAACCATCATATCTTATGGTATAATAAGCCGCACCATATTGCCACGCCTCATCTTTATCTTCCCTTATCAGTTTGTATCTTATATGTCCTTTGCCTTTTGTGTAAAAATCTATGATACCTGTTTCAATACTGATGAGGTTCTGATTATAGCGTAGGAACAATTCCTCGACGCTATTAACCCCTACAGAAAGCGGAAATGGTTTTTGGTTAATAGTTAGAGACTGGAGATAAACATTGGCAGCCTTTATAGCAGAATATCTTTCCGGGTAGATACGTTCCAATCCCCAATCCAATTTTCCAGTTCCGGTTTTCCAACCGATTCCAAAATATAAATTACCCCGGGCGTCCTTAGTTACAGGTGCAAACCAGTTATAGTCCTGTTTATGATAGCCATCTGCTTCTGAAAGAGTAGTGATAATGTCTGTAACGGGGTTAAGCCGGCCTACCTGCTTTACGAGATTGACAAACCAAAGATTTCCGTCCTTATCCAGCAGCATATTTAGAATGAATCCATTGTACCCATCTTCCTGGCTGTAGGTTTTAATTTTCCGGAATTCTTTGTCATAGTGCACCAATCCATTTCTTAAACTCACCCAGTACGTTTGATCCGTTTTATTATAAAGCGCAAACAGCCAGTTTAGGCTGTCAAGCAGGTGTGGTACTTTGGTCCATTTTCCATTTTTATTTTCAAAAGTGGAATTGGGTAAGTTACCTCCATGTTGTAGAAACATATAGCGATCTTCAACCAACGTAAATCCACCAAACCCTCCTCTTGGTACGAGAGGAATTAACAGGTTTGCAATCAAACTCCCCTCTTTAATTTCAAAAAGACCATGGTTTTCGTCACAAAAAATGATCCCTTTTTTATAAGGCCTGACCAGGGTATGTGCAATAGCCAATTTATCAACCTGTTTTGATCCGTCCATAAAGACAATGCGCCTGCATTTCCTGGTTCTAATATTCATTTCATACATATCCATAGTAAAATATTTCAGGTCTGTTTCCTGTGACCCTGCGTTGAGCCAGGCTTTTTGGTGAAGGGTATCTATATAAAGGGGTATGATAGCAGTTCCTTTGATACCTGGCAGATCTTTTTCCCGAAGCACTTCGAATGTTTCTGTATCCGGATCAAAAATGTTTAACCCATCCGCGGTGCCAATCCACAACTTACCTCCGGAACCTGGGACAATTGTAGAAATCAAACCATTGCTTAATGAATCCTTCCTGGATGGATTTGCAGCGTACCTTTTAGCAAGCCGATTAAAAGGCAGCAATTCATAAATACCTCCGGTTATATAGTAAGATGTCCATACAATCCCATCGCGGTCACAATAGATATGAAGGTTATTTTCGCCAGTCTTTTGTTGCAGATCGGGATCTGAAAAGAGTTGTTGCAGTTGTTTTGTTTCCGGATCATAAATAAGAATCCCCTTGGGTTTCGTTGCAAACCAGATCCTCCCATCCTTATCAATATTTATTCCTACATAACGGTCATAATCTTTCAATTTGAGAAAATCATTCAATACATCAATAGGATGGAACTGTTTATCATTAAGCGAAAACTCCAGGGGTCCATCGCCGCTGTTGATCCATATGGAATTTCTTTTAGAGTCATATTGTATGTCTTCGGCATCATGCCGGAGATGGTTGACATTTTTCCTGTAACAGGGCCATGGATAGAATTTTGTTTTGCCATCAAGGAAAATCTGTTCGAGCCCAGCTCTTGATTGTCTATGCTGGGCCAACTTCCATATACTGTTTGATCCTGCATCAAAAAAAGATTTATTTGTATTCCAGTGAATTACCGGATCAATATCTTCCGAAAGCTTTGTCAATTTTCTTCTTGTGAGTGTGTGTATGTTAATTGCTGTTATCAACGAGCCCGGTTCCATGCAAAAGACTTCATCCCTGGTTGCCCAAAAAGGAGCAATTTTAAATGGTGGAGATACAGAATCAATAAAGGGTGAAAAATTTGTAAACGTATCGGCTTTAATATCATACCTCGATAAGCCTTTGTCGGTTCCGATCCAGATATTGTCCAGGCTATCCTCTTTAAAAGAAAAGACAGCATCAGAATTTATGGTCCCCTGTTTCTGCTGGTCAGGAAAGTATTTTTTAAAAACCGCCCCATCGAACCGGCAGAGTTCACTGTGATCACTTCCAATCCATAAAAATCCCTTTGCATCTTTAAACATGACATTTGCATTGTCAAAAGGCAATCCGTCCTCCATAGTCCAGTGAATAGCGCGGTATTGATCTGGTTTGAATTCACTTGTTCTTTGTTGCGCCTGACAAAGAATTGGGATTAGACAAACGAAGAATAAGAGCAATATTTTTTTTGAAAGTATCATTTAGGCTGTGTCATTAAAATTGGATGTATCAATTCCACGCTTAATGTATTATTCCTGTGCAGATTTATTAAATGCTAATGAGTAATTAACATCATGAAAGGGTTGCAGGCGGAAATGAATAAGTACTTAAAAATTCACCAATAAAATTTTGACACAAAAGATCATACTTGTCCAATAGGTATTTTCAATATAACCTCTGTCCCTGTCGCACTTCCATCTGCACCTACCAAATCCCTTATTTCAATTGATTTATTTTCATCATTCATTTTTTGCATCATGGCTATCCTGCTTTCTGTGATCTTCATGCCCATTGATTTATGCTTACCTGATCTCTCTTTTAATTCTGCTGCTTTCTTTCTTCCAATGCCATCATCTGTTATACTGCAAATAAGTGTTGAATTTTCTTGCAGAATATTTATTGATAAATGTCCTCTATCCTCTTTACCTGCCTGATCGGTAGGCAGGCCTGCCTGCCGGTCAGGCAGGTTCATTAATCCATGCCAGATAGCATTTTCAACAAAGGGCTGTAACAACATCGGTGGTACCTGAATAAAATCAATATCAAGATCAGGATCAACTTTTATTTTGAAACTAAATTTTTGCTCGCAGCGCAGACTTTCGAGTTCGAGATACAATTGCAGTGCTTCAAGATCTTCAGCTATACTTACTGAAGCACTTACAGAATTGTTCAGTATCATTCTTATTAAGCGCGAAAATTTTGTAAGATATTCTGTTGCTTCACTGCTTTGCTTTTTTAAAATGAATCTATTAATTGAATTAAGAGAATTAAAAATAAAGTGCGGATTCATCTGGGCACGTAGGGCTTGCATTTCGACCTCAGTTTTTTGTTGTTGCAGTTCGGCTAATTGTTTTTCTTTTTCTGCGATTTGTCTCTCCTTTTCTGAACGCTCCAATCGCAGGCTGAATTTTTGGTGCAGACGATAGCGAATAAATCCATAGATAAGCCCAATAACAAAAATAGAGGCCGTAATCCTGAACCACCAGGTGTTCCAGAAAGCGGGGCTTATTTGAACAATTAGAGTTTTCACTGGCCCGTTAAATTCATTGCCTGCATTTCCAGCCTGCATCAGCAACTTATACTTTCCAGGTGGCAACTCTTCATAGCGAATGGTGTAATTGGAAGGAGCATATTGCCAGTTTTCGTTACTTCCCGCCAGCTTATAACGAATCTGGCTCTTTCCATTTGAGTAATAATCTATCGTGCCTGTTTCAATGGCGATTCTGTTTTGAAAATATTTCAGGCTTAACTCCCGAATGTTATTTAAGCTTGCCGCAGACAAAAGAGTAAATTGTTTTATATCTAATGATTTTAAATAAACCAAAGCGGGTTTAGATTTATATTTATCAGGAGTTACCACAACAAAACCTTGTGCAGAGCCGTGTCCGGGAAAATACAAGTCGCCATTATTGTATTTTATTCCATCTCCACCACTCCTAAAATCCTGGTGAACAAAACCATCCTTTTCTGATAAACTTGTAATTGCTCCTGATTGAATATTAAGTGTATAAATGCACCTGTTGGTATTGAACCAGATATTCCCTTTAGCATCAGGTAGCAGAACAAAAATTTCGCTATACGGCAAACCATCTTCTTCAGTATATCTCCTGAGTAAACGAAAATATGTGTCGTAATGAATCAGTTCTCTTGGAGCAACCAACCAATAAGATTTATCTGCATCGTTATAAAGTATTTTGCTCCAATTAATAGTATCGAATGGATTGGTAATGCGATGCCATTTTCCATTAGTAAATGAATAAGTTAAATTTCCCAACGACTCCCGTCTTTTTAAAAATAAATACTGACTGCCGTCGGTGGCATAGTCACCGTCTATTGAATTTTTTGGAAAAGACAAAATATCGCGTGCTGTTGCACTATCAATGTTCACTATGAAAAAACTTTTATAGTCTCCATATTCAGCACTTACCATACATTTATTTTGAAAAGATCCGGAAGCGTAAATATTCGTGATATTGATTTTTTGATTTGCACTTTCTTTAAAAATGATTGGAACGTTTTTTTTCGAATGAATGTCCATTGCATAGAGTCCGTTATAACCATTAACTTTCAAAACAGCTTTTTGATTTATTGTATCAATGTAAATAGGAGTGATAGATGGATGCTGTTCGATGCTCCAAATATTTTGTGGTTGCAGCGTTTCAAAAGAATTTTTGTGTGGGTCAAATATGATTATTCCATCCTCGTCTGTGCCCATCCAAATTTTTCCATTACCTGCGTTTATACAGTTCGTAATTATATTGTGCCAGAGATTCTTTGAAGAGTCCGCCAGATAATGTTGTACAGGTGATGATACAGGTACGAATTGATAAATTCCTTTTCTTAACCAAAAACCCGACCATACTATACCGTCACGATCACAATAGATACCACCGTTTTCATCTGAAACTATATTTTGCAGTGAAGAGTCTTGTGAAAAAGGTATTCGTACAGAATTGTCGGCAGGATTGTAAATAATAATTCCTTTAGGATAAGTAGATAGCCATATGCGTCCCTGAAGGTCAAGATCAATGCCTACGCCCCGCGGTTCGCCCTTTGATTTTTCAAATTCATTTATAGCATCGATATGATGAAACTGCTTATCATTAAGTGTAAATTCCATCAAGCCGTCTGAACTGTTAAGCCACAATGCATTTCTTTTACGATCGTAGCAAATTCCTTCCGACCAGTGGCAATGGTGAGGAATCTTTAAATAGCAGGGCCAGTCATAAAGCCGTCTTTTATTGTTTAATAAGGAAATTTGCAATAACCCGCTTGCACGTAATTCGGAACATCCTTCAGAGATCCATATGCTTTTCGATCCTGCATCAAAAAAAGAATATTGTGGTGCGTAATCGCTTCTCACTATTTTATCATCAATAGTAAGTTTTATCAAAATTTTTTTTGTAAAGGAATGTATATTATATGCTGTGATGAATGAATCTGTTTCGTGGCAATATATTTCGTCCTTAGTGGCGAAGAAAGGAACAATGAAAGTTGAAAATGTTGTATTGCTAATAGTTGATGAAAAATTGGCAAAAGTATCAGCTTTTATATCATAGCGCGTTAAGCCTTTGCTTGTTCCTATCCAGATGTTGTGAAGACTGTCTTCCACTAATCCTAAAATCATTGGACCTGATATCGTTGCTTTTTTCTTCGGGTCATAATAATAATTTTTGAAAGTGCTTCCATCAAAACGGCTTAATCCTTCTGTGGTGCCTACCCATAAAAAACCATTCACATCTTTTAGCATGCAATAGGTTTTATCATAAGCAAGTCCATCCTCAACACTCCAGTGAAGGGCGCGATATTTATTTTCATTGATATTTTTTTTTATTTGTTGTGCAATTGAAAAGTTGATTGCAAAACAAACTAAGAATAAGAGTGATATTTTTTTTGAAAGCATAATCTTTACTTGCCTCATCCTTTAGTATCCCGGGTTTTGTTTTAAATGTTGCACCCCATTTTGATCAATACTTAAATCAATCTGATGTTGTGGGATAGGGAAATATTCGTTTTTGTTTTTTATAAAATGAGCAGCATCCAAATGGCTTCTCAATGTTTTTTCTTTTTCGAAGTATTTGTTTATTTCAGTGTCTGCGATTCCCCATCTCACGAGATCGAAGAAGCGATGGCCTTCCATCCCAAGTTCCAATACTCTTTCATATCTCAGGGCACTGAGGGCAGCCTCCTTATCTGCCCAGGCATTTTGATATAAACCTACTTTATAGTTGGGTACAGAATATGGATTCCATACTTTAGTTCCATCAGCCTTAACAGTGAGTAAAACCCAGGTCTGGTTTAAATCGTTTCGTACGATCCAGTCGAAAGGCTGAATATCTGTAAACGAAGGATCGTTGACTATATCAAATTCAGCTTGGCTATTTGTTGCCATTTTTGCGAAAGGGATATTATCCTCATTTTTGACCCAACCTGAGGGTTCGGCGGCCCTTTCTCTTATCATGTTTATATAACCGCGGGCTTTATCCGGATCGCCAATTTCAATCTCCACTTCTGCCGCCCAAAGCAGTATATCAACAAAACGCATAAGGTTAATATTATTGGCGGTGGCACCGGCAGACCAGAAGCCGGGGTCTGTGAGGTGCCCGTATTGTGATTTATAATAGGAATTTTTTTTTGGAGTATATGGACCAAAGGCAGGAAAACGTATCCAGCGATTTCCGGGGTGAGGGCCCCAGTCGAGATAAGGAACACCCCTGCGCCCTACGGTCCAGTCAAGTCTTGGGTCAAGTGTACCTGTGTAAGGTGTGAAGATGGAATCTGCTGCATATCCGGCGTCATTCTTCAGGTCCTTATCATTGAAATGATCGGGGTCGGGCAGCCCTGTAATTGAATCGGTTTTAAAATGATTGACCAGCCATTGGGAGGGAGGAAAAAACCCGCAACATCCGCCCGGCGCCGCACCACCGTTGGGATAAGGGAAATTTAGAATATCTCCTATATTTCCATTAAATCCACTTACCTGGCCACCATAAGCTGAAGCACCATCATTAACGGATGACTGCACAGAAAAAACCGCTTCGCTTTTATTTTTGAATTCAGCATTAAAATTATCCCCATATTTTTCTGTAAGAGCATAGGGTATTCCACCTGCCGTCTCACCATTTTCGATCAATTCTTCCAATAATGGTTTGGCATCTGAATATTTATGCTGGAACATATAAGCTTTCGCAAGGAATGCTTCCGCCGCATATTTATTAGCCCTACCGACGGCCGGTTGGGTAGGAGGCAAATTTGCCATTGCATATTTAAAATCATTTTCAATAGCAGGCCAGATAGTTGTGTCGTTGTCTAGATAATAATTATCTGCGTCATAGGTAACAGTTTCGTCAACAAAGGGAACTTTGTTCCATAGTTTTGCTGCTTCAAAATGATAATGACCGCGAAGAAAAACAGCCTCTGCTCTCACTTCTGTGGTGTCCTCAGGTGTCATATCTTTGGCTTCGCGCATTACTCTTAATGCTGCATTGGTTCTTGCCACTCCTGCATAAAGAGCTCTCCACCTATCATTAAGATAACCATTGTTTGCATCCGTCTTAAATCTTTCAATATTAAGGATATATTGCTGATCTCCGGGATCTGACCCTTTGTACCCTTCACTGCCACAGACGCTCCCATAGATCCAGTTTGAAGCACCACCCGAATAACCTCCAAAACCACCCACCGGACCAAGAACAGGATCATAAAAATCATCTACACCTACCCCATCCAACAAAGCATAAGCTCCTATCAGAAGACCTTCCACCCCGTGTTTGTTAGCCAACGCTGTTTCATCTAATTGCCCCAATGCAGGTTGATCAAGCCTGCTTTTGTTGCAGGCAAAAATTATTGCAATCACTGTAAGGCTGAATGGTATTATTTTTCTGTATTTCATAAAAATAAATTCTTGAAATAAAATTAAAAGCCAAGGTTAAACCCGATAAGATATTGTTTCTGGTTATTTGGATAATTTCCGAAAAGGTCAATCCCAAAGGCTGAACTACTTGCACCTGTTGCAGCATTGAGAGTTCCCGATAATTCAGGATCCAATCCCGAGTAATTAGTAATTGTAAAAAGATTCATCGCCTGGAAATATATCCTGAACCTTTCTATTTTTATTTTCTGTAACCAGGTCTTTGGAAAATTGTAGCCAATTGTCATGACCCTGTTTCTGAAGTAAGAACCATTTTCAAGCCCATAGCTGTTAACTACCTCGGCATTGCTGAAATTAATGCTGTTTTCCTGGATTGGCGCGGTGGCAGTATGATGTTCTGGTGTCCATGAATCATAGAGAGCGGTTTTACTTTTAGGAACACCCCCAGAATAGAGATCAGTTTGTCTTTTGTAATTATTATAAATATCGTTTCCAAAAGATCCATAAAAGAAAGTGGTGAAATCAAAATTCTTATAATTGAAACCAATATTCAAACCTAATGTGAAATCAGGATTTGGGTTCCCAAAATGTATGCGGTCATCACCAGTGATTTTTCCATCATCATTTGCATCAAGATATTTAAACCGTCCCGGTGCTGCAGCAGTCTGTTCAGGAGATTTTGCCACATCAGCATCATCTTTGAAAAAACCTATTATTTTATAACCAAAAAATGAGCTTACTGGATAACCCACCTCGTTTCTCACTATGCCAAACATATCATCAAAAAAAGGCAGATCATTTAACTTTACAATTTTGTTGTTGTAATGAGAAAATGTAACCGATAGATCCCATCCGGAATTTTTTGAAAATCTACCTTTTGAACCGAGCGTAAGGTCAATACCTGTATTTTTTACGTCGCCTACGTTTATATTAGGAGGTGTCGCCTCACCCAATAGCGCAGGCAAAGAAACGGGGAATAATAATCCCGTTGAATTTTTATTATACCAGTCTGCCGTCAGGTTTAACTTTCCATTCCATAAAACTGCATCGAATCCTATATTGGTCACCACATCTTCCTGCCAGCTTGTTTTTGCATTACCAAATCTTATGGGTCTGAAGCCTTCTGCAATGTTGCCAATACTGTTGCCAAAAATATCATAATAAGAAGCACCTGCGCCCCCGCCGTATAATGTATATTGATTTGAGGGATTCGTATTACCATCGAAACCTGTTTTCCCCCAGCTTCCTCTTAGTTTAAGATCAGTTATCCATTTTGATTCCTTCATAAAGTTTTCCTCGGTCATTCTCCACGCAACCCCCACCGCCGGGAACCAGCCAAACCTGTTTTCCGATCCGAAAACCGAAGAACCATCCCTTCTCAGCGTAGCCCTGAAAAAATACTTTTCCCGGTAAGAATACTCGGCCTGGCTTAGAAAAGAATATAAATAGGATGTGCCTCCAAAGCTATAGTTAGTTAAGCCGGTAGGTCTGCCGGTACTCAGAAACCGGTAAAGGGGACTGTTACTGGCATAACCAGTCCTCTTACCTCCGAGTTCCCTATTGTAATTGCTTTTTTCTTCAGTTCCTATCAGTACTTTGATCTGATGATCTTTCAATATTTTGGAATAATTCAGCGTATTGGTCCATGTCCACGAACTGTTATAACCAGACCACTCTGAGAAACTGTTAGGATAACCGGCTGCGCTTGGAGGCGGCGGCTCATAAGAACCATAATTGAAATTGTAGGAATAATAATAATTAAGTGGCCCTCCAAAACTGGTTCTGAGTGTAAAGCTTTTTAAAAAATCAACCTCGGCATAAGCGTTCCCGAAAACCTCCCAGTTATTAAATTTATCGTCTTTCGATAGAATACGAGCAGTAACCGGATTACTTGCAGGACCGGGAGCAGCATAACCGTTGCCAAAAGAAGGACCATAGTTGGTAGAATTCCCTTTTATATCATATACAGGCAAAAAAGGAAAAAAGGTAAGTGCCGGGTCAATGCTTCCGACCCTGTGGTTTTCACTATAGCTGAGCTGAAGATTCTCACCGATACGGATGGTGTTTAATAATGTAAATTCTGTATTAATCCTTGTAGTGAATCTTTTTAAATAGGTGTTCAGATAAGTTCCCTGCTGATCAAGATAACCAAATGATAACAGGTAATGACCTTTATCACCTCCGCCCGAAACAGTAATTGTGTGATTTTGGCTGGTAGCGGGATTAAACAATTCATGAAACCAGTCGGTTCCAGCCTTATTAAAAGGCACAATTGCATAAATTGGTCCTGCGGTTGAATCAATATTATACCAGCTTGCATCGGCCCTTGGGTCACCCTTAAAAAGACCAATATATGACCCGGCATAAAGGTAATCAGGTAAGACAGGTTTTGGTCCATTTCCATAGAGCGGATCAGAAGGGGTTTGTCCGGAATTTTTTAATGCGAGCCATTCGAGGTCTGCCTGTTCCTGGGGTGCTAACAAATCCAGCCCTTTGCTTAGTGGTCTTGTTGTACCAACATAAAAATCGTAGCTCAATTTTGGTTTCGAACCTTTACCCTTTTTTGTTGTAACGACTATTACACCATTGGCACCGCGCACACCATAAATAGAGTAAGCTCCTGCATCCTTCAATACCTGTATCGATTCAATATCATAAGGATTAAGAGAATTTATATCGCCTTCCACCCCGTCAATAATATATAGCGGTTTAACATTTCCAAAATTGCCGGGGCCATGCAGGTACACTTGGCTTTGTGCCCCAGGCTCACCGGAAGTGATCACAGTTAATCCGGCTACTCTTCCCTGCAACATCTGCTCCACCTGCCCGGCGGGTACCGCAACAAGTTCTTTGGGCTTTACGACGGAAACCGAGCCGGTAACTTCTTTTATTTTTTGCGAAGTATATCCTGTTACTACAATTTCATCAAGATTAGTGATTGATTCGTATAAAGAAATTTTTAAAGAAGTTTCATTATTTAGCTTTACTTCTTTCGTCATATATCCCACATAAGATATAATGAGTATATCACCTGTTTTTGCTTCGATACTAAAATAACCATTGGCATCTGTAGTGGTTGCTCTGTATGTTTTTTTTACTGTAACTGTGGCACTGAAAAGTGGTGTGTGATCAACACCGGTTATTACTCCGGTTATCTTTTGCTGCCCAAATGTGGTTATACATAATAAGAAAAGAGTGCAGATAAAAGTGGTTGCCCTCTTTGCAAAACAATTATACAGCTTTCTTAAAGAGGCGATAATGACATAAGTAGTCATAAACAAAATATTTTATGAACAACTATTATTTCGGTCAGATGTTTTTCGTGATCAGTTTGGGTGAATCAAAGAGGATATTGCAGTTATTTTTTAATCCCGCTGCGGCAATGCTAAATGTCAGTGGTTACGTTGCAATCTTGTACTGAAGAATAGTTATGAACTTCGCTGGCTTACAACTCAAACCCACTGCTCAATAAAGGTATAATGTATTCCGATAGCCTGGGGATATAAATATTTTCTTCACTACTTTTAAGTTTACAACATTATTCCATTGTCAATGGTATTTTCAATAACACTTCAGTGCCCGCAGCACTACCGTCTGGTAATATCAGATCATTTACTGTAATATAATCAATCCATACTTTGTTTTGCTGTAGCCGGGCAATACGATCGGCTGTAATGCGCAATCCCATTGATTTATGTGCTGCTGCTGATTTGCTTTTTAGTTCTGAAGCTTTGTTGCGTCCGATACCATTATCTGTGATTTTACAAAACAAAGTATTTTCTTCTGAGAACAATTTTATTTCAAGAAAGCCCTTCTCTTTTTTGTGCATTAATCCATGCCAGATTGCATTTTCAGCATAAGGCTGAATAATTAATGGTGGCACTTTAATAATTGATACATCCACATCTTCATCAACAATAATTCTATATTCAAATTGATAATCGAAACGCACCGCTTCCAATTCAAGATATAATTGCAATGCTTCCAGTTCACTTTCTAAAGTTATAAATGCTGCCTGTGAATTCTGCAGTATCAATCTTACAAGTCTTGAAAATTTTGTAAGATATTCTGATGCCTGTGTTTTATTATTTTGAAGTATAAAACGATTGATGGAATTGAGCGAATTAAAAATAAAATGCGGGTTCATTTGGGCGCGGAGAGCCTGCATTTCGAGTTCTGATGCCTGGTGTTTTAAAGACTCTTCTTTTCCTTCACTTTCCAGTTTTTGAATCTGTAATTCGTTTTCTGCAAGCTCACGCTTATGCGCTTCATTTTTACGTTTCAGCATTATCACACGAATGATAATAATACCAAAGAGCATGAGTACAATTATTCCGCTGATCAGAAATTTTCTCCAAAGTGATTCTTTTTGCAATTGTGCCTGTTGAATTTCTTTTTCTTTATTCAATAATTCAATCTTTTGCTTAGGGCCATAGGCAATAAGTTTTGCTTTTACCTTGTCATTTAGAATAGAATCTTTCATTTTAATATATTCCCTGTAATAATGGTATGCACTATCTGTTTGATGCCTGGCATCATAAATAGAATAAAGAATTTGATTGCCATCTCTTATAAATTGTTTTGCGCCGGTTTGGTTTGCAAGATTTAAGCCCTGTCGTGCATATTGAGAAGCTATACTGTTATTCCCCAATGCCAAATATGTTTTTGCAAGATCCATTAGGCTGCGCATGATCTGATTGCGATCGTTGCTGCTTTTGTTATACTCCAAACTTCTCAAAAAGTTTGGTAGTGCTTTAGTGTATTCTTTTTGTGCGAAATAATATTCACCTGTACCGGCAAGATATTTTCGAAGCTCGTTCCTGGTGGAGGTGTCAGTAAGACTATAATAGTATTTCGCGGAGTCATACTGCCGCAGACCAGTAAATAGATTAGCCATATAAAGTGGCTCAGGTTTTACATTTTCGTAAGCCTGGCGAAAATACCCTTCCGCTGTTTTGTAATCTTCAATATCTATGAATAACAATGCCATATGCGATAACTGAGCCCTTCTAAACTCATCATTGTTATTTTGTATTGCCAGGTCAAGACCCTTACTATCTAATTCAAATGCTTTTTCATAATTACCGCTTTCCTCATAGATGTGACCTGCGAAAAAAGTTGACCAAAACATCCCACTTTCATCACCAATTTTTTTAAAGTTTAGATAAGCGGTATCTAAATTGTTTATTCCTTCTTTAAAAAAACTTTGTGCATAGAGTGAGAACCCAAGATCAAAATAAGTGTCCGATAATCTTCTTTTGTTCGAGGTACTTCTATACCAGTTAACTGCTTCACGGTAAAGTTTTTCTGAAGCTGCGAAATTATCAGCGAGATCTTCAAGCTCTCCTTTATACGATAATGCTTCTGCTATGCCGTGGATATAATTTATTTTTTTTGATTCATTATAAGCGGGAATCGCATAATACTTGGCTGAATCATTCCATGATTTTAAATAGATCCCGCTCAATTCATTCAAACAATCCACTCTTGCACTATCGTGTAATGAAGGCAAAACTTTTTTCAGGCTGTCAATTTTTTCTCTTTGCGCAAAAGCATTATGGCAAAAGAAGAATGATAAAAGAATAACTATAACATGGAGTTTATAAAACAGCGTGTTTGGTTTATCAAAAGCAATTGACCTGTGTGGGTTTACAGGCATGATACAAGATTGTTGTTTAAATATACTCATTATTTGTTCCATTGCATAGTTCTTAGGAAAACTAAACAAGTACGTGTGTTTTTTGCAGGAGCAATGAGCAGTATGCAGTCTCGGCGGGTAATTGGTTGAGATGGTAAAGCAATTGGAAGATTAAATATCAGGCTTTTTTGTAAAAATCATAAAGCCCCGCACCAGCGTGGCTTTATGTTATCGCTAAAGTCCTCCTTCCGGTGATTTAGGAGACTTCTTATTTCGAACTAAGATCTTTTCTGTAACTAAGCATTTCTCCCCAACTGCTTTCTACGCACTTTTGAATGCCCTCTAAATAGGTATTATAAGAGCCTTCTCCATTTGCTGTATTAAACCTGTCTCTGAAAGGTTTGCGAAAACTTGAATCTCTTTCTTTCCAGCCATTTTTATACCTGTTGACGATTGTAAACTGCGGAGGACCTGATGAACTTGACTCGTAAACTGCAACACTTTGGTTACCTGATTCCCAGGTTTTTTTTGCCTGCTTTAAAAGTTCTTCATATGCCATGCTAAATCCGGGTTTCACAAAAACATGGGTAATGGCAATTTTATCTACAAAATCAGTTAATTGCACGGTGCTTAGATCGGCACGAAAAGTTCCATACATGGAAGAACTTTTTTCAGTGGTAAGAGGAGCAACATTTTTCATAAAATCCATATTGTGCTCAGGACTAATATTACCTCTTGTATCCAATTTCTCCCAACTATTAGGACCTTCTGTAACCATGTAGCCACCCACGTCAGGCCCGCTCATAATATCATACACCCGCCAGCTCCAGTCGCCGGCATGATATTTTTGGGCATGTGCTGCCAATGCTTTTTCAAATTCTTCAATCTTGTCAGTTTTTGGAAAGTAGCGGTCAGAGCTTACTACATTTTTTGTTTGGCTGATCCCGAATAAAGGGATCATGCACAAAAAGAAAATCATTTTTCTCATGGGGAACGGTTTTTTTGGTGAAAGAATAATTGTAGAAAATACAAAAATTAAATTTTAAAAAAGAAAAATATTTTATTGGGCTCCCTTTTATAATGATAAGGGTAGTGAAAGTTTTAAGTGTACTACTATTTTATGAAAGATGCGTACCGGTCAGCTTGCATGTTTCTAAAATTAAAAAGCCGCTGATACTATCAGCGGCTTCTTTTTAATAAAACAGATAAGCACTTAGTTTCGGAAGAGGTTTGTTATGCGGTGCAAGTAACATATTAATTACTTATCGTTATACACTTGTTTCACATTTTAAGTGAGACTTAATCTGTTTCTAATCTCAGTTCAACTGTAATTTTTAAACTTGAAAACGTAAGTAAGTTCCACAATGTTCAGAACGTTGAAGAGTGCGACGCAAGAGAAGTTTAATAGCATTACTACAGTCGGGTACATAAAAAATCAAAATCAAATATCATACATCAAATATCATACATCATGAATCTTCTTTCTTCGTCAGGCACACGACAAATATTTTTTTACAATAGTATTCTCTTTGTGTAAGAAAAATAAACAATGACCAGCGGCGAAAAAGTTGTATGTCCTTTGTGCAATGATGCAGTAGATAAACTGCTGTATCGGTTTCATATTGATAATGAGCGCAACGTAATTGAAAAGATAAAAGAAAAAAATCCGGGATGGGCGCAGAATGATGGTATTTGCAACCGTTTGTGGATTACTATCATGTAGAGATAATGCGGGAACAAAGGATGCTGCCTGAGATCGGTCCTTACTTCCCGGTGAAGAGTGCAGATGATTTTGTTATACTGCCAACAGGTTTGCGTGTAAATGCTGATCAAGGTTTACAGGGAAAGGGTTACAATATGTTTTATTGATAGTGGTTTTTATGCTCATCCGGATTT
>WNGA01002472.1_pt2 | contig 24608 bp, 14 predicted proteins | sample 5400061 | NCBI WGS metagenome assembly WNGA01 (sample SAMN13153366, study PRJNA577476) | soil metagenome | isolation source: 100 cm soil or saprolite under grassland replicate 2 | place: USA:California | collected 2016-06-15 | reverse complement strand
CTCGATATTGGGGATTGGAGTTCCGAGTTCCGGGTTCCGAGTTCCGGGTTGGTTCGGAACTCGGAACCCGGAACTCGGAACTCCAATCCCCAATATCGAGCCGAGTAACGGCCTTTCAGGCCTTGGAGAGGGTGTGGGTGACTTTGACCTGGGCCTGCGCTCGCGGACTCGCTTCAGCCCAGGCTGTTACAGGACAGGCTTTCAGCCCTCAAAGCCTGATGTATACGAAGACCGCCCTGGTGGGACCATCCGCTTCCTCATTCCGCTGAAAACGTCGACGAACCGGAATTGTTCTCTCCGTTTCCTCCGTTGTCTCCTGTTGGCATTTCATCGCTGAAGGGCGAGATCGCCTCGTCGCTCGTGACCGCGGCAGAAGCTCCGTCAGGAGCGGAATCTTTGTAGAACCCGACCGCAAAAAAAAGCGCAAGCCCCGTAGGGGCGGCATCGGGCTCATCGTGAATGGGTCCAAGCGATTCGTTGCCCATCCGCACCGATGCCGCTCCTGACGGAGCTTGGGATGGCGTGGCGGGTTTGCTTCTACAAAGAGGTCGCCCCTACGGGGCTGATGACGGCCAGTCGCGCGGTGAAGTTGGGCGCCTCCTCACGTCGGCGGCTACGGCGGGTATGAAGAATCCCGGCTATCGACGGCGGTTTCAGATGCTCCAGCCGCCGCGGTAGCGATGTTGGATGAACTGGTCCGCGTCAGGGCAGTTTGGCGCGCTCAGCTTCTCGAAATTCCACTCCAGCTTTTTCCCGACGCGGTAGGCGACGTTGCCCAGCAGCGCGGTTTCGGTCAGCGGGCCGGAATAGTCGAAGCGGCAGGTCGTCGTGCCGCCAAGCCGGATGGCTTCGACCCATTCCTTGTGGTGCCCGATCGAGTCCTTGATGAAAGGGGCCGGCTTCATGAATCCCTCAAAATCCTTTTCCGGCAACAGCACGTGCCGTCCGTAGTCGGCCAGCAACATCCCTTGCTTCCCGACGAAGAGCACGCCGCTCTTCCACTTGTTGAACTGCTCGGGGCTGACGAGGGCCTCGGGATACTTGCCGCCATGATACCACGTCAGCTTGAGCGCGGACCACTTCGTGCCGTGGTGGACACGTTCCGGAAATTCGTAGCGCACGATGAGCCAGGGCGGCGTGGATTCGGGATGCACTGGAGGGCCTTCTGCCTCGACCGTCACCGGATGGTGCAGGTCGAGCGCCCAGAAGGGCAGGTCCATGAAGTGGCACCCGAAGTCGGCCAGCGACCCGCCCCCGAACGCCCACCAGTGCCGCCAGTTGAACGGCACGTACTCAGGATGGTAAGGCCGCTCGGCGACAGGGCCGAGCCAGAGGTCCCAATTCAATTCCGCGGGCACGGGCGGCGTTTCCTTCGGACGCTCCTTTCCGCCGTAGCTCGAACCCACCCACACGTGAACCTCGCCCACTTCGCCAATCGCCCCGCTGCGAATCAACTCCACGACGCGGCGGTAGTTCGTGCCGGCATGGATCTGGGTGCCGATTTGAGTGACACGCTTCATCGCGCGCGCGATTTCCGTGATGATGCGCGTCTCGGAAATCGTGCGCGCCAGCGGCTTCTCGCAGTAGAGATGGCGTCCGCTCTTAAGAACGGCCACGGCGGCGACGGCGTGGGTATGATCCGGCGTGGCGACGACGATGGCGTCGAGGTCCTTCTGGTCGATGAGCCGTCGAAAGTCGGAGTAAGTCTTCGCGTCGGGGAACTGTTGTTTGGCAGCGGCCAGGCGCTTGGCGTCCACGTCGCACAGGCCGATGATGTTGGAAATGCCCTTGAGCTGGCCGATGCTGAATCCGCCCTGCCCTGCGACGCCGATGACGCCGATGTTAAGCTTATCATTGGCGGCGGAGCCGGACTGAGCGCGGAGGATTTGCGGCGCGGCGAGCCAGAGGCCGGCGGCGGTCGTGGCCGTGCGGGTGAGGAAAGCGCGGCGGGTGAGGGAATGTTTCATGGGAGTAGCGGTCATGGTTGAAGGATCGCGCGGACATGGCTGTCCGCGCTCCGTCAAAGCTTCTTCATCCGCACGTTGCGGAAGGCCACCGGATCGTTGTGGCCGGCGAATCCGAAATGGCCGCTGGTGCGATCCTTGCCAGGATGCTCGTGGTTGGCCATGTACTCGGTCACTTTGGACAAGTCAGTATCGAGGATGACCGTGCCGTTGAGTTCGACCTTGATGGACGAGCCTTTGACGGTAACTTCCTGAAAGTTCCATTCCCCGACGGGGTGCTGGTAACCGCGGTGCGCCGCGACCATCCCGTAGGCCGATCCATGCGCCTGGCGCGGATCGATGCCTTTGTAGTTGTCGTCGAGCACCTGCAACTCGCACATCCCGTCGTACGCGGTGTCGATTCGGCCTGCGGGGTCGCCGGGGTAGCGGATGGCCAGCCCGTTGTTCCCGTTGCGCGGCACCCTGAATTCCAGCCGCGCGACGAAATCCCCGTATTGCTCCTTCGTGTAAATGCACCCGCCCTTGCCTGGCTTGCAGATTATCGCGCCGTCTTTCACCTCGTAATTCTGCACCGGCCCTTCCCATCCGGTGAAGTCCGTCCCGTTGTAAACCGCCTCGAATCCCGTGCTTCCCTTGGACGCCAGAATCCGGTCCGCCTCGTCCGAGCCGATCTCGCGGATGAAAATGTTGCGCCAGCGAATTTCCCCGCCGTGGGTCTGGAGTTCAATGGGCCCCTTGGCCGGCACAGGCGTCTTGCGGTCGTAGTAGTTCTCCAGGTTCGCATGATCGACCACGAGCTTCTCGTTCAGCCAGACGCTCACGCGCGAGCCGACCATCAGGATGCGAAACTTGTTCCACTCGCCCAGCGGCTTGTCCGCGAGCACGAGCGGGTCCTTGCCGGGCGCGCCGGGGCTGTTGTTCCACAAGCCGCCGGAACCTTTGGTGCGGCCCATTTTGCCGCCGTCATCCTCCGTGTAATCCCAAATCTGCACCTGGGGCACGCCGCGCAGGTAGATGCCGCTGTCGGCCTTGGGGACGGTCTTGTAGTCGATGAGCAACTCGAAATCGCCATAGTCCTTGGTAGTGGTTGCGTATCGGCCGTGGCCGTCGTTGACGAACTCGTTGTCCTCGGCCCGCCAGTGTTTCGTCATGTCCGCGGTCCATTGGGCGTCCTGTTCGGCGCGTTTGTCCTCGGGCATGGCGAGGTACTTGCGGTGGTCAAACGTGTCGCCGCCGCGCCAGCCGGCGAGGTCTTTGCCATTGAACAGCGCGGTAAATCCGGCTGGAGGCGTCTGCGCGCAGAGCAGCGGGCCACTGGCGAGCGCGCCGCCGAGGAAAAGGGAACGGACGAAGGAAGAGGTTTGCATAGGTAGTGTTAAGTGGACGCGGCTGGATAGCACGCTGTTCAACCGGGGTGCAATCCTGTTGTCACGGCACGGCTGGGAGCGCCGGCATCCTGCCGGCGAGTTCCCTCCAACGGGCAAGGCCACAGGCCGGCAGGATGCCGGCGCTCCCAGCACGCCGCCTCCATCGCGTCCTGAGAATGCGGCTCCAATGCGCCCCCACGCCGCTCAAGTCGCGCCGCGCCGCCGTCGATGATCCTGAGAGCGGGTAGTAACGCCGCGGCAAGGAAGCCCCATCCATTCCCAATACGATGGACACCACTTACAAACTCATTGGAACTGACGGCAACGAATACGGGCCGGTCACACTGGAGCAGGCTCGCGACTGGGCGAAGGAAGGCCGCCTGGCGAGCTCGACTCAAGTGCTTCGCAGCGACCTGAGCGCCTGGTCCACCGCGGCGGCATTGCCCGAACTGGGCGTTGCCGATCAGGCCGCCTCCCTCCCGGGCCAGCCCCTCGATGCGGCCGAAATGGAGGACCTCGACAAAAAAATCAAGACCGCTGGGGCCTGGCTCTACTGGATTGCGGGCCTGTCGATCATCAATTCCGTTATCATCCTGACGGGAAGCAACTGGGGTTTTGTTCTCGGCCTGACGCTGACACAGGTCATCGATTTCGTTTGCCGCGGCATCGCCACTGAATTCGGCTGGGCGGCAAAAATTTTCGCTCTCGTGCTCGACCTGGCCATCGCGGGGTTTTTCGTCGCGCTGGGGGTGTTAGCCCGCCGGCGGCGGACGTGGCCGTTCATCGTCGGCCTGGTGCTTTACGGCATCGACACGCTGCTGACATTGTTCACGGGTATTTGGCTGGGTGTCATCTGGCACGCTTGGGCGCTGACTTGCATCGTCATTGGCCTCAGGGCGGCGGTGAGCTGGCGCGACGCGCCGAAATGAGCCACTCGCGGCGGGGCGAAGCATTCTGGGTACGCCAGTCATTCTTAGTTGTAGCGTTCGAATGCACCAAGGGAGTATGGTTCCTAAAATGGCTCGAATTCTTGTCATCGACGACGCTATGGCCGTGAGGGAACTGCTGGAGCAGATGCTCCAGCTGGCCGGTCACGATGTTGCGGTGGCCGGCAATGGCAAGGAAGGGCTTGAGCAGCTTCGTCGCCAGCCGGTGGAACTGGTCATCACGGACCTTTTCATGCCGGAGAAAGAGGGATTGGAGACAATCCAGGAATTGCGACGGGACTTCCCAAATATCGCGATCATCGCCATGTCGGGTGAACCCGGCATGCCTTCGCTGCTGGGCATCGCCAAGCGTTTCGGCGCAGTCAAAACGATCGAGAAGCCATTTGATCGAACCGAGATGATGGCCGCCGTCGAGGAAGTGCTTAGATCTTCTCCCCCTCATGCTTGAGTACCACCGCGCCCAGCGGCGGCAGCGCCAACGACGCGGAAAACGCGTGTCCGTGCGAGCGCCATGGCTCGGCGTGGACGCCTCCCAGGTTGCCGTGATTGCCGCCGCCGTACGCCGCCGCATCACTGTTCAACACTTCGCGCCAGAAACCGCCCGCCGGCAGTCCGAGGCGGTAGCCCGTGCGCAGCACTGGCGTGAGGTTCAGCGCCACGAGTAGACGGCTGCTGAGATCAGCGCTCTGTCGCACGAACGACAACACACTGTTCTCGGTGTCTGAGCAATCAATCCAGTAGAAGCCTTCCAGGTCGTAATCCCGTTCCCACAACGCCGGCTCGGCCCGGTAAAGTCGGTTCAAGTCCGCAACGAACTGCTGCACTCCGCGGTGGAACGGTCCCGAATCCAGCAACGTCCAGTCCAGTTCGCTGTTGGCGTTCCATTCGTGGCTTTGGCCGAATTCGCCGCCCATGAACAGCAGCTTCTTGCCGGGGAACGTCCATTGGTAGGCCAGCAGCGTGCGCAGGTTGGCGAACCCCTGCCAGTCATCCCCCGGCATCCGGCGGCGCAGCGATCCCTTGCCGTGCACCACCTCGTCGTGCGAGAGCGGCAGCACGAAGTTCTCGTGATGATGATAGAGCATGGCGAACGTGAGATCGTTCTGATGAAACTTGCGGTAGACCGGGTCGCGCTTGAAGTAGCCCAGCGTGTCGTGCATCCAGCCCATGTTCCACTTGAAGGTGAAGCCCAGCCCGCCGAGATACGGAGGGCGCGTGACCTGCGCCCAGGCCGTGCTCTCCTCGGCGATGGTGACGACTCCCGGATGCTCCGTGTGCACGAGATGATTGAAGTGCCGCAGAAATTCGACCGCCTCCAGGTTTTCCCGCCCCCCGAACTGGTTGGGCACCCATTGGCCCTCCTGGCGCGAATAATCCAGGTAGAGCATCGAGGCCACCGCGTCCACCCGCAGCCCGTCGATATGGAAACGCTCGCACCAAAAGAGCGCGTTGGCCGCCAGGAAATTCCGCACCTCGTGCCGGCCGAAATTGAAGATGAGCGTGCCCCAGTCCTGGTGCGCGCCTTTGCGCGGGTCTTCGTGCTCGTAAAGGCAGGTGCCATCGAATCGCGCCAGCGCCCAATCGTCTCTCGGGAAATGCGCGGGCACCCAGTCCACCAGCACCCCGATGCCGCCCTCGTGCAGCGCGTTGACGAGGAACTGAAAATCCTCCGGCGTTCCGTAACGGCCCGTCGTGCCAAAAAACCCCGTCACCTGGTACCCCCAGGAGGGATAAAACGCGTGCTCAGCCACCGGCAGAAACTCCACGTGCGTGAAGCCCATCCGCCGCACGTACTCCACCAGCGGCCCGGCCATCTCGCGGTAACCGAGCGACTCGTAACTGTTTTTCTTCCGCCACGATCCCGGGTGCACCTCGTAGATGCTCATCGGCGAGCGCAACGCATTGCGCCCGGCCCGTTGCTCCATCCATTGCGAGTCACTCCATTGGAACTTGCGGTTGTTCCACACGATGGACGCCGTCTTCGGCGCCGGCTCGAAGAAGAAGCCGAATGGATCCGTCTTCAACGTCAGATCCCCCTGCGCCTTCTGAATTTCGTACTTGTAGAGCGCCCCTTCGCCCACGCCTGGCACGAACAGCTCCCATACGCCCGAGGCACCCAGCAATCGCATCGGGTGATACCGTCCGTCCCACGCGTTGAATTCCCCGACCACGCTCACGCGGCGGGCGTTGGGCGCCCAGACAGCGAAGCTCGTCCCCGCCACGCCGTCGATCTCGCGCAGTTGCGCCCCCAGCTTGTCGTAAATGCGCCGGTCGTTCCCCTCGCCAAACAGGTGCAGGTCCATCTCGCCGAGTGTCGGCAGGAACGAATAGCCATCACGCAAGCGCCGCCTTTGGCCCTGGTAATCCGTGATCACCAGCTCGTAGGCGTAGACCCTGTTCGCCGCGGTCGTGGCGCCCTCGAAGAGCCCCGAAGGATGAATCCGCTCCAGTTGGAACGCCGCTTTTTTCCGTTCCACCGTAGGCACGACTTCCACGCTCGCCGCGTTGGGCAGGAACGCGCGCACCACCACCCCGCTGCCGTCGCCCAGCGGATGCATGCCGAGCAGTTCGTGCGGATGGCGGTGCTGGACGTTGAGGAGACTGTCCCGTTCCGCCGGTGTGAGAATCATTGCGGCGCCATCGTGGCAGGGCGTGGAACGAAGGTCAAACTGTGCCCAAGGCGTGAACGCCGCCCGGATGCATCTTGGAACTGCGATGCGACAAGCTCCGAGGGCGCGGCGCGTCCAAAGTAGGGCAGGCGTCTCGCCGGCCCGGCGAGCGCGCCAGCGCGAGCGGTGCGTCGGCTGCGCCGACGCGGGGCAGGCGAGACGCCTGCCCTACTTCCCAGCGGCCGACCGAGAGCGGTCAGAGACGTTCGTAGCAGTGTCGGGATGCGCCCATGCCGCGCTTCGGCCGATGGGCTGAAAGTCAGATTGCCTGCTACGCCGGCTTGGTCAATGGATCGGCATGTTGACTCCGCTTGCCGATCACGTAATCCAGCGAGAAGCGCCCCGCGCCATGCAGGAGCACCAGCACCGTCAGGAACAGCACCAGCGCCGACAGCTCCAGGTTCTGCCGACCGACCGTTTGCTCGGTCAAACCCGACAGACGCGGCATGTGCACGTAAAACACCGCCCCGAGCAGAACCGGGATTTGCGCCAGCGCCGCCACTCGAGTGAGCAGCCCGAGAGCGAGCATGAGCCCGCCAACCAAATGCGCAGGCACGATGTAGTGGGCCAGCGCCGCCGGCGCAAACCATAAGCCTCCCGCGTCCTCCATCATCTTGAGCAGGTATTCCCGGTGTTCCATGAAGTAAACACCCTTGAAAAAGAGCGCCACGCCGAGGTAGACGCGGATCAAATCAATCATCACGTCCGGCCGCGCGTGGAGCCACGATCGGCATCGGTTAAGGCTGAGCATGTTTCCCTTTCCGTCCGCGGACCCGGCCGGCCCTTGTAGGGCACAGGACCTCCTGCCGCGCCGCGGTACCATCGACCAGAAGCTGGAATTGCCTTTGCATCCCTTAGCTTTAGCTTCAAGAAAAAGTTAAGCTTTCGTGGCTAAAACGCAAGCCTGACCGCATGGCGGATTCAAGAAAGGAGCGCGGACAGGCTTGTCTGCGTGCGCCTTGCCTTGATTTCTGATTCGAGCGGACAGGGCTGTCCGCGCTCCTGTGTCGGCCGGGACTTGAATCCGCCCTCCCTTGGCCGCGCCAGATGCGGAGGCATCTGGAGATTGCCCTCATTTCCGCATTGTCCTGCCTACGGCTCGTTTCTACTCTGCCTGCGCATGATCCGGACGGCAGACAGGCAAACGGCAGGCGCACTCGCGCTGCATCCGCCTGGCGTAGCTGCGACCGTGAGGTCGCGGGGCGGCGGAATTGGGCATCGGGCGTTGGGATCGACTTGGTTCCCGTCTGAGCATCCAGTCCGCGACCTCACGGTCTCAGCTACGCTAAACACATGCCTCGCCCTCGCGGTGTTGTTCGCCGGATCGCTGTCGGTCCGTGCGGCCGCGAAGGTCGTCATCATCACCCCGCACGTCGATGCTATCCGGCACGAGTTCGCGCGCGGGTTCGCCGAGTGGCACCACCAAAAATTCGGCGAACCGGCAGAGGTCGAGTGGCGCAATGTCGGCGGCACCTCGGACGCGCTGCGCTTCATTCAGTCCGAATTCGCCAACAAACCCGGCGGCATCGGGCTCGATATCCTGTTCGGCGGCGGACAGGAGCCCTTCTATTTGCTGGCGGACAAAACGCTGACCGCCGCCTATCGCCCGTCCGCAAACATCTTCGACGGCCTTCCGCTCACGCTCGGCGGGATGGAGATCCACGACGCGAATTTCCATTGGTTCGGCGCCGCTCTGTCCAGTTTTGGCATTCTGCAAAACACTCTCGTTCAGCGCAGGGTTGGTCTTCCAGCGGTGACGCGCTGGGGCGAACTGGCCGACCCGAAACTCCGCGGCTGGGTGGGGGTGGGCGATCCACGCAACAGCGGCACGATGAACGTCATGTTCGAGGCGTTCCTTCAAGCGTATGGATGGGACAAGGCCTGGGCCACGCTCGCGCAGATAGGCGGCAACGCCCGCGGCTTTGATGGGCGCTCCAGCACGACGGCGAAAGACGTGACCCTGGGCGAAACGGCCTACGCGTTCGCCATCGACTTTTACGGCGCAAGCCAGATTGGTGTGGCCGGTCGGTCGAATATGGTGTTCACGCTGCCTGCCGACTTCACGGCGATCAGCGCCGACGGCATTTGCATTCTCAAGGGCGCTCCGCACCTTCTGACCGCGCAACGATTCATTGATTTCGTTCTTTCCGAGCATGGGCAAAAACTCTGGTTCCTTCCGCGCGGACATCCCGAGGGGCCACGGGAACATTCGCTCGAGCGCTCCACCATCCGACCCGATTTTTACAAGCGGTTTGCTGGTGTCAGCCATATCGAGTTCAGCCCGTTCGACCTCAAGCAAAGCTTCGTTTATGACGCGCGGCTTGGTCAGGACCGCCGCGAGGTCGTCGCCGCGCTGGTCGGCGCGCTGCTCGTGGACACCCACAGCGAGTTGAAGGCGGCCTGGCGCGCCATCATCGACCGCAAGCTGCCACCCGCCGATCTGGCCGAACTGGGCCGCGTGCCGCTCACCGAGGCCGAAGCCCTCGCGCTCGCAAAAGGCGAGTGGAAGGATCCCGCCGTCCGCAATCGCAAGAAGATCGAGTGGCAGAATTGGGCGAGGGCGAAATACCGCCGGCTGGCCCAAAGTTATAGAGTGCGCCGGCAGAGCGCAGCGACGACGGCGCTTTGGCTGCAGCCCAACCCTGGGCCACACGAGCCAAAGCGGTGTCGCGCTGCGCTTGCCACCGCAGTCCAAAATCACTCGCCACTCGATCCCTGATCATGCGCGTCGTCATTCGGAGCCTGACCAAGAAATTCGGCGACACTGCCGCGTTGAAAAACGTTTCGCTCGAAGTCGAATCGCGCGAACTGTTCTTCCTGCTCGGCCCGTCCGGCTGCGGCAAGACCACTCTGCTCCGCACCATTGCCGGCTTCTACCAGCCCGACGCCGGCGAACTGCTCTTCGGCGACAAACCGATGTCCGGCGTGCCACCGCACAAGCGGAACACCGGGATGGTGTTTCAGAACTACGCGCTCTGGCCCCACATGAGCGTGGCGGACAACGTCGCCTACGGCCTGGATGTGCGCGCGGTGAGCGGGGCCGAAAAGAAGGCCCGTGTGTCCGAGGCGCTGGCCATCGTTCAGATGGAACGATTCGCTGATCGCTCGCCGAACCAGCTTTCCGGCGGCCAACAACAGCGCGTCGCGCTGGCCCGCGCCCTCGTCATCAAGCCCGACGTGCTGCTCCTCGACGAGCCGCTCTCGAACCTCGACGCCAAACTCCGCCTCGAAATGCGCGAGGAAATCCGCCGCATCCACGACCGCACCCGCATTACGACCATTTACGTGACGCACGATCAGAAGGAGGCCCTCTCCCTGGCCACGCGGATGGCGGTGCTCCGCGACGGCGTTATCGAGCAGGTGGGCGATCCGCGCACCGTCTACCGCGAGCCGGCCAACCGGTTCGTGGCCGACTTCATTGGAGAGACGAACTGGCTTTTCGGCGTGGTCGTCAACGGCGGCGATGGCCAGATTGAAGTCAAGACTGACGCCGGAGTCCTCCATGCGCCGGGCAGTGCCCGTTACTTAACCGGCGAAAAAGTTCACGTCGGGTTTCGGCCCGAAGCCGTCCTCATCGGCGCGGGCGGCGCCAACGAACTGCGCACGACCATCGCGCACGTCAGCTACCTGGGTGAGATCGAGCAATACGGGCTGGAAATTGCCCCCGGCCGGCTCATCAAGGCGTTCGAGCAAAACCCGCTGGAGATCCGCAAGGCCGGCGAAGCGCTGACCGTGCACGTTCGCCCGCAGGACGTGATGGTGCTGCCAGGCTGAGCGCATTTCGCCCCTTCGTTTCGCTGTCTGGCCAGAGTATTCGGCTGCTCTCTCCCGGAGGGAGATCGCGGCCGAATATTCTGTTCGTGCAACGGAGGGATCAATTATGGCCGTACTCCAATGACAGGCTGGAAGCCTGTTCTACTTTCCGAGCAGTGCCGCCAGGAGGTCCGCCATATCTTGCGGGGTCAGCGCTTTCTCCAGGCCGTCCGGCATAAGAGAAAGGCCCGAACTGGTGAGCTGGTTGAGGTCGGAGCGCAGCAGCGTCTCTTCATGCCCGCCCGGGGCCCGCAGCGTAATGCTATTGGCGGTCTCCGCGGTGAGAATGCCGCTGACCTCGCGCTCGCTCTTCGTCACAGCGGTGTAATTCACGTATCGAACTTCGACTGTCTGATTCGGGTCGAGAATCGCCACGAGCAGAGTCTGCACGTCCTTGCCCGCGAGCGTGGCGAGATCGGGCCCGACGTCGCTCCCTTCGCCGCGCAGTTTGTGGCACGTCGCGCATTGCTGGCGGAAGAGCGTCATTCCCTTGGCCACGTCGCCCGTCAGCTTCTCAACGCCGGAGTATTGCTTGAGCAAAGCGCGGCGATCCGTTGACGTACTAGTGAACAAGTCGGCGGCCCGTTGCCTGACCGTGCGATCCGGGTGGTTCAACAGCTTCTCCTGAAACGCCGCGCCGATCTGGCCGGCGGGAACTTCGCCCTTCTGAATCGCGGCCAGGAGCGCACGGCACCAGTCGGGACGGCCGAGCAACACGTTGAGCGCGTCGGTCCGCAGCGCCGGGCTGTGTCCGTTCCAGCCGGCGAGCAACGCGTCGGCCGCCGGTCTTTCCTTCTGGCGCGCCAGTTCGGCGAGTGCGGCACGCTGAATGGCGGAGGAATATCGGGCCGCAAGCAGGCCGCCGAGGCGCTGGAAGTCTTCCTCTCGCCGCTCAGGACTCCGCGCCAGCAGGCGAATGGCGGCGAGGCGTTCGGATTCCCGAGTGCCTTCGTCCGCCGCGGCCTTTCGCGCAATCGGCAGCAGTTTTTCCAAATCCTCAGCGAGCGCCTGGACCTCCGGGCCGCATTCAGACGCGAACTGGTGCAGTGTCTTGTTCCGCCGCTCCAGACCGTCCAGCAAACCGGCAAGCGCGTTGAATCTCCACGCCACGTTGCGGCTGGCGGGCGAGTGGGCGATGGCCTCAAGGGCGCTGGCAATGGCCTTAGGCTGGTTCAGGGCGGCCGCCAGGCTGAGCAGTTGCTCGATGAGCGCGGCCGGCGCGGCGCCCCCGGAATCGCGGCTGAAAACCTCGGCAAGCATCTGGTCCACATAGCGAGGCGCGGAAGACAGGATGGCTGTCTGCATGCCGGGCTGCTCGAAATCGTGCATCGCCAGTCGGGATAGCAGGAAACCGGGGCGGTCGCTCTTCCAGCCCGGAGCGCCGAGCGTGAAGGCGAGCTGGCAACGCACGCGCAGGTCGGGATCATTGATGAGGCTTGAGAACTGCGGCGACCCGCTGGCCCCCCGCATCTCGAAATCGAACGTGTCTGCAAACTTCTCGGCCAGCCGCACGGCCTGCTCGCGGACGGCCGGGTGCGGATCACGAAACGCGGATTTCAGCAATTCAGGCGCGAGCTGATCAAGTCCGTCCAACGTGCAGAGCGCCTGCAATCGCACCTTCGGATTCGTCGCTTCAACGCTTAAACGTTTCAACGCTTCAACGGCCACCTTATCCTGCCGCTCCACGAGCAATCGCTGCGCGGTGTCGCGCTGCCAGCCGTTGGGACTGTCGAGCGCGGCGACGAGGCCGGCGGTGTCGAGTCGGGCGAGGTTCGGAATCTTGCGGCGCAGGGCACCCTTCGGAGCGACGCGATAAATGCGGCCTTGGTCCGAGCCGGCGCGCAGGTCCAGCCGGGCCTGCACCCATTTGGGAATCCATTCCGGGTGCTCGATGACCAGCCGATACATGTCCGCGATGTAGAGCGCGCCGTCCGGGCCGGTCTTGAGCATCGTGGGGCGGAACCAGGGATCGGCCGAGGCGGCAAACTCGCTGTTCGTCTCGCCGGCCGCGCGATGGCTCGTGAAACTGATACCGTCAGGCTGGAGCACTTCGCGGTGAACGACGTTGTGGACCGGGTCGCTGATGAAGACGCTCGTCGCGAACTCCGGGCCGAACAAGTCGTCGCGATAGGGCATCGGGCTGTTGGCGGAGGTGACGTGATTGAATTGGTGAAAATCGTTGAAACGCTGGCGGGTGCGGCTGGCGGGGAAGAGCCGGCCGGACTCGGGGTAGTTGGCCAGCATCTGCTTCGTCGATTTCACGGCCAGATGCGGATTGCGCTCCACGTATTGCTCGGGGAGGTGGTAGTGCCAAACCCATGCGGAGTTGTTGTTGCCGAACCAATTTCCCCAATCGTCGCGGTGCCGGCCGAACTGCGTGCCGCCCGCGACGGTCTCGAAGTCCCCGGTGTCGGGACGGAAGCGGAAGTCGTGACCGCGCATATTCACCATCGGGAAGGAGGGCTTGAGCTCACTGCGAATGAGGCCGCCGCTGTCGCCGTTTGCGCCGTAGATCCAATTGTCCAGTCCGTAGTCGAAGCCGTTCACCCGATGCTGCTGATTGGGGAGAAGGCCGGTGGGAAAATTCACGTTGTCGAGGAACACGGTGGACTTGTCGTAGCGGCCGTCGCCGTCGGTGTCTTCCAGCACCTTGATTCGGCCGCCCGGCACGTAGTGGCCGCCTTGCGGCGGCGTGAGAATTTCCTCGCCGTGGGGCGATCTCGTGGGCTGGCTCGCGCCGGACTCCACGCGACCGAGCGGGTAGTCGAACATATCGACGACCCAGAGCCGGCCGTCCGCGCCCCACTCGAAAGCAATGGGATCGAGCACCAGCGGCTCGGCGGCGACGATCTCGGCCTTGAAGCCGGGCCGCAGGCGCAAAGCGGCAAGTGATTGCTCGGGCGAGAGCGGAGGCGGCTGGTCGGCGGTGAGCAACTCGCGGAACGTGCGGCGGTCCACCTTGTCAGGCAGGTGCGCAGTGTCCTCGTTCTGAATCCACATCGCGCCGTTTTTGAACCAGACGCCATTGTTCCGGTTGCTGCCGGCGCGGACGATGGGCGGGATGTTCAAGTCGGACTCGCCGCGTTTGCCGGACCAGACCTGGTCGTTCCAGCCCACCTCCCACATCAGGCGCGGGTTTGCCTTGGGGACGAAGAGGTGGAGGGAGAAGCGATCTTCATTGGAGAAGAGCACGTCGTCGTAGCCGTCGCCGTTCACGTCGACGAAGCGCAGGCCGGCGTCCTGGCCATCAGCATTGAGAATGGAGGTGCTGGCCGGCAAAGCGAAGGGAAGCTTTTCCCAACGCTGCATCGTCTCGGACCATTGGTGGACACTATTATGGCCAGCGCCGTTGACGATGAGTTCACTGCGTCCATCTCGGTTCAAGTCGCGCAGGAGGAAGTGGCCGCGGCCACCGTATAACCGAGAGGCAAACAGCACAGGGGCATTCGCTGTGGCTTGATGGAAGAATTCCGAGCGAAACTGCCAGTTCGTGCCGTCAAAGTGAGAGAGCGCCTGGGTATGGGAGTCGCCAAAGTCGGAGACCGTCAACACCGAGGCCATGCCATCAGGCATGAGGACACCAAAGCACACGGCACGCGTACGCTCGGGGCGGCTTGGTCTCGCCAGTCGGAAAGGAAACTTGAGTACACGCCAAGCACCTTGCGCGGGCGCCCAGAGCCGCGTGCGCGGTTCGGTATCGTTCCCGGCGATCACCACATCCATGTAGCCGTCGTTGTTCACGTCGAAGACTCGCGCTCCATTGTCGCTTCCGTCAGCGGCGCGCAAGGGGGTGCCATCCAGCAAATTCTTATCGAGGCGCTCCGCGGCCTCGCGGAAGGTTAGGAACTTCACCTTCTTCCCATGCTTCGCCACGGCGTAGTCGATGAACTCGACGAATTGCTGCGGGCTGCTCCAGCCATGTGGATGGAAAATGAAGCTGAACACGCCTTGCTTGAGCACGACGGCGTCGAGCGCGGACTTCCAGTCGGCGAGCAGGGTGGCGTTCGTCGGGCCTAGTACGTTGAAGGCTTCCCAATCGCTCGGGACCATCGCGGGGAATTCCCAGCAGAGATTCCCGATAACGTAGGGATACGGGTAGTCCTCGATGGTGGTCGCGAAATTTTTCAGGCTGACGCGCGTGGTGGCGTTCGTCTCCCCCGGGAAATATTTCCGGAACTTCTCGCGGCCGTCGGCGTCCATCACGAGTTCGCGCGGGAGGGCCGGGTCATTCGTGGTCAGGAGACACATCACGGACGAGTCGATGGTGAGGAACTGGCCGGCGGAATTCGTGCGGTTGAAGATCTCGGCGTAAAAGCGGGGGCTGGGGCTGTTCATCGAGTCGCAGCACGGCATGCGGAAGGCCACGGGCTTGTTGCCGGGAATCTGGTTCATCAACTCCACGCAGCCGTGATACGTGTTGACGGCTGCGGTGAAGTCGCCTTTCGCGAGACACGGGCAGGGGTGCGCGAGGGTGTGGACTTCCAGGGAAAGCCCTTCCTTGAGCCAGGCCTGGAGTTGGGCGTTGGTGAGCGTGACGGCGTTGGCCATGATGCTGACAGGGGCGCGGCCGTCGATTTGCTTGAGGCGTTCGAGAATCGGGCGGAGAAAGGTCTCGTAGCGCCCGGTTTCGCGCATGTCGTCGATGGAGAGGATCACGGCGGCTTCGACGCCGGGTTCGCCAATCCACTGTGGGGTGGTCAGTTTCGGGAAGCGAACGTGCGGGTAGAATGGGTCGTTCTCATCCAGGTAAGTGAGGCGATTGGCGTCGACGGACGCGGCGAATACCTCCGCTGGCGGCAGAGTGAATCCAAGGAGCGCGAGCATGAGGACCATTCGCGTTGGATTCATGGGAGGAGTTTATTCGCTGTTCGAGCGAGGGCGAGGGAAAAGCGGCGGGGCAAAGCCCTTGGGGCGCCCGAATTCGCTCCCGAAGGGAGATTTGAAAATAGCCCACGCTTTCAAGCGTGGGACTGCGGAAGAGGAACGTCCCGTCCCGAAGGGACGGTTGAATTACTCGGCCATTTCGACCGTCCCTTCGGGACTTCTAGATTGGCGAACCTGAACCCGGCAGTGAACTGCCGGGCTATTATCAAATCTCCCTCCGGGAGATGGGAAGCGCCTGCTCCGAATTGCCCAACCTGTCGAAGTCAGTCAATGTATTCCAGCACCCGATAGAAAGCCTGCACACCCGCGCCGTTCACCGAAGTGGACCAATTCATGGTTCCACCGGTCCCTTGGAGGCTTGTAGCGATCGTTGTCCATCCCGAGGCGAGCAAATCCAGCTTTCGTTCGACCTGGTAGTATCGGTCCGCCCGCGTCCCCCAGGCCAGGTTCATGGCGCCATTGCCCGCCAGCGTCGCGACCACCCGCCCGAAGCGCGGCGGGGCGCTCTCTTTGTAAATCGTGAAATAATCGTCCACCGCGCCGGATTCCCGCAGGAATTTGGCGCGCAACGCCGTGCCTTCGATGTCCAGCACCACCGAACCGAGCTGCAGTGCGCCGTAATACATGACCGGATGATTCAACGCGCCGCCGGACACCTGCCCCGAACTGCCCGCCACGACGTACACCGCGCCCTGGTTGACCCCGGGACCGACAGTGGGTTTGACGTAGGGACCGGTCTCGTCCTCGCGGCCACTCGTGCCGTCCTTCAGCATGTTTGGGGCGAACGAGCCGGAGCTGCCGTAGTGTCCGTCGATGAGGTAGGAACGTTCGTAGCAATGGCTGTGGCCGCACAGGACGAGATCCACGCCGTAGGATTCGAGCAGCGGCACGTAATTCTCGCGCATCGAGATCAACTCTCCCTCCCAGTCGGAATCGTGCGAGCCTTTCGTGTAAGGCGGATGGTGCCAGAAGGCGATGAGCCACAGATTGGTGTTGGCCGCAAGGTCCTGTTCCAGCCAGGCGTACATTGCGCCGTTGGAGCCGTTGTTGGACATGAAGGCCCCGTAGCCGTTCGCATCCAGGCAGACGAAATGGATGGTCCCGTAGTCGAACGAGTAATACCTCTCGGTGCCTGAGGGAACACCGCCGCACTCCCCGGCGGCCGGCTGAGTGAAGATTTGCAGGAATGGCATTTGATTCGGATCCGAAGTGGAGTAAGTCTCGTGGTTTCCGATGGTCGACCAGGCCACAGTCTGGCGCAACAACTCCGGGTACATGTCGAACACCGCATTCTGGTATTCCGGGTCTGTGCCGGAGCCATACGCATTGTCGCCGAGCATCAGCCAGACGTCCGTGTAGCGCGCGCCTGTGAACGAGCGATAAGCGTTGTAGACCGAGCGCGCGGCGCTGCCCGCTGTGCCGGCGTCGCCGATTACCCAGACGCGTGTCGGTTTCGCGTTCGTGGGCGCCGTCAGGAAAAAGTGCGTCGCATCCCCCGCGAGCGGCTGGGACGCGTTGCCCACGGAGTAATAGTACCGCGTGTCCGGCGTGAGGCCCGTGAGTACGATCTCGTGCTCCGTCCTGGGCTTGGCCTCCGATCCGGCTGGCGCCAGCGCCGCCGGCGACAGTCCGATCCGCACCTGGCTGTCCGTCGGCACGTTCGTGCGCCAGCGCACGGTGATGTTCGTCGTGCTGCCTCGCTGGAGATACGGCCCGCGCGTGACCAAGGGCGGATTGATGACGCCGGTCAGCTGCAGGTCGAAGCTGATGTCCGAGCTGGTAGGAAGCACCTGATGGATCTCGACCGCCAGCCAATTGGCGCCTTCCACCAGCGCGGACGGCGAAACGGTGGCCGAGTAAAACGTGGCTTCTCCCGCGCCGGATGCGTTCGTCAGTGCGCGCGTCAGATAATTCACGGTGCCCGACGGCATGTTGTTCCGGTAGATCTCGGTCCCATTGAGGTAAACGACCGCCCCGTCATCGCGCAGGACGGCAAGGGAAAGCGATGAGTAGTTCACCGCGTCGGTCACTTCGAATTCCGTTCGGAAATAGTAGGTGATGTACTTGTTGCCGGGACTCCCCCCGTAACCCAAGGTGGTTTCTTCGTCAAAATCCCCGTACCCCAGTTCGGCGTAACCCCACGGCCACGAGACGTCGTCGAAACCGGGCGCCCTCCACGCCGTGCCCTGGTCGGTGCCGTCATCGAGGTACTTCCACAAGGCGCCGGCTGGCACGAGGAGATTCGTTGTGGCGGCGTCCACGGTGCCTGCGGATAAGAACAGGAAAATGAGGAGCCGTGCCACGCTGGCAGCCGTGAGTCGGCGGTTCGATACGGCGAGACGCATCGGATCTTAGATGAATTCGGGTCGCAGTTCCATACCACAAGCGAGCCCAAAAAACACGCTTTTCTTCCACGAAAGAATCCTGCTCTCCACACCACTGTCACGTAGCGCACACAGCCTTGGCTGTTGTTTCGCCGACGGCCAGTCGGCGGGCGTTGTGAAATCCAACCGACGTCCAGTTCGGTTCGCACGTTCGCGGGTTAGCAACCCGCGATACAGCAAGCTGGGCAGCCTGCGCTACGATGAGCAAGCCCGCCTCGACGCGTGCAGATCGTACGGTTGGCCTTGCAGAGGCAGCGTCAGGGCGACGCCTTTGACCACGCTTGGAAGTTTTGAGATTTGCCACCACCCAACGTCTGGCGTAGAAATGTCGCTCCCGCAAAGGCGGGGGGGACGCAATGAAACGACACGTGGAAATCTATGATACGACCCTGCGCGACGGCAGCCAGGGCGAGGGCATCAACTTTTCGGTGGCCGACAAGCTGCGCATCGCCGAGAAGCTCGATCAGTTCGGCGTCCACTATATCGAAGGTGGCTGGCCAGGGAGCAACCCCAAGGACATCGAGTTCTTCAAGCACGCAGCGCGGCGCAAATGGCGCCATGCGCGGATCGCCGCCTTCAGCATGACCCGCCGCAAAGGAGTCGCCGTCGAGCGCGATGAGTTGATGCGCCAGATTCTCGATGCGAGCACGCCAGTCGTCACCATCGTGGGCAAGACCTGGCTGCTGCACGTCACGGAAGTCCTGCGGGCCAAGCCGGACGAGAATCTCAGGATGATCGGCGACACCATCCGCTTCCTGAAGGACCACGGCAAAACCGTCTTCTACGACGCCGAACACAGCTTTGACGGCCACGCGGACGATGCGGATTACGCGCTGGCCACCTGGCAGGCCGCCGAAAAGGCGGGGGCGGATTGCGTCGTGTTGTGTGATACCAACGGCGGGCGCCTGCCCGGGGAGATCGCGAAGGTGACAGCACTGGCCCGTAGCCGGCTCAGTTGCCCCGTCGGCATCCACACGCACAACGATTGCGGCCTGGGGGTCGCCAACGCGCTGGCCGGCATCGCGGCGGGCGCGACGCAGGTGCAGGGCACGATCAACGGTTACGGCGAGCGCACGGGCAATTGCAACCTCATCAGCGTCATCCCGACCCTCGAGTTCAAGGTGGGCGTGCGCGGCGTGCCGGCGAGGTCGCTGCGCAAACTCAAGGAACTTTCCGAGTTCGTGGATGAAATCGCCAACGTGCGCCATGACCCGCGCGCGCCGTGGGTGGGCCAGACCGCTTTCGCGCACAAGGGCGGCATGCACGTTCATGCCATCGAACGCGTGGGGCGCAGTTACGAGCACATCGATCCGGAATCGGTGGGCAATTGCCGCCGTGTGCTCGTCAGCGACATGTCGGGCCGCACGAACATCCTGCTCAAGGCCGAGGAACTGGGCTTCAAACTCTCGCCCGAGGCGCCGGAGACCCGCACCATCACCGCCCGCGTGAAGGAACGGGAAGCGCAAGGCTACGAATACGAAGCCGCCGAGGCTTCACTGGCCTTACTCATCCGGGGCATTCTTGATGACAACCCCGAATTGCTTTTCACTGTGTACTCCTATCACATCTCCATGCGACGAGACGCGAAGGAGTCGGTTTGCGAGGCGACGGTGAAAGTGCGCGTGGCCAACAAGACCGCACACACCGTGGCGGAGGGTGACGGCCCGGTGAATGCCCTGGACGGTGCGCTCCGCCGGGCGCTGGCGAACTTTTTCCCCAAGCTCAAGGCTGTCCAACTCACCGACTACAAGGTGCGCATCCTCGACGGCGTGGCCGGCACCGCCGCCCGGACCCGCGTGCTCATCTCCTCGACCGACGGCAAACGCGAATGGGGTACCGTGGGTGTGAGCGAAAACATCATCGAGGCGAGCCTCCAGGCGCTTGTGGACAGCATGGAGTATGCACTCCTGAAGAAGTGATTGACATATATACAGCGTGATGTATATACGCTGATATGAGAAAACCGACGAAATACGGTGCGCCGGCTCCGAAGTCGGACGCGCTCAAGGAAGCTCCGCCAGTCCCACCCAAGACCGACACGCCCAATTCAGCCATGGTGCGGACGCAGGTTTATTTGACCCGGGCAGAGCATGATTTCCTGCAAGCCGAGTCTTCTCGACGCGGCCAACCGATGGCCGCGATTCTTCGCGCGTTCATTGACGAAAAGATGAGCGTGCCGACTGATGCCTGGACCAACAACCCGATGCTTCGCCCGACGCCGGCCGAACCGGATTGGGACTCTCCTGCCGATGCGGCCATCAACCATGATCACTATCTTTACGGTGCTCCAAAAAAGTGGATCAAACGCAGCGGCCAGTGGGTCGAGGCTCCGCCGGTGCCCGAAGACTATTACGAGAACGACGCCAGCTACGAAGCGTATAACCAGCGGCTTTGCGAGTTGGATGAATCCCGATGAACAGCGGCATCTTTCTGGACGCGTCGTTCTGGATCGCCTACCGGGATGAACGCCAGGAGCAGCACGCACAGGCCGTCGAACTGCTCCAGAGGGCTTTTCAGGACCGGGCGCATTTTTTCACCACCCTGCCGGTGATTTGCGAGATTCACGCCCACTTCGCCCGATCCCGGCGCAAAAAGCGGGCCATCCTTGACGATTTCTACAGCAATCCCGTCGTGGAAATCGCCGAGGTGTCCGCGCGCGATCAGGACGATGCGCTGAACCTTCTCAGAGCCCACCACGACAAGAGCTACTCGTTGTGCGACGCGATTTCCTTCGTCGTCATGCGTCGATTGAAGGTGGCGCGGGCGCTGGTTTTCGACGACCATTTCCGCCAATTCGGCGAATTTGAAATCAACCATTTTTGAGGTGTTGTCCGTGTTCATCTGTGTCCATCCGTGGTTAAACTCCTTGAAGCATGTCCGAACTTTCCAAAGCCTACGAACCGCAGTCCGTCGAGGACAAGTGGTATGACTACTGGGTGAAGCAGGGTTGCTTCACCGCCGAGCCGGCGCGCGTGTCGTCCAAACGGCCGGCCTACTCCATCGTCATCCCGCCGCCCAACGTGACCGGTGTGCTCCACATGGGGCACGTGCTCAACAACACCATCCAGGACATCCTCGCCCGCAAGGCGCGCATGGACGGCAAGGAAGTCCTCTGGCTGCCCGGCACCGACCACGCCGGCATCGCCACGGAACGACAAGTCGAGAAGGCGCTCAAGAAGGACGAGAGGAAGTCCAAGCAGGAGATCGGACGCGAGGAGTTCATCAAGCGCGTCTGGACGTGGAAGGAAAAACATGGCGGGATCATCATCCAGCAGCTCAAGAAGCTGGGCTGCTCGTGCGATTGGACGCGCGAACGGTTCACGATGGACCCGGAGTACGTCCGTTGCGTGCAGAAGGTCTTCGTCGAGCTTTACAAGAAGGGCCTGATCTACCGGGGCAAGCGGATGGTCAACTGGTGTCCCGTGTCGCAGACCGCGCTGTCCGACGAGGAGGTCGAGATGAAGTCGCAGAAGGGCTTCATGTATTACTTCAAGGTCGAGGTAGTGGACTGTAGCGGCGCTGTGTCAGCGCCGAAATCGGCGGTCACAGACCGCGGTTCGGCGGTCACAGACCGCCGCTACAACGAGGGCCAGATCAAGAGCACTGGCGCCTGGCTCACCATCGCCACGACGCGGCCGGAGACCATCCCCGGAGATACGGCCGTGGCGGTGAACCCGAAGGACCCGCGCTACGCCCATCTCATCGGCAAGCACATCGTGCGGCCGTTGCCGCCGGAATTGCCGCGCGAACAGAAGCTCATCCCGATCGTGGGCGACGAGCACGTGGACTTCGAGTTCGGCACCGGCGTGCTTAAAGTGACGCCCGCGCACGACAAGGCGGACTTCGAGATCGGCCAGCGCCACAAGCTGCCGCTCGTGGACATCATGAACCCGGACGCGACGATGAACGCACTGGCGGGACAGGACTTGAATGGCCTGGACCGCTTCGTCGCGCGCAATGTGGCCACGGAGAAATTGCGCGAGCTGGGCGCGCTCGTGGAGGAGAAGCCTTACGAGAACAACGTCGGCTTCAGCCAGCGCGCCGACGTGCCCATCGAGCCGCGGCTGAGCGAGCAATGGTTCTTGAAGTATCCAGCCGTGGAGCAGGCGAAGGCGTGCGTTGAACAGCGGAGCGCCGAGCTCCCGCTCGGCGCGAATCCAGCCGATGAAACGCGCCGAGCAGGAGCTCGGCGCTCCGGGGGGATGCGCTTCCATCCCGATCGGTGGGCGAAGGTGTACGACCACTGGCTGGCGAACATTCAGGACTGGTGCATCAGCCGCCAGCTTTGGTGGGGACATCGAATTCCGGTGTGGTATAGCCAAGGCTGGGCGAAATTGGGCCGAAGGCTTGTCATCGTGCGATTAACCGGAGCCGAATTGGCCGGGCGGAACGTCCGCGAACTGCGGGCGTCCGCCTTTCAGTTCGCCCGCGAACGAGGCATCCTCGGCCAGGACTTTCTCAACCTCGACACCCATCAATCCATCACAGTTCACAAGTCCAGTTTGGAGCATGGATTTTCCAATTTCGGCGTGGCCAATGTAAAATTGGTTCCTGGCTTGCCGGAACTGCTGCGTCACGCGCTCCGAGTGTCGGTCGAGCCGCACATGCCCCCGAGCGACCATGTAAAATGCGTCGAGACGTATCTCGCCGCCTTGCAACTGGGAAACCAATTCTTTCGGGTGAAATTCCGGGTCAAAGTGTTTTCACCGAACTTTCGGCTCTATGACCATCAAACCGTTCTGCTGTGGCGGGAAACAAGCGAGCCTGACGGTATCAAGTCTCCGGAGGAGCATGTCCCAAGGGACATGACCTCGCGGCCTGCGTCAGGCTCGGATCCTACTCTCGGAGATTTGGTCGGCAATGTCAACACCTCCCCAGCCTTCACCCGCTGCCAGATTGAGCGTCCCGGCGAGGACTGGGCGCAAGACCCCGACGTCCTCGACACCTGGTTCAGCTCCTGGCTTTGGCCCTTCGCCACGATGGGCTGGATCGGTGACAAATCCCAGGACTCCAACAACCCTACACTCAACGCCTTCTACCCTACCTCCGACCTCGTCACCGGGCCGGACATCATCTTCTTCTGGGTCGCGCGCATGATCATGGCGGGTTACGAGTACATGGGCGAGATGCCGTTCCGGAACGTTTATTTCACCGGCATCATCCGCGACAAGCAGGGCCGCAAAATGTCGAAGTCCCTCGGCAACTCGCCCGACCCGCTCGAACTCATCGCCAAGTATGGCGCCGACGCCTTGCGTTTCGGCACGATGCGCAGCGCGCCGCTGGGCCAGGACGTGCTCTTCGACGAGAAGGACGTCGAATTGGGCCGCAACTTCTGCAATAAGCTCTGGAACGCCTGCCGCTTCCGCCAGATGCAAGGCGGCGAGGTGCAAGGCGAGATCGACGCACTGAAGCTTCGCAGCGACGACAAGTGGATTCTCCTCAAGCTCCACCAGGCCATCAAGGAGATGAACGCGGCCTTCGAGCAGTACAAGTTCAACGAGGCCACCGCCACGCTCTATCGTTTCTTCTGGAGCGAGTATTGCGATTGGTACGTCGAAACGACCAAGGCTGTGTTAGCGAAACCCGTTGAATCGTTAAATCGTGAAACGTTAAATCGTGAATCGTTAAATCGTGAACGCGTTAAATCAGGCGAAAGCGGAGACGATTTAACGATTCAACGATTCAACGATTCAACGGCTCAACGCACCAACGATTCAACGAGCGCCGCCAGGCGCGCCAACGTCCTGGCGGTGATGGATTTCGTTCTCAGCCACGCGTTGCGGCTGTTCCATCCGTTCCTGCCGTTCATCACAGAGGAACTGTGGCACGGGATGGGTTACTCGGAAGGGATGCCGGCCGATCAAGGCGGGCGCAGCATCCTGTTCGCGCCGTGGCCCAAACCGTTCGACTCCGATATCCGGGACCACTACGCGCTGGATGATTGTTACCTGGAGCTCGTTGACGCCCGCTTCGACCTCATCACGAAGGGGCGCGACCTTCGCCGTCAGGCCAGCGTGCCGGCGAACAAGAAGGTGAAGTTCATCCTCAAGCCCGCGCAGGACCTTCCGCCGAACGACCTCGAAGTGATGAGGCTTCTCCTAGGCGCAGAGCCGCTCGAAGTGAACCCGTCCTACGAGAGCGGCAAAGGCGTGCTCTCGACCAAAGCGACCATGGGCGAGCTTTACCTGCCGCTCGAAGGACTCGTCGATATCGCGGCCGAGATCGCGCGGCTGACAAAGGAAATCGAGAAATTCAATTCCGAGATTGCGAAGGTCGAGCAGAAACTGGCGAACCCGAACTTCGTGAACAAGTCTCCCCCCGAAGTGGTCGCCGAGCATCGACAGCGGCTGGAGGACTGGCAGGCAAAACTGGCGCACGCGCAGAAGGCCCTTGCGGCGCTGACCGATGGCTAACCTTTTGCCGCACCGCCCAGCCGTAGTCCCGACTCGGAACACCGGAAAACCGCTTGCGCCAGCCCACTCCTTGAGCGATTAAACGGCCATGACCGCGCAGGAACTGAGAGTCTTGCTGGATGCCAAGCCGTTCGTCCCATTTCGCATCCACATGACCGACGGCAAGA
>WNGA01003204.1_pt1 | contig 24612 bp, 25 predicted proteins | sample 5400061 | NCBI WGS metagenome assembly WNGA01 (sample SAMN13153366, study PRJNA577476) | soil metagenome | isolation source: 100 cm soil or saprolite under grassland replicate 2 | place: USA:California | collected 2016-06-15 | reverse complement strand
ACTCGCCGATCTCGTGGTCGAGCATGCCGCGGTTGGCCCACGGCGAGATGACCAGCATCGGCACCCGGATCCCCAGGCCCAGCGCGTCCACGGCCGGCGGCCGCACCGGGTCGTAGGTCCCGCCCCACTCGTCCCACGTAACGAAGATCGCGGTGTGCTCCCAGGCCGGACTCTGCATGATGGCGCCGATGACGTCCGTGGACCAATTCTGGCCCCAGATCGTGCTGTAGGGGGGGTGGTCGGAGAACTCATAGCGGGGGGTGACCCACGTCACCGCCGGGAGCCGGTTCGCCTTGATGTCGCCGACGAGGCCGTCCACGTCGCGGATGTGTTCGTCCCACAGGTGCGTGTTGCGGACCCGGTCGATGGCCGCGTACGCGTTCCAGATGTAGCCGTCTTCGGTGTCGTCGGCCGAGTAGAACGCCCAGTCCACGCCCTTGCGGGTGAGCTGCTCGCCCTGGGTGTCGAACGTGAAGCACGGCCGGGCTCCATGCAGCTTGTCCCCGGTCTCGTACGAGTAGATGTCGACGTAGGCGCCGTCCGGCGCGTCGCACCCCCAGGTCTTGGCCAGGCCCTGGTCCTCCCGGATCTTCAGGACCTCGCGGCTCTGCCCCGGGTTGTCGAAGGCCCCGCCGGAGGTGCCGGCGATCATGTACAGGTGGTTGGGGTACGACGCGCTGTTCGCCGAGGCGAAGAAGTTGTCGCACAGCACGAAGTTCTCCGCCCAGTGCCACCAGTTCGCGACGCCGTCGCGGTCGTGCACCGTGTAGGCGAGGTCCACGCTGGGCGCGTCGAAATCCGCGAAGCCGTCCATGGCCCCGCCGTGGAGGTCGGTGATGGCCGCGATGCGGTCGTGCGGCAGGTCGTCGGGCAGCCATTCCGGTGCCGGGGTGAGCGGGACGTCCTTGCCGTCCCGGAGGCCGGTCAGGGTGACGTTCTGCGCGCCGGGGAACTTCCCGAACATGTGGTTGAACGACCGGTTCTCGAGCATCACGTAGACCACCCGCTTGATGGGCCAGCGGGTGTCCAGCACCGTGGGGTCCTGGAACGGCCGGCCGGACCCGTCGAGCAGCTCCTTGATGCCGAACCCGCCGGCCCCGGCCACGGCGATAGCTCCGCCGGTCACGGCGGCCCGCTTCAGGAACGTGCGTCGGGGGATTCGGTTGGGTGCCATCGGTCGACCGAACGTACCAGGGCGATCTCAGAGGGAGGCAACGAAACGGTTGCGATCCCGTGAAGACGACCGGCCCGGGCGCTAGGCGCCGGTGGGCTGAAGCTCGCCCTTCCTGGCCTGCTCGCGCCAGAACGCCCTGCCCTCCTCGGGCAGGGTGGAGATGGGGTCGTAGTAGGGGTAGCGGCGGGTGAGGGCCTCGGGGTCGTCGAACTCGATGCCCGTGCGGTAGTTCTTCGTCCAGTACGAGATGCCCCGCTCGCGGTCGTACTCGTCCACCTGGTGCACCCAGCGCTTCCCCACGAACGGGACGTCGCACACCATGCGCGGGGTGGCGAACCCCGGGAGATACCCCATGATCGCGTGCTGGAGGGCCTGGGTCTCGGCCACCGAGGTCCGCCAGTGCTCGCTGTTGGGGATCATGTCGCACATGTAGAAGTAGTAGGGCATGACCTTGCCGTGGTCGAGGAGCGTGAAGCACAGCTCCAGGATGTCGGCGGGGGTCGTGTTCACGCCCCGGAGCAGCACGCCCTGGTTGCGGACGTCGCGGAAGCCCATGTCCAGGAGCTTGCGGACGGCCCGGGCCACCAGCGGCGTCACCTGCTGCGCGCAGTTGATGTGGGTGTGGACCGCGATGTCCACGCCGCGGTCGTTGGCCTTCGTCGCCAGCCGCTCCAGGCCCTCCAGCACCTCGTCCTGGAGGAAGTGCTGCGGGATGCCCATCAGCCCCTTCGTGGCCAGGCGGACGTCGCGGACGTTCTCGATGTCCAGCAGCTGGGAGACGAACGACTCCAGGCGCTTGATCGGGAGGTTCGCCACGTCGCCGCCGGAGACCACCACGTCGCGGACCGAGGGTGTCCGGCGGAGGTAGTCGAGCATCGCGTCCCACCGCTCCCGCTGCTTCCGCTCGAACTTGTACTTGAGGAACTGCGGGGTGTCGTTGCCCACGAGGTCCATCCGGGTGCAGTGTCCGCAGTACTGCGGGCACGTGCTGAGCAGCTCGGCCAGGACCTTGGTCGGGTAGCGGTGGGTGAGGCCCTCGACGGCCCACATGTCGGCCTCGTGCAGTGAGTCGCGCGACGCCATCGGGTGGTTCGGCCACTCGGGGTCGCGGTCGCTGAAGGCGGGCGCCATGTACCGGCGGACCCGATCGTTCCGCAGGTCGTCGAGCTCCATCGTGTTGATCATCTGGGGCGGGATGAGCATGGACATCGTGGCCCGCTCCTGCTGGTCGCGCAGGATGTCCTGGAGCAGGTCCTCGGTGAGGAAGGGACCGAGGACCCGCTGGAACTCGACCATGTTCTTCACTGTGTGGGCCCGCTGCCACTGGGCGGACTCCCACTGCTCGGCGGTGACGTCGCGGAACCCCGGGATCCGCCGCCAGTCGGGCTCGACGAATTCCCGCCGCAACGGGTATTCGAAGGTCTGCTGCGACGCGTGGGCCCGGGCCTCGCGGGGCCCGGGACGGTCGGGATGGGTGCGTTCGGCCATGGTCGCGGTCGCTCTGTAGGCAAAGGATGTTCGGTGCCAGCGCCATGATACCGGACAGGTCAACAGGATTCGGCCGCTTGGACGAATGAGATTCGCCGCGTACCCCGGGGTTCCGCCTTCGCGAATTTGCCCTCGAAGCATGCTTGCGTCCGCGATCCACCGGGCTAGGGTGAGTCCGATGTCCGCTCGGAGCGCGCCCGGGGCGTTCGCGGCCTACCGGCGGACCGGCCACCAATCCTGCTGTGGGCCGACGGGTCGGGGCTCCACCGCCTCGCGGGCTCGCCCTCGTTCGACGGCTTCCCGTCGTGGTCCCCGGACGGCTCCCGCATCGCGTTCACCACCACCCGCGGCGGCACGCTGGGCGTCTGGACGGTCCATCCTGACGGTGCGAGCCTTCGACGGCTGACGGGGTCCGAGGGGGAATGCCTGATGCCCTCGTGGTCGCCGGACGGACGGCGCATCGCGATGACCTGCAACCGGCGGGTTCCTCCGACATCTACCTCATGGACGCCGACGGCTCCCATCAACATCGTCTGGGCCCGTCGGCGAGCTTCGCCGACGCCGAGCCCGATTGGTCGCCCGCCGGCGCCCGGATCGCGTTCGCCAGCCAACGGGACGGGACCGCCGGGCCGGCCCCGACACCGATCCCGCCTGGTCACACGGCTGATCTCGGGAGGTGGCAGCGAAGGCCGGTGATAGGCTCGCGCCCGCGATGCGGTGGGCGACGTTTCGGGGGGCGGACGGGGAGGAGCGCGCCGGGGTCGTGCTGGGGGAGACGATCCAGGGCCTGGAACCGGGGCTCCGGCTGATCGACCTGCTGGGCGACGACGGGACCCGGCTGCTGGCGGCGGGGGAGCGGGCCACCACCGATCCCGCGGCGACGTTCGCGGTCTCCGAGGTCACGCTCCTGGCGCCGGTCCCGCGGCCTCCGTCGGTGCGGGACTTCTACGCGTTCGAGCAGCACGTGAAGACGGCCCGGGCAAGGCGCGGGCTCGACATGGACCCGGACTGGTACGAGCTGCCGGTGTTCTACTTCTCGAACCCGGTGGCGGTCACCGGGCCGTTCGACGACGTCGCCGTGCCGCCGGGAGCGGAGCAGCTCGACTACGAGCTGGAGGTGGCGGCGGTGGTGGCGCTGGGCGGGTCGGACCTCGCCCCGGAGGAGGCCGAACGACACATCGCCGGGTTCTGCGTGATGAACGACTGGAGCGCGCGGGACGTCCAGCGCCGGGAGATGAAGCTGTCCATGGGACCGGTGAAGGGAAAGGACTTCGCCACCTCGCTGGGACCGTACCTGGTGACCCCCGACGAGCTGGAGCCGCGCCGGGCCGGGCGCGCGTTCGACCTGGCCATGCGGGCCTGGGTCAACGGCCGCCTGTACAGCGAGGCGTCGCTGGCCGAGATCTACTGGTCGTTCGGCGAGATGCTGGCATACGCGAGCCGAGGCACGGAGCTGGTGCCCGGCGACGTGATCGGCAGCGGGACGTGCGGCACCGGGTGCATCCTGGAGCTGTCGCTGGTGCACGGGGAGGAGGGGTACCCGTGGCTCCGGCCGGGCGACGTGGTCACGCTGGAGGTGGAGGCGCTGGGCAGGATCGAGAGCCGGGTGACCGAGGGGCGGCTGGCGGTGCCGCTGCGCGCGTCGTGACGGCGGGACCGGCCGAGGCCTACCTCGAGCGCCTGGAGGTTGTTCGGGCCCGTCTGGACCGGCTGGCGGCCGAACGGCCCCGGGAGGGCGCCTTGACCGCGCCGGACGAACCGAGCGGCGAGCGGTGGGAGTGGGGCCAGGTGTGGGCCCACGTCGCGGAGTTCCCCGCGTACTGGATGGCCCGGATCCGGGAGGCCCTGTCGAACCCGGACCCGGCGCCGGTCCGGTTCGGCCGGACCAAGGCCGACCCCAACCGCATCGCCGCGATCGAACGAGACCGCTCCACCCCGGTGGACCGCATCCTGGTCCGCATCCACGGCGACCTCGACGACCTCCGCGACCTCATCGCCGAGATGGCCCCGAGCGACTGGGCCCGCGGGGTCGAGCACCGGACCCTCGGCGTGATGGACATGGCGCGCACGATCGAGGAGTTCCTGATCGGCCACCTGGAGGGCCACGCCGCACAGCTGGAGACGCTGCTCGGGTAGCTCTCGGAGAACCCCTCCGCGCGACCTGCGAGAAGATGGGGGTTCCACCACCTCGGAAGGAGCCGCCGTATGAACTGCCGAACGCTCGGCCGGACGGGGATCAGCGTCAGCGAGTACTGCCTCGGGACGATGATGTTCGGGGACTGGGGGAACACCGACGAGGACGAGTGCATCCGCATGGTGCACGCCGCCCTCGACGCCGGCATCAACTTCGTGGACACGGCGGACGTGTACTCCCACGGCGTCTCCGAGGAGGTCACCGGGAAGGCCCTGAAGGGTCGCCGGGACGAGGTGGTGCTGGCCTCCAAGGTCCACGGGGAGATGGGCCTCGCGCGCAACGACCGCGGGAACTCGCGGATGTGGATCGCCCGGGAGGTGGAGAGCTCGCTCCGCCGGCTGCAGACCGACCGCATCGACCTGTACCAGATCCACCGGCCGGACCCGGACACCGACCTCGAGGAGACCCTCGGCGTCCTCACCGACCTCCAGCGCCAGGGGAAGATCCGGTACGCGGGCTGTTCGACGTACCCGGCCTGGATGGTCGTGGAGTCGCACTGGGTGGCGGAGCGCCGGGGACTGGCCCGATTCGTCTGCGAGCAGCCCCCCTACTCGATCTTCGTGCGGCACAACGAGGTCGACCTGTTCCCGGTGACCCGGCGGTACGGCATGGGCGTCATCGCGTGGAGCCCGCTGGCCGGCGGGTGGCTCACCGGGAAGTACCGCCGGGACCAGGACATCCCGGCCGGATCCCGGGCCGAGCGCTACGCGGACCGGTTCAAGGACTCGCCGGTGGCCCGGCGGTTCGACATGAGCAGGCCGAACAACCGCCGGAAGCTCGACCTGGTGGAGGAGCTGGCCAAGGTGGCGGCCGACGCCGGCATCTCGATGACGCACATGGCCCACGCCTTCACGCTGTCCCACCCCGCGGTGACGTCGGCCATCATCGGCCCCCGGACCGTGGAACAGCTCGAGGACGCCCTGGCCGGGGCCGACGTCCGCCTTGACGAATCGACCCTGGACGCCATAGACGCGATCTGCCCCCCGGGGATCACCATCGAGGACGCCGACCGAGGCTGGGCGCCGCCGTGGATGGAGGCGGAGGCGCGCCGGATCGGCTGACCGGACTACGCCGCGGCGGCGCTCTCCTGGAGCGCGCTGAAGCGTGCCCGGAACTCGGATTCCGGCGCCTCGCCGACCAGCGACGAGACCACACGGCCATCCCGGTCGACGAAATACACGGTGGGAAACCCGGACACGCCGAGGGCCTGCAGGATCGACTCGCCTTCGTCGTCGACGGCCGTCGGGAACGTCAGCCCGTGCTGTGCGAAGAACCCCTCCGGCGACGGGCCGGGATGTTCCCCGACGGCGGTGACAACGGTGGCCACGCGGACGCCCGGATAGTCCGGCGCGATCCGCCCCAGCATCGGCATCTCGACCTGGCAGTGCGGGCACCACGGCGCCCACACGGCCAGCACCGTCGGATCGCCCCGGAACCCCGTCCAGGTGACCGTCCCCCCCGACAACCCGGGGGCCCGGTAGTCGGGCACCCGGGCTCCCGCCGGCAGGATCGCCGTCCGGGGCGGCCCGGACACCGAGACGCGGTCCGACGGCGCGCCGCTTCCCCCTGAGGCCGCCAGTGCGATGGCCACCACGGCGACCACCGCTACCAGGGCGCCCGGGATCGCCACCTGCAGGATCCGGTTCCGGCGAGCCCGCCTGCGCGCCTGGGCCCGGCGCGCAGATCCGGAGAGCCGGGGGCGTCCCCCCCGCTTCGATGGGGCCTCAATCGTCCGTGCCATCGTCGTCCACCTCCGGGAACAGCAGGTTGTCGAGTGCGAGCGGGCCGCGAGCCCGCCATGCCAGGAAGGCACCGGCCCCGATCAGCGGGACTTCGCGGAGCAGGGTCAGCCAGCCGATGCCGGTTGTGCCGGCCCCCCCGCCGCCGAAGCATCCGCAGTCGATGGCCAGCCCGCGGGCCTTGGCCTGGACCAGCGCCACGAGGAACCCGAACATCAGGACAGCCGTCGCGGCCCCAACGAAGCGGACGAACGCGCCGGCGAGCAGGAGCGCCCCGAGCGCGATCTCGACCCAGGGCAACGCCGCAGCGACCGGCTCGACGAACGAGTCGGGGAGGAGCCGGTAGGCGTCCACCGCCAGCACCGTGTTCTGGTGGTCGCCGACCTTGGCCAGCCCGGCCCACAGCAGGACCGTCGCCAGCACCAGGCGCGAGGCCAGGTGGAGCCAGTCGAGCAGGCTTACGAGGGACCAGCTCGGAGCCAGGCGCGCAGCGGAGTCCGCGTGGGTCTGTGCCACCGCCCGACCGTAGCCTCCCAGCCTCAGCCCGCCGGGGCCGGACGCCCCCCAGGCGCCGGGACCACCGGGCCGGCGGAGCGCCGTGGGAACCCGCCCCGGGCAGGTGGGGTACCCTTCCGGCCGTGACCGCGCCGGAAACCATGCGGGCCCTGCGCAAGGCCGGACCGGGGCCGGGGCTCGAGCTGGTGGAGGTGCCGATTCCCACGCCGGGGGCGGGGGAGGTGCTCGTCCAGGTCGCCGCGGCCTCGATCTGCGGGACCGACCTCCACATCTACGAATGGAACGCATGGGCCGAGAAGCGGATCCACCCGCCGGTGATCCCCGGGCACGAGGTGGCCGGGCACGTGGTGGCCACCGGGCGGGAGGTCCACCACATCCAGCCCGCCGCGTTCGTCTCGGCCGAGGGCCACGTGTTCTGCGGGTTCTGCCCGCAGTGCCGGCGGGGCCGGATGCACACCTGCGAGCGGATGCGGATCCTGGGCGTGGACTTCGACGGCGGGTTCGCCGAGTACGTGGTGCTCCCCGAGCGCAACGCGTGGGAGGTGGACCGGCGCATCCCGCCGGACATCGCCTCGATCCACGACCCGTTCGGCAACGCGGTCCACACGGCGTTCATCTCGGGAGGCGCCGACGACATCGTGGGGTCGACCGTCGTGGTCCTGGGGTGCGGGCCAATCGGCCTGTTCGCGGTCGGGGTGGTCAGGGCGGCCGGGGCCCGCCAGGTGGTGGCCGTCGAGCCAAACGAATTCCGGCAGGGCCTGGCCAAGCAGATGGGCGCGGACGTCGTGGTGGACCCCGCGCACGAGGACGCCGTGGAGGCCGTCCGGGCGGCCACCGACGGCCATGGGGCCGAGGTGGTGCTGGAGATGTCCGGCGTCCCCCCCGTGATCCGCCAGGCCACCGAGATGATCTGCGCCGGGGGGCGGATCGCACTGCTCGGACTGCCCACCGAGCCCGTGAGCCTCGAGCTCACCGACCATGTGATCTTCAAGGAGGCCCGGATCTTCGGGGTGACCGGCCGCGAGCTGTTCACGACGTGGGAGACCGTGTCGAACCTCCTGGCCAGCGGCACGGTGGACGTCACCCCCGTGATCACCCACCGGTTCGCCCTGGAGGACTTCGAACTGGCCTTCGAAGCCATGGACTCCGGCCGGTCCGGCAAGGTCATCCTCCTTCCGAACGGGGCGTGACCCGCTCGGCCATGGGCGCACGGACGAAAGGTATGGACATGCGGAACGACCCCCTCGGATACCTGAAGGAGCAGCTCGACGAGCTGGAGGGGGCCGGGTCGGCCATCCATCCCCGGACCCTCCAGAGCGAGCAGGCCCCCCGGGCCACGTTCGACGGACGGGAGGTCATCAACCTGGCGTCGAACAACTACCTGGGGCTGGCCGCGCACCCCCGGCTGCGGGAGGCGGCGGTGGAGGCGGCGAAGGAGTTCGGGGCGGGGTCCGGGGCCGTGCGAACCATCGCCGGGACCATGTCGCTCCACGTCGAGCTGGAGCGGCGGTTCGCGGCGTTCAAGGGGGCCGAGGCCGCGATCATGTTCCAGTCCGGGTTCACGGCGAACTCCGGGACCGTGGCGGCCATCCTCACCAAGGAGGACGTCATCGTCTCCGACCAGCTGAACCACGCGTCGATCATCGACGGCGCGCGCCTGTCGAGGGCGGAGATCAAGGTGTTTCGGCACAAGGACGCCGCCGCGGCCGGCCGGCTCCTGGAGGAGACGAAGGCTCCCGGCAGGCGGCAGCTCCTCATCACCGACGGGGTGTTCTCGATGGACGGGGACATCGCGCCGCTGCCGGACCTGGTGGAGGTCGCGGAGCAGCACGGCGCGATCATGATGATCGACGACGCCCACGCCTCCGGCGTGCTCGGCCAGAACGGCAAGGGCACCGTGTCGCACTTCGGCCTGGACCCCGCGCGGGTGGACATCCAGGTGGGGACGCTGTCGAAGGCCATCGGCGTGATCGGCGGGTTCATCGCCGGCAAGCGGCACCTCGTCGACTGGCTGGTGAACCGGGGCCGGCCGTTCCTGTTCTCCACCAGCGCCCCTCCGCCGGCCGCGGCGGCCTGCATCGCCGCCCTGGACATCCTCGAATCCGAACCAGAGCGCGTGAAGCGGCTGTGGGAACGGACCAGGTACTTCAAGTCGGGGCTGGAGTCGCTGGGGTTCGACACCGGGGCCAGCGAGACCCCCATCACCCCGGTCATCGCCGGCGAGGACCGCGCCGCGCAGGAGCTGTCCCGCCTGCTGTGGGAAGAGGGCGTGTTCACCCCGCCCATCGTGTTCCCCACGGTGGCCCAGGGGCAGGCCCGGGTCCGGACCATCGTCACCAGCGAGCACACCGAGGACGACCTCCGCGAGGCCCTCGACGCCTTCGAGCGCGTCGGCCGCAAGCTCGGCCTGATCTGAGGAGGTCCCGCGTGGGGGAGCGGCACGCGGGCGCCCCTCGGGCCACCGCATGACCATCCACCGGCTGCGACGCGATGACCTCGAGGGGCCGGCCAGGCGGGCGGCCGCCTGGCTCGCGGCGAACGGTGCCGGTACCGGCGACCGCGTCGCCTTCGTGGCCCGCAACCATCCATCGACCCTTGCGCTGGCCCACGGCGCACTCCGCTCGGGGGTGGTCCCGGTGCTGCTCGGCCCCGGCCTTCCGGCCGAGGAGCGCGACTGGATCGTGCGCGACGCCCGGCCCGCCGTCGTGGTCGATGATCCCGCCGCCCTGCCGCTCGACGACACGACCGGCGATGGGCTCGACCTGGCCGAGGTCCCCCTGGGCCGGCCCATGCTCTACACCTCCGGGACGTCGGGACGCCGCAAGGGCGTGTGGAGCGGCGTCCTCCCCGATCCGCTGGCCCGAGACTGGGCCGAGGACGAACGGGACCTGTGGGCCCCCCAGCCGGGCCGGCCCTTCCTGGTGTGCTCGCCGCTGTCGCACTCGGCCGGGTACCGGGCCGCGACGTCGGCCCTGCTGACCGGGGCGACGCTGGTGCTGCAGGAACGGTTCGACGCTGCGACGGTGGTGCGGCTGCTGGCGGAGGAGCCCCTGACCGGCACGTTCCTGGTGCCGACCCACCTCCGGCGCATCCTGGCGCTCGGCGACGACCTCCCCCGGCCGCGCGCCGTGACCCGGGTCCTGCACGCGGGCGAGCCCTGCCCCGAGCACATCAAGCGGCAGGCCATGGCCTGGCTGCCGGAAGGCACGCTGTGGGAGTTCTACGGCTCCACCGAGGGCCAGTTCACCGCCATCTCGCCGGGCGAGTGGCTGGCCCGGCCGGGGAGCGTGGGCCGGGCCCGGGGGGGACGCACGCTCACGGTTCGCGATCCCGGTCCCGACGGCGTGGGGACCGTCCACGTCACCGCGCCGCCGTTCGCCCGGTGGGAGTACTGGAACGATCCGGAGGCCACCGCCGCGGCCTGGGACGGCGACGCCTTCACCGCGGGCGACCTCGGCCGCCTGGACGGCGATGGCTACCTCTTCCTCATGGCCCGGCGCGACGACCTCATCATCTCCGGAGGCGTGAACGTCTACCCCGCCGAGGTGGAACGGGCCCTGCTGGCGCACCCCGCGGTCGAGGAGGCGGTCGTGTTCGGCGTCCCCGATCCGGAGTGGGGGGAGCGCGTCACCGCGGTGGTCGCCGCGCCCGGGGTGACCGCCCGGGACCTGCAGGAGTGGGTCCGGGAGCGCCTGGAGCCGGCCCGGCGGCCCAGGGCCATCGCCGTGCTCGAGGCCCTGCCCCGCACGCCGACCGGCAAGCTCGACCGCTCCGCGGCGAGGGGCATGGGCGCCGACGGGCCCTGAGCTTCCGCCACGGCACCGGCTGGTTCGACGCGGTCATGTCGGTGTGGTTGGATCGCTCAGTTGGGTCGATCGGAGGAGGAGGAGGAGGACGGCGTGGCGAAGTACGTGACGCTCATCAACTGGACGGGGCAGGGGATCAAGAACTATCGGGACACCCTCGACCGGGTGGACGCCGCGAACGAGGTGTTCGGCGAGCTCGGCGGAAGCATCACGCAGATCTACTGGACGCTCGGCCAGTACGACATCGTGACGGTCATGGAGTTTCCGGACGACGAGTCCGCCACTGCGGCCGCGCTGAAGCTCGGGGCTCAGGGGAACGTTCGGACCGCGACCATGCGGGCGTTCGACCGCGACGAGTTCTCCGCGATCGTGGGACGCGCAGGCTAGCGTTCGCCCGGGTTCAGCCGGGCCATGGTTGATTCGGCCCGGAGCTCACGTCTGGAGTACACGCCTCCGGGGGGCGTCTGGTGACTGCCGCCTCGTGAGACCTCGAAAGAGCGGCGAAGGCATCGGAGCGGACCTCAGCGGGTGAGGGTCACGAAGCCCAGGCCCATGGCCCGGATGCCGCGGATGATCTTGGGGAGGGCGGCCACGGTGGCGTCCTGGTAGCCGCCGCCGTCGTGCATGACGATGATGTCCCCGGCGTCCACGTGGCTCAGCACGTTGTCCACGATCTCGTTCGCCTTGGCGTCGTTGCGCCAGTCCTCCGGGTCCACCGCCCAGATCACGACGCGCAGTCCCAAGCTGCTGGCCACGGCGACCTCGTGCTCGTCGAAGGTCCCGCCCGGAGGCCGGAACACGAACGGGTCTCCGCCGGCGCCGCGGATGGCCGCCGTGGCCTTCAGCATCTCGTGGCGCATCCGGTTCGGCGGCAGCTCCCGGAAGGGCGGGGACTCCGGATGGGACCAGGAGTGGTTCCCCACGACCATTCCGGCGTCGAGCTCGGCCCGGATGAGATCCGGGTGTTCCTCCACCTGGAACCCGATCGTGAAGAACGTCGCCTTCACGCCGAAGTGCTCCAGGATGTTGAGGATTTGAGGCGTGTACAGGGGACTGGGCCCGTCGTCGAAGGTCAGCGCAACCGCGTTCGGCGTGGTCTCCGGGCCCGTGTTCCGGATCTCGGAGCCGACGACCTTTCCGGAGATCTTCCCCTTGGTCACGATCTCCTCCCCCGGGGCTGAGGTCAGGTAGAACTGCGGGTTCGCGAACACGTTGCCCGGGAGCGCGATGACCTGACGCACCCTCGGCTCGGTCTGGTCGTGGCCGTTGAGGACGCGGATCTCGTCGCCGTCGGCCAGCAGCTGTGCCTTCCGAACCACCCGGCCGTTCAGCAGGATCCGGCCCGGATACTCCGCCGGCCGCAGGACCTTGCCGGTGACGTCGAACAGGCTCCCGTTGCGGGCGTGAAGGTGGAGCTTCCGGACCAGGTCGCCGAACAGGGTGTCCGGCGGCACGTAGTGGACCTCGTGGCCCACCTGGACCCCGATGGGCGGGGGAAGGTCGTGGGCCCGCTTCGCGGTCACCAGTGGGATGGCCACGGCCACGACGACGACGACGGCTTGCAGCCGCCCGAGCATCCGGAGCCGCGTTCGAGTCCCCCTACGCATTGCAGTGTCCAGTTTGCAACGAGACGCGGCCTGTCGAACAGTGGTTCCGCTGGTTCCAGGGCGATTTCTGGCGGAAGACCCCAGGAAATCGGCCCTGTGGGGCCCAGGGGGGCCGGCCCGGTCAGTCCGCGCGCGGGGGATGGCCCAGCGTTCGGGGGAGCCACACGCTGAACGACGAGCCGGCGCCCGGCTTGCTGGCCACGTGGATGGTCCCCCCCAGGGTCTCGGCGGCCCGCCGGATCAGGTGCAGGCCGAGCCCGACGCCCCCCACCTTGCGGGGGTCGGAGGGGTCCACCTGCGAGAACTGCTCGAACAGGTGGGGGATGCCACGCCGGCCACGAAGGCGTCCTTGTGGTGGTTCGTCTTCTGCAGCTCTTCGGCCTTCTCGGCCAGCCGGCGACGGCTCACGGCCAGCTCCATGAGCAGGAAGGCGGACGCGGCGTGGCGGGCGAACAGCTCGGCCCGGCGGGCGTCCTCCTGCGTGAACGGCGCCTCGGAGGCCTCCCGCCGCAGGGTCAGCACGGCCTTGGCCTCCTCCTCCACCAGCACCGGGACCGCCAGGACGTGCTCGCGGATGCCGGGGCATCTCCTCGAACACCTCGCTCCCCGACGACGTGCCCATGAGCTCCGAGGCCTCGCCCGCGACCGCCCGGACCACGTACCGGTCGGTCTCCGGCTCGTACACGTTGAGCACGGCGACCGGCCCGAACGCCTCCTCCACGCCCTCGGCGATGGCGGCCGGGACGCCGTGCACCCCGCCGCCGAGCGCGGCGGCGCCGGCCACGCGGGCCAGCGCTTCCAGACGGGCGGCCTCCCGGGGCGGCGCCGATCCGTTCGAACTGCTTCGCCGTGATTCGCTCTCCCTCGGCTCTTCTGATTCGACCGCCCCGGGGGCCTCCTTGACGCCCGGAGGCACGAATGGCCGGAATTGACGGACTCGAAGGGGCGGGCGGATAGTCCCGGGACCGGGTGTTCCTGGCGAGGAGGGGAGCGATGAGCGAGCGCGTGCAGTTCAACCTCGGTCCGGACGACATACCGACGGCCTGGTTCAACATCATGCCGTCGATCGTGCAGGCGGGGATGCAGCCCCAGCCCCCGCTGCACCCGGGGACCCACGAGCCCGTGACGCCGGACCTCCTGGCCCCCCTGTTCCCGGATGCCCTGATCATGCAGGAGGTCTCCACCGAACCCTGGATCGACATCCCGGGCGAGGTCATCGACGTGTACCGGCTGTGGCGGCCCACGCCGCTTTACCGGGCCCGCCGCTTGGAGCAGGCCCTGGACACGCCGGCCCGGATCTACTTCAAGTACGAGGGGGTCTCGCCGGCCGGGTCGCACAAGCCGAACACCGCGGTGGCCCAGGCGTACTACAACAAGGCCGCCGGGATCACGCGGCTGGCCACGGAGACCGGGGCCGGGCAGTGGGGGTCGGCGCTGGCTCTGGCCTGCCAGTTCTTCGGCATGGAGTGCCTGGTGTACATGGTGCGGGCCTCGTACGACCAGAAGCCGTACCGGCGGATCTTCATGGAGACGTTCGGGGCCACCGTGCACCCGTCGCCGTCGGACACCACGGAGTCCGGGAAGCGGATCCTGGCCGACTCGCCCGAGTCCACCGGGTCGCTCGGCATCGCCATCAGTGAGGCCATCGAGGTCGCGGCCCAGGACCCCACCACGAACTACTCGCTGGGGAGCGTCCTGAACCACGTCCTGCTCCACCAGACCGTGGTCGGGCTGGAGGCCCAGCGGCAGATGGAGATGGCCGGCGAGCGGCCGGACCTCGTGATCGGCTGCGTCGGGGGCGGGTCGAACTACGGCGGGTTCTCCTACCCGTTCATGGCCGACAAGCTGGCCGGGAACCTCGACGCCACGTTCGTCGCCTGTGAGCCGGCGGCCTGCCCTACCCTCACCAAGGGCAAGTTCGCGTACGACTTCGGCGACACGGGCCAGATGACGCCGCTGCTGCCGATGTTCACGCTCGGGCACACGTTCGTCCCCGCGCCGGTGCACGCGGGAGGCCTCCGGTATCACGGCGACGCGCCCTCGCTCTCGCTCCTGGTGCACGAGGGGAAGATGGAGGCCCGGGCCTACACCCAGAACATGATCTTCGAGGCCGCGGTGCAGTTCGCCCGGGCCCAGGGGATCATCCCGGCCCCGGAGCCCGCGCACGCCATCCGGGCGGTGATCGACGAGGCCGTGGCGGCCCGGGAGGCCGGGCAGGAGAAGGTCATCCTGTTCAACCTGTGCGGCCACGGACACTTCGACATGCAGGCGTACGACGACTACCTGCACGACCGCCTCCCCGAGTTCGAGTTCAGCGAGGAAGCGTTGGAGGAAGGCCTCCGGTCCGTCCCGCCCGTACCTGTTGGTGGGTGAGAACGGCCGGGCCCGCGAGGGAGGGAGGTCGGGGATGAAAGGGCGCATGCAACGGCTCGCCCCGATCTCGGTCGGGGCGGTGATGGCGGTCACGCTGGTCGCCGGGCCGGCGGCGGCGACCGTCAGGGTGTCGGCGAGCCCCGACGGGCCCAGGAGACGCCCCCCAACGGGTGGGCGGCGACGGGGACGTTCGGTGCCCGGGTGGTGCCCCACAAGGGCAAGCTCTGCTACCGAGCGTCACGAGCCGTCGACCGGCGGCCGAACGTCCCGCGTTCCGGGGGCCGGTGGACGGTACCCCGGAGCCACGAACGGAGGACGCTCTGTCGTGACGTCAGGCATGGGAGCGATGGAGGGTCGATGCGGGGACGGATGCTGGTGGCCGGGGCGCTGGCCGCGCTCGCAGCGGTCACGGTGGCATGTTCGTCGGGTTCGGACGGGAGGTCCGGGGCGAGGGTCGCGGTGACGCTTCACGAGTACGCAATCGAGCCGGTCCCGACATCCGTCCCGGCGGGTTCCGTCACGTTCGACGCCCACAACGCCGGGCTCGAGGTCCACAACCTGCTGGTGATCCGGACCGATCTCGGCCCCGGCGAGCTCCCGATGCAGGGCAGCGTGGCCCTGGAGACGGGAACCATCGGCCGGACAGACGTGCTCACCGCCGGCCAGGACCAGTCGGTGACCGTCGACCTCGACCCGGGCGTCTACGTCCTGATCTGCAACGTCCCCGACCACTACGAGGCCGGGATGTACACGGGGTTCACCGTCACGTAGGGAGACTGCGATGGGAGGAGCCGGCCGCGATGGGGCGTCGGTGCTGATCGTGGCCTCCAACCGGGACGCGATGGAGACCCTCGGGTTCTGGTTCGAGCAGGAGGGCTTCGACGTCCTGGGCTGCCCGGGGCCGGCCGACGTGCACGCGGCGTGCCTTCGGCCCGACGCGTCCGCATGCCCGCTGGCCGTCGACGCCGACCTGGTCGTCCTCGACCTCTCGCCGGAGCGCATCGAGCCCGTGGGCCGGGCCGTGAGGCGTGGCCTGATCGAGCGCTACGCGGGCTGGGGGCTCCCCCTTCTGGTGCTCGCCGGCCCGGATGACGCCGGAGCCGTCTCGGAGAGGTCCCCCGGCGTCGAGATCCTGGCGATGACCGACCGGGCCGACGTGGTATGGGCTGCCACGCGCCTGCTGTCGGACCCCTGAGCCGCGACCGCGGACGGCCGAACGACCCCGGCTGTGGGAGCCCGGGCGGCGGAGCGCGGCGGCCGCGCGGTGAGGCCCCGGAGCACCAGCAGGAACAGCACGATCCCGCCGGTGTCCGGGAGCGTCAGCGTGGCTGCGTGACCTCCGCCAGCCGGCGTTCGAGGAACCGGCGCTCGGCGGGGTTCGCGGCGTGGTCCAGCGCCCGGCGGTAGGCGGCGGCGGCCTCCCGCCAGCGGTCCAGCCTCCGGAGCAGATCGGCCCGGGCGGCGTGGAACAGGTGGTAGCCGTCGAGGTCTTCGGCCAGCGTGTCGAGGAGCGGAAGCGCCACGGCGGCCCGTCCGCCATGGCCACCGCCACCGCTCGGTTCAGCGACACCACAGGCGAGGGCTGCGTGCGCTCGAGGGCGGCGTACAGCGCCGCGATCTGGGGCCAGTCGGTGTCCTCGGGCCGGGGGACCTGCGCGTGCAGCTCGCCGACGGCCGCCTGGATCTGGTACGGCCCGGGGCGCCGCAGGGCCATGGCCTGGTCGAGGACGGCGCACCCCTCGTCGATCTCCTCGTGGTTCCAGCGTGAGCGGTCCTGGTCCTCCAGCAGGACCAGCTCGCCGGCTTCGTCGATCCGGGCGGCCCGGCGGGAGTCGTGCAGGAGCATGAGCGCGAGCAGTCCGAGGGCGTCCGGCTCGTCCGGCATCAGCGAGCACAGCACCCGGGCCAGCCAGATGGCCTCGTCGCACAGCTCGTCGCGGACCAGTGACCCCTCGGCGGAGGCGTAGCCCTCGTTGAACACCAGGTACAGGACCGCGAGCACGGCGGGGATGCGCTCGGGGAGGAGCTCGTCCGGCGGCACGCGGTAGGGGATCGCGGCGTCCCGGATCTTCCGCTTGGCCCGGACCAGGCGCTGGGCGATGGTGGGCTCCGAGACCAGGAAGGCCCGGGCGATCTCGCGGGTCGAGAGCCCGCCCAGCGTCCGCAGGGTGAGCGCGACCCGGGCCTCGAGCGGCAGCGCCGGGTGGCAGCACGTGAAGATCAGCCGGAGCCGGTCGTCCATCAGGCCGCCGAGCATGCCTCCACCCTCCTCCTCCCGGTCCATGGAGTGGAGCTCCTGCTGCGCCCGGATCAGCACGACCTTGTCCCGGGCCAGCCGTTCGCGGCGGATGCGGTCGATGGCCCGGTTTCGCGCCGTGGTGGTGATCCACGCGCCGGGGTTGTCCGGGACGCCGTCCCGGGGCCACCGCTCCAGGGCGGTGGCGAAGGCCTCCTGGACGGCCTCCTCGGCCAGGTCGAAGTCGCGGAGGACGCGGATGAGGGTCGCCAGCACCCGCCCCTGCTCCCGCCGGAACAGGCGCTCGACGACCCTCCTCGCGTCTTCGTCGTGCGTGTCCGTGGTTCCCCACCCGCTACAGCGGGTTGCCCGACTCGTCGAACTCCATGATCGGGCGGACCTCCACGGATCCGTTCTTCGCGGCCGGCAGCTTCGCCGCGGCCTCCAGGGCCTGGTCCAGGTTGTCGCACTCGATCAGGTAGAACCCGCCGAGCTGCTCCTTCGTCTCCGCGAACGGCCCGTCGGTCGACAGCGTCTCGCCGTCCCGGACCCGCACCGTGGTGGCCGTGGAAGTCGGATGCAGGGCGTCGCCCGCGCGCATCAGCCCGGAGTCCTGCAGCCACTTCGTGTACTCGGCGTACGCCTGGGGCTCTTCCCGCATCTGCTCCGGCGTGGCGCCCCCCCACGCGGACTCGTCACCGTAGATGAGCAGCAGATACCTCATGCCTCCTCCTTCGACCCAGCGGCCCCCACGGCCGCGCTCACCATACCGACGAACGTGCACACGGGTTTTCGACAGGCCAGGGCCGAAGACGTCACAGCCCCCTGCTTCGTGGTTCGCGTGATCGAAGGTCCAGGGCCGGATGGCGTCCTCATCCAGCCGCCGCCAGATGGTGGTCTCCGAGACGCTCGCCACGATCCCCCGCCGGATCACCTCGGCGCGGATGTCGGGGACGTGCAGACGCGATCCACCGATCTCTCAGACTGCGTCGCTTGACGCTTGGCCAGGGCCGAGCCACCCGGGACGGACGAGGCTCGGCTCAAGGCGATCACCACGAGCTGGGCGCGATCCGGTGCCAGAAGCTTCCCCGTGGCCCCGCTCACGTCGGTCTTGGCCGTGGCCGGGTTCAGAACAGCCGGCCGGCGATCTCCTCGTTGACAGCCCCTCGGCGACCAGGGCCACGACCGTAACGCGGAGATTCTACCCGGGCGACTCTGCCGGGCGGCTGTGGTCGTGGACATGGGCTTCCCTCCGATGCTCTTTGTCCATGTCCTGATGAGGGATGTGCACGTGCTCAAGCGCCGGATGGTTGTGGTCGTGTGCGTGTGTAGACAGCAGATGACCCCAGTTCTCTCCCTGGTGCAGATAATGCGTGACGTGGTAGTGCTTGTGCCGGTGCTTCAGGGCCTCATGCTCGTGATGTCCCTGCGGCCTCCCCATCGCACTCACCCTTCTCCGGACCGCTGCTCGGACCCGAAGGTACACCGCGTCGTGGAGGCGGACAAACCAACCCGCGGTCGCGATCGCTACGACATTCGCCGGGTCTTGGCGCGACCAGCCACGAAGTAGGCTACGAGCGTGACGACGCCCCTCGATCCGCTGGACTTCCTGGACGTGGACGCGCTGCTGTCCGACGAGGAGCGTGACGTCCGCGACACCGTTCGGCGGTTCGTCCGGGAGCGGGTGCTGCCGGGGATCGCCGATTGGTTCGAGGCCGGCGTGTTCCCCAGGGAGGTGGCCGGGGAGCTCGGGTCGCTCGGGCTCCTGGGGATGCACCTTGACGGGTACGGCTGCGCGGGGGCGTCCGCGGTGCAGTACGGGCTGGCCTGCACGGAGCTCGAGGCCGGGGACTCGGGGTTCCGTTCGTTCGTGTCCGTGCAGGGGTCGCTCGCGATGTTCCCGATCCACGCGTACGGCAGCGAGGAGCAGAAACAGCGGTGGCTCCCGCCCATGGCCGCGGGGAACCTGATCGGCTGCTTCGGCCTCACCGAGCCGGACTCGGGCTCCGACCCCGGCTCCATGCGCACGTGGGCCAAGCGCGACGGCGACGACTGGGTGCTCACCGGCACCAAGATGTGGATCACCAACGGCGGCATCGCCGACGTGGCCGTCGTGTGGGCCCGGACCGACGACGGCGTCCGCGGATTCATCGTCCCGACCGACACGCCGGGGTTCTCCACGAAGGACGTCGCGAGGAAGCTGTCGCTCCGGGCCAGCGTGACCTCCGAGCTGATCCTCGACGGCGTCCGCCTGCCGGCCGACGCCGTGCTCCCCGGCGTGACGGGCCTGAAGGGCCCCCTGTCATGCCTGTCCGAGGCCCGCTACGGGATCGTGTGGGGGGCCATGGGCGCCGCCCGAGCCTGCTTCGAAGCGGCCCTCGAGTACTCGAAGACCCGGGAGCAGTTCGGACGGCCCATCGGCGGGTTCCAGCTGACCCAGCAGAAGCTGGCGAACATGCTGCTCGAGCTGAACAAGGGCGTGCTGCTGGCCCTGCACCTGGGGCGGATGAAGGAAGCGCACACGCTGCGTCCCGAGCACGTCAGCGTGGGGAAGCTCAACAACGTCCGCGAGGCCCTGGCCATTGCCCGGGAGGCCAGGACCATCCTCGGCGCGAACGGGATCACGCTCGAGTACCCGGTGCTGCGCCACGCGAACAACCTGGAGTCGGTGCTGACCTACGAGGGGACGTCCGAGGTCCACTCGCTGGTCCTGGGAGAGGCCCTCACGGGCCATCGCGCGTTCACGTAGATGCCGCCGTACCGGGCCTCCGCCGCGCTCACCGAGGACTGGGAGCATTTCGATTTCGCCATCGACGACGGCATCGCCACCGTCACGCTGAACCGGCCCGACCGGCTCAACGCGCTGACCCTCGACGTGTACGCCGACCTCCGGGACCTGTTCACCGAGCTCCCGCACCGCGACGACGTGCGGGTGGCCATCATCACCGGCACCGGCCGGGGGTTCTGCTCCGGCGGCGACGTCCACGAGATCATCGGGACCCTCCTGGAGCGCGACGTCCACGCCACCATGGAGTTCACCCGGATGACGGGCTCGGTGGTCCAGCGGATCCGGGAGTGCCCGCTCCCGGTGATCGCCGCGGTGAACGGCGTGGCCGCGGGCGCCGGCGCCGTGATCGCGTTGGCCGCGGACTTCCGGCTCCTGGCCCGCTCGGCCAGCTTCGAGTTCCTGTTCACGAAAGTCGGGCTGGCCGGGGCGGACATGGGAGCGGCGTACCTCCTGCCCCGGATCGTCGGCCTGGGGCGGGCCACGGAGCTGCTGATGCTCGGCCACCGCACCGATGCCGACGAGGCCTGCACGATCGGCCTGGCCCACACCGTGGTCGAGGACGACCGGCTGGTGGACGAGGCTCGCATCCTGGCCGGGCGGTTGGCCGAGGGGCCCGCCGCTGCGTACGCCACGACCAAGCTGCTGCTGGCTCGGGAGCTGGACATCGACCTGGCCAGCGCCCTCGAGCTGGAGGCGGCGGCCCAGGCCCTGCTGATGCGGAGCGCCGACCACGCGGAGTTCTACCGTTCGCTCCGGGAGAAGCGCCCGCCGGACTGGACCGGCCGGTGACCGGGAGCTCGGGCGGGAGCGACCCGCCCGGGGGACGGACCCCACACCGGCTGGTGAACCCGGATTCGCTGGCTCGGGCGTCGGGGTTCGCCCACGCGGTGGTCCCGGCCCCGGGACGCACCGTGTACCTGGCCGGACAGGCCGGGGTCCGGGGCGACGGCACCCTGGCCGGCCCCGGGCTCCTCGAGCAGTTCGACCAGGCCCTGGCGAACCTGGTGGAGGCCCTTCGAGCTGCGGGGGGCCGCCCCGAGCATCTCGTCCAGGTCCACCTGTTCGTCACCGACGTGGCCGGATACCGGGAGCATCTCCCGGACCTCGGCCGGTGGTGGCTGGAGCATCTGGGCCACCACTACCCCGCGGTGGCGTTGTTCGAGGTGGCCGGCCTGTTCGATCCCGGCGCCGTGATCGAGCTCACCGCCGTGGCCGTCGTCCCGGAGCAGTGACCCCGCGACGACCCGCTTGCGGTCAGCGAGTGGCGCGGGCGATGGCCGCGGCCTCCAGGAGGGTCCGAGACCCCTCGAGCCGGAGCGTCACCTCGCCGCGGGTCCAGATCAGCGTGTTGCCGGCGAGCCGCGAGCTGTCGTTGAAGTGGGTCCCGTCCTGGTCCACGTAATCGAGCTCGTGGGCAACGCCGGACAGCCAGTATCCGGTCTCCCCGTTCACCCTCACCCGCGTGACGTGGGTGCCCACCTTCGCGATCTTCCTGATGAACGGGCGGAACGGGTCGGCGTGGAACTCCGTGAGCAGCAGCTCCGGCCCGGGCTCGGCCCCGGGGGAGGCGGCGCCGATCCACACGAACGACACCCGTCCGCCGAACGGCTGGTCCGACAGGAACACGAGCGGGGAGCCGAAGCCCCGGACCGGCGGGGGGAGGGACAGCGGGAAGTCCACCGCCGCCCGCGCGGCCTCCAGCGTGGACCGGTCGCCGAGCTCCAGCCGGTCCCCCAGCGACGGCAGCGTGGGACTGGCCGGCGGCGAAGTGGGGCCCGACGCGGAGACGCCCGGCGAGGGCGCGGTCCCGTTGCCGAACACGATCTGGATCCCCCGGACGCCGAAGTACGCCGCGCCTGCCGCGACGGCCGCCATCGACACGATCAGCACGGCGATGACCAGGGCCCGCCGCAAGCCCCGGGGGGGCAGGAGGCCCGCCACCCACCGCCGGAGCCGCCGTCCAGCCGGAGCTCGTTCTGGGGCGGGCTGCCGGATCCTGGCCCCGGCCATCGCGACCAGGTCCGTGGACGGTTCGGGGAACGCCACATCGGCCGCGAGCCCTGCCAGGGCCGCGCCGAGCTCCTCCTCGGTCATCCGCAGCAGGCGCTCAGCCATCTGGGGTCCCCTCGGCCACGGCCCGGGCCGCCCCGGCGGCGGTGAGCGATTCCCGGAGCCGGATGAGCGACCTGGACAACCGGGACTTCACCGTGCCCTTCGGGATCCCCAGGGCCTCGGCGGTCTCCAGCTCGGACAGCCCAACGAGGTAGCGGTACCCCACCACCAGCCGGTCCTCCTCTCGCATGTCCTGCAGGGCCCGCACCAGCAGCTCCCGTTCCTCGTGCTCCAACGCCGCCGCCTCGGGGGATGGGGCCGCATCCCCCGAGGGGCGGGCCTCGGCGATGCGCAGGGTCAGCCGGTCCGCCCGGGCCGACGCCCGACGGCGGTTCCGGGCCTCGTTGGTCACGATGGCCAGGAGCCACGGCCGGAAGGCGGCCCCCTCCCGGAACCGGGACAGCGCCCGGTAGGCCTTCACGTAGGCCTCCTGCACGGCGTCTTCGGCCTCGGTGGAGTCCCGGGTGACCAGCCACGCGGTCCGCATCGCGATCTGCTGATGGGCCCGGACCAGCTCCTCGTACGCCCCGACGTCGCCATCCTTCGCTCTCTCGACGAGCCCCGCTTCCTCCAGTGGTCGGCCCTCCACGGAGTCGAATCTTCCACCCATCCCTACAGCGCGGAGGGCCGATGGGTTCCGCGTTCGGCTGGCCAAGCCGGTGGGGGGGTCAGCGGTACAGCTCGCGGGCCACGATCTCCCGCTGGATCTCGGTGGTGCCCTCGTAGATCCTCGGTGCGCGGACGTCGCGGTACAGATGGGCCAGCGGGTGGGAGGCCTCCAGCCCGGTCGCGCCGTGGATCTGGAGAGCGGCGTCCACCACCCACTGGGCGGTCTCCGTGGCGAACAGCTTGGCCATCGCGGAGAGTTTCGTGATCGGTTCGCCCTGGTCGTGCGCGGACGCGGCGGAGTACACGAGCAGCCTGGCCGCCTCGGTTCGCGTGGCCATCTCACCGAGGAGCTGCGACACGGCCTGATGCTCCTTCAGGGCCTTCCCGAACGAGGTCCGCTCCCCGGCGTGGGCCACCGCGAGATCGAGCGCGGCCCGCGCCATCCCGACGGCGAACGCGCCGACGCTCGGCCGGAACCGATCCAGCGTCTGCATGGCCACCCTGAAGCCCCCGTCGACCTCCCCGAGCACCTGGGATTCGTCCACCGGCACCCCGTCGAAGTCCAGCCGGCCGATCGGATGCGGCGAGAGCAACTCGATGGGTTCGCCGGTTAGCCCCGGGGCGTCTCCGGGGACGGCGAACGCAGTGACCCCCCGGGCGCCCGCATCCGGCGTGGTCCTGGCGAACACCGTGAGGACGTCGGCGTCCGGCGCGTTCGAGATCCACGTCTTCGAGCCGGTGAGGCGCCATCCCTCGCCGTCCGGCTGGGCCCGAAGCTCGAGCGCGCCGGCGTCCGACCCGTGTTCGGGCTCCGTCAGCGCGAATGCCGCCACGGCCTCGCCGCTCGCCACGCGAGGGATCCATTCCGCGGCCAGCTCCGGCGAGCCGCTCTGGAGGATCGGGTACGCGCCGAGCCCCTGCATCGCGAGCGCCGTCTCGGCTTCCGTCGACTCCATGGCCAGTCCCTCGCGGAGCACGCACAGCTCGACGGCCGAGATGCGCCCCCCGTCGTCGGCGACGTCCGGGAACAAGCGGAGGAGGAGGCCGCACTCCGCGAGTGACCGAACGAGGGCCCGGTTCACTCGCCCTGCACCGGGGCCGGTGGCGGTGGGCAGGTCCGCCCCGCGCGCCACGCCACGAACCTCCTCCACCCGCTCGCGAACATCCGGGATGTCGGCCATGCACGAGCCGTATACCACGGCCGCCGGTCCCGGGCGACGTGGTTCCTCGGACCGATTGACGGGCGGAGGGGGTGATCCCTACGGTCGCCTCGCTCCTCCAGGTCGGACGACAGCCACGTGGCGGGTCGCCGGTCGATAGGATGCTGCCGACCGGGTGAGACGCGAGCACAAGGGGGACCGATGGCCGAGTCGCCCTACTGGAACCCGCGGCACGAGACGATGCCGCGCGAGGATCTCGAGGCCCTGCAGGTTCGCAAGCTCCGCAACCTCGTGGATTGGGCCGACACCGCAGTGCCGTGGCAGTCGAAACGCCTGCGCGACGCGGGGGTGACGGCGGATTCGATCCAGTCGCTCGACGAGCTCCGCCGCATCCCGTTCCTGACCCGCGAGGAGTGGATGCAGGGACAGGTGGAGCATCCGCCGTACGGGCCCATCCTGGCCGCCGAACCCGAGCGCGCGATCCGCTACCACATGACCTCGGGGACGACCGGCAAGACACCGATCCGGGTGCTCGACTCCATGAAGGACTGGGAGTGGATCGCCGAGATGTGGTGCTACGGCCTGTGGGGGTTCGGCGTCCGGCCGGCCGACACGCTGTTCGTGGCGTTCGGGTACTCGAAGTTCATCGGGTTCTGGGGGCTGCACTACGCCGGCGAGAAGCTGGGCTGCCTGGTGCTCCCGGGTGGGGCCATGACCACCGACCAGCGCGTGAAGGAGATCGTCGAGATGGGCGCGACGGTGGTGGCGTCCACGCCGACGTACGCCCTGCGCATGGCCCAGGAGGCTCGC